>Ga0114912_1001066_pt1 | contig 12239 bp, 18 predicted proteins | sample MalvirDeepMed_51_FD_89713 | JGI IMG/M metagenome (GOLD analysis project Ga0114912, IMG submission 89713) | Marine viral communities from the Global Malaspina Expedition - Malaspina viral metaG DeepMed_51 | ecosystem: Environmental > Aquatic > Marine > Oceanic | place: Mediterranean Sea...
ACACCTTATTTTGTTATTGGTTATAGTTATGTTATAGAACATTTAGAGTTTTTACAGGGCTGGTACTGGGAAAGCGTTGGATTAGGGGTAGGCTTAATACTTTTTGGATACATTATACATATTAGGTCTATAAAGGCTCTCTATGAAGGCATAAAAGCTTCTCCTAGAGCTATTTTATATTCTCCAATAACCTTTTATAAGACATTAAAAGATTTTAGAGATTGGTTATTTGCAAAAATAGAATACCTAAATGGAGAATCTGAAAAGTGGAGAAGGTTCTTTACTGTAATGAAATCTCCTTATAGTTTACTTAGATCATTAGGTCTTAACCCACAAATGGCTATAGCTGTATTAGGTATTGGTTCTACCACAGCAGTAGGTGTAGGTGTAGCAGAAGTAATGGAGATAAGAAGTTTTGAGAATCGTTCTCCTGGAATTTACTCTGCTCCAGGCGAATATCCTGATGAAGAACTAGAAAAACTTATGGCATGGCGTAAAGATAATCCTAATGATAATACGTTGCGTATAGTATTAGGTACTACTCCTGTAGAAGAAATAACTATATCTAATGTATCAGTAGGAACAGCATATACTGGTTCAGCATTACCTAGTGGAAAAGCTGAGGCTATATTAATAGAAGGTAAATTAGGAATGAGTGCTAGATTAGAAATTGGAGAATTAATATTTGAGAGAAATACTTGTAAGACCCTTACCCTAAGCGATATAAATGCCTATAAAGTAGTAGTGCAACATAATATATCTGATGGTCAGTCAATTTCCCAAACTATTGGAACGTCTAGAGATTTGCGAATTAGTGGTGGTAACTTTATGGCTAAGAAACTTTCAACTGAAGGTGGATTATATGACCGAATTTGGCTAGATACAGGTAGTTTAACTTCTACTAATGCAAAGATTAACAAGTTAAAACTCTCTAATGTAGTTTCTAAAGGTGGTACTTGTATAATCAGACAGGCTGATATAGGAGTTATAACACTTGAATATAACAGGATAGGACACGATCAAAGCTTTGCTACTAAAGAGTTCCAGGTACAATCTACAACCAAAGCAAGTATTTGGGAAGTTAATAATAACGTGGAAGTATTACTTACAGAACCAGCCACACAATAGTTATGCCATTATATAAAATTGTCTAATAGCACTATGGTTAAGCCAGTTCACAAACCTTTTTCTAAAAGTAATTATGAGGCTAACGATTTTTCAGCAAAAAAAGCAGTTATATCCTTTTTAGAAAGGTTAGGCTTATCTGTTATAGAAAACCCTGATAGGTATGGAGTAGATTTAATTGCTAATGGTATTACACATAATGGTCAAACAATAAATAATGTTTTTGTTGAAGTTGAAAGAAGAAATATATGGACTTATAATTTTCCTTATTCTGCCGTACATATCCCCGAAAGGAAAGCTAAGTTTTTTAGCCAACGTATATTATATGCAGTAGTTAATTCAGACTATAACAGGATAATGTTATGTCCTTCTGATATTATAAAACAGTTTACCCCTATAGAAATCTCTAACAAGTCCATAGAAGAAGGGGAGTATTTTTATAACGTACCCTTAAAATATTGGAAAATATATAATGTTTAAAGAAAGGTATACATTAAATAAAATCTAAGTTATTATTTAGAGTCTAGTATTATTACGTATTCATAAGATACACTCCTTTAACTAGAAAGCCTGTTATGTCTCATTAACAGGCTATTGCTAAAAACAAACCATACCTAGATATCAAATGACTTCTGAACATGGCTGTATGAACGGACAAGAGCTCCAAAAAAAGCCAGATTGACCAGAAAACAAAGAAATGAAGATGATTTAAGGTGGGAATGGAGAAAAATGGAGAAAACAGCATATTCTAAAAAGTAGATTTTCAAACTGTCCAATGCTGTTTGGAACATAGTCTAAAAATATATTGTTGATGGAATTTACAAATTTAGCTTTTTAGATTCGGACATGGATTTATTATATTCTAAGTTATCTGAAATTAAATGTTCTGCTATTGCTAAAAAATCATCTAGGTACATAGTAACAACGTGTTCTATATCCCTTTTGCCCTTATCCTTATGTGCTTGAAATAGTATAGGAAGTTTACTTGTACGTAACCCTATTTCCTTAATTCCCCTTAATGCTTTCAATGTCCTTTGGCTAACTGTTTTACCTGTATTGGATTTCTTAACTTCCCCTACTATAGTATAACTAGTGATATCAGGAACTTCACTTCCTGATCTACCCGTTACGGGTATCCTATCCCCATGTATTAGCTTAGCGTATTTCCTTTCTTGCTCTTTCCAAGTATTCCTATTCATTTTTTCTCCTTACTTTCAGATTCAAATAACCTAACGCTTTCTCCCCTAACTTCTATTAGGTTAGTTTTATTCATATCATAAATCCTATCTACTGTAGCACCACCTAAGCTATGCTCTAACTGTTCCCTAGCTTTATTAGTTGTAAATATAGTAGGTAGATCCCTAGAGTAACGATAATCTATCAGATCGTAAAAGACTTGCCTAGTCCAGTCAGTTGCATATTCTTGACCTAAATCATCTATGATTAACCTTTCACTAGCCTTAATACGCCTAATATAATTATCATACTTACCTTGTACATTAAAACTGCTCTTACATTCTTCTATAAACTCATTAGCATTTAAGTAAGTGCATCCTAATTTATGAGATACTAATGCTACAGTTATAGCTTTGCATAAATGAGTTTTGCCTAAACCATAGTTACCTGTTAATAGTAACCAATTTTTAGCTAGTGTTTCTACGAATCCCCATGAGTAAACATTATCAAATGCTAACTTGGAGTCTACCGACTTCTTAAAATCAAAAGTATCAAAAGTAGGATTATTTTCTAATTGAGTTAATCCACTATTTCCCCATAGAAATTTTATTATGTTATTTTGACTCTCCTGTACTGTACAAATACAAGGCACAACTTTGCCAAAATCAGGATGGTAAATTTCAAATTCTCCTGAGATCCAACCGATTCTTGTCGTGATTTTTTTGCTTTTATCATCACACAAATATTCAGTAACTGTACAGCAACATTCAGCAGGGGTTTTGAGTCGTAGGCTCAGATCAACTATAGGGGTTTTATTATCTATATAAGTATTATATTGTAACTTATCCATAAGTATATATATCTCCTTTAAGATATGTAGATAGGGGGTATGATATATTCTATAGGGGGAAAGATGTCCATATCAAAACATCATCCCCCCTATCATATCGGAAGTTTGCCCTTATCTGTTTTTAGTTTTCAGGTATTGTTTCATATTCTGAATATTCCCACAAGTTCTGCATACTAATTCCCTTTCAGACTCAGGTTTATTCATGCCACGAATATAGCAATTACTAGCACCACATTTATGGCAATTTGGTCTGTTTCTTTTTAACCTTCTTACTTTCATTTTATCTTTATTCATCACTCTCTCCTATTTCTATCTCATCTTCTTCTACTTCATCTAAGGTTTCAGGTAGAATAAAATCTTCTATGTTTTGGAAAGTTATATTTTTACCATTCCATTTAGATTCATTAATCTTTAGTAATACAGTAAGCTTATCTCCTGCACTAACTGAATCATGTATCTCCTTAAAGTTAGTATATGATTCTCGTCTAGCGTTCCATTCTGTATCACAAGTTTGCCTACGCCCATATTTATCTATATGAGTTATTACTTCCCCAAAGACATACTTTTGAAATGGATTGCCTTTCCTATCCTTATCTTCTTCTGTACTAATTACAGTTACTTCTAAAGCTGTTTCTCCATCTACTGTTAAGTAATCTGTGCCAAAAGTATCCTTGTCATCTTCTTCTTCTATATCTAGATCAACAGATCCAACTATCATTCCGTCTTTAGTATTAACTGTATCAGCTATAGGAACAGGAGTAGGTATAGTTACTGTATTAGCACTACCATCTTCATTGTATTCTACCTTTGCACCTAATTCTTCAGGTTCATAAATACTTCCCCCAAATACATCAGGAGAAAACCACTTAGCACCATTGGTTAAAGCCCTAGCAAATAACATATTTCTAGGATACTTATCCCAATTCATCCCCTTAAGACCTGCTTTTTTTGCATCAAGCATACTAAAATGGGATACTCCTATGGATTCCCATTCTTTTCCGTTTAAGGATAACTTGTAAAACTCTATAATACATTCTTGATTTGTATGTTTAGTTACCTTATAGTCATACTTCCCACTAGCCTTAATAAGTTCCCCCACTTTAGGATAAAGTAAAGATACCTTACCATTAACTAGGTAGATGGAATTACAGGCTTCAATGAAACCCATACCCATTTCCCTACCCGCCATCATGGTAAGTAGGGTTTGTTCTGCACTAGCTAAACTATTAAACATCCTAGAACGGAATATTACTTTAGCTAAGCTAGTCATTTCTTTATAGTTTATTGGCACTACTGCCTTAATGTTTTCCATTATCCTTTGTTCACTCCTTCCATATAATCTGTATGTTTTTCTGTAGAATATTTTGGTTCAGTTCTATCAGTTAGCCTACTTTCGTCTAACCGATTAACAGTTAAGTTTTTATTATAAGTTTCCATAATAGTTATAGCACCATAAGATTCCTTAAACATACCACTAATCCCTACTACAGCAGTTAGTGCAGTCCAAGTCCAAGCAGGTTTGTTTCTTAGGATACTGATTAGCCTTTCTTCATCTATATCATGCCTATAATGATAAACTATCTTACCTATAGACCTTACTAGGTTATGAGAAAGAGCATCTTTACTATAATCAGGATCAGTTTCCTTATAAGCATCCGAAAGGATTGTTAGTGTTCTTTCTAATGAACCCCTATTAAAAAGTTGTTCTAATAGTTTAGCTGATCTACATATAGGAAATCTCCTAGCACCACTTCCTTTATGTGCAGTAATCCCTGCTATCTTTATGCCTATTCTCTTACAGACTTTATCAACTGCAACTGCAATCGGATCTTCTGAAACTATCCTAGCCTTAAACTTTTCATCAAAAGTTAACGGCTTTGAGCCTAAGTTATAAGCACTATATAATGCAGATCTTTCTTTAATAGGCATATAGGGTAAGACTTGTACTTCTACAAGTTCATTCATACCTAATTTAATTCCTATTACATGAAACCTATGTTGACCATTAATTATTTCATACTTATCTTTTTCCACTTCACATACAAGGGGTAAGTCTAAGCGTTGTGTATCAAAGTTATTCATCAAGTATGTTACTTGAGTAGGCTTTAACTTTCTAGCGTATGTATGGTTAACGTAACATTCGCTTGGTCTAACTACGCCCTTACTTCTAACATAGTTTATTCCTTGAAAATTAGTTATTTTTTCAGTATTTGTTCTTTGCACTGGTTCTCTCCTTTAATTAGTTATTTTTTTAATTCAACTTTAAGTACAGGGTTTAAGCTATCCCTGTTTTGTTCTATGATTTTTTCTACTTTGCCTTTATATTTAGTTATTAAAGACCTAGCTATCCTGCCATCTACTTTTACTTTAGATGGTATAGTAATAAACAACTCATTTAACTCATCAGGAGATAGTATTTCCCCTAATTGAGCATATAGGTTATCTATATCATATTGATAGGTACTAGCTTTTCTACTTATGTTAAAGCCTTGTGTAGGTAAGCCGTCTGTACCTGTCGTATGGATACGTTTTAGGATCTCTATCTTAATTAGTCTACTTGAATCACTAAATTCATCAGATAATCTTTTCATATCTAAATAATTTTGTGCTAATTCTTCGTTAGACAAATTAGACAAAGTAGTATCTTTATCTACCATAAATCACTCCTTTCTAGATATTCTAGTCTATGGGTTTATAATTTTATTTTACCACAACTCCATCACTCCATCAATCAAAATATATCATTATCATATTTTCTATGGTGTCATAAATAGAATTGAATAAGTCTTGTCCTAATTCTGTATATTGAGTTCCATCATCATTAGGATTATCTTCAAAAATCAAATAATTTTGTGCTTTTTCCACTAATATATAATCTGCTATATCACTAGCTAATCCAATTCTTGTGTGGTCATCTATTTTGTTTTTCTTCTTTTTATTTAATTCACTCATGCGTTCTCCTTATCTTCTTTATCATCCTTAACTTTTAAGTCAGGAAACTTTAGGTCATTTAATATAGCCCTGTTCAGACCATTGGATTTTAAATTGTCTAGATTAATATCTTGAAATTTATCCCCCAATTTAGATATATCATCCATTATTCTTTTTTGATCTTGATCGTTAAATGCCGTAGCTGAATTAACTTGGATATTTTCGGAATCACCCATTTTTTTAAAAGTAAATTCTTTAAGATAACCTATTCCATTATGGTTACCTACTTCTGCTAAGCCTATATAACCTAACGATTGTGCTAAACTTTGACCACGAATAGATACAACATCAGCTATAGATTCTCCCTTTTCATTTAATTGATTTACTACTTTAGGTAGATCTTCTTCGGATACATCATCAGTGTTTATATCTCTCAAATCTTTTTTATTAATTCTTTTTATTTCCCCTATTTCTATCAGAGCATAAGCCACAGAATTTACTTCCTTTAACCTATCATATAGACGTTCTGATTTTTCTTGCCTATCCTTAAAATCACGTAATAAGAATACGTTTGCTCTCCCATCATTATCTAGATAGGTAACAGCAGGTGCTATTATGTCTATACTAGGCTTATTATTTAAACCATTATCTACAAAGTTAGCTAATACTCCTACATGAGCATTATGAAAACAGAAACATAAATTATCATCTTCTATCTCAAAATACGCTGATATACATATATCTTGTACAGGGTAATTCTGTTCCTGTAATTGTTTTATTATATTATTGTTTGTGTGTTGTTCTATAAATTTACAAGCTTTACATTTTTGCATAAAATTCTCCTTTTAATCTAGTAAAATGCTATAGGCATTTATATTATTTTTTATAAACCAATCTACCCCTTTCCTTACAATTTCAGATAGACCATGTAATTCAGCACCTTTAATAGTGTCATATATTGCTATTTCTTCAGGTGTTAAGGTAATGCTTTCTCCTGAGTAGGGATTAGCAACTTTAACAGGTTCTTTATCATAAACTGTACAGATAAATGGTTTTTTTATTCTATAAGGTATTTTATTCATAAGTTCTCCTTTATTTACTAAATGTTTTTTTAATTTCACTCTTTGCTATTATGTAATTTCGTTTAGCTACACCACCATCTTTTATAGTGATCTGCTCTTGTAATATTACTGGTAGCATTTCATAAGATTCTACAGTTTTAAGTAATATAGTTTGATACTTTTGACCTATTACTGCCATAAGATACTTCTCCTTACTAAATGTTTATTATTATTATTAAAGCTATGCTAAAGATAACTAAAATAACCCCTAACCATATAAAAAATTGCTTATATATGAAGTCAGGTTTTACTTCCATAGGCTTACCCCCTTGTATTTCTTTTTTACGTAAGTCATCAAGTTTCCATTTTTTCATATTTACTATCCTTAATGGAAGAACCACGCTGTAATTACAATCATCACAGCACCTACCCTTATCTCCAATAGGATATGGATTATGTCCATAACCTATAAGAACTTGTTTGCATATAATACATTTAACTATTGCCATTTATACCCCCCTAGATAATAACCATGAAAATAAAGCACGTATTTTTTCCATTTCCATATCAATTCCTTTACTTTCTCCACTTGTAGATAATCTTACAAAACAGTCATTAGGTGCAGTTATAGATTTTGATTGACTATCTATAGCTATCACTCCGAACCTAACTCCTATGTTATATAACTCATGTCCTAATAAAGTGCTATGCCTGTAACAATCACACCAATCATCCCACTTTTTGTAAGTAGGAATTGATCCATTAGCCTCATCATCAGTAATTAATATAGCTACGGAGTTATGATAATCCCCTTGAAGTTGATTCTTAAAATGCTGTAATGGTAAACATAAGGGAGTACGAGAAAATCCATGTATCCCTGTTTCCCATGATGTTCTAAAAGCATAATTTACAGGTATCTTAGCTAACGATATAACATAACGATCTGCTTTTGAAGAACTAGGACTTTTCCTACTTTGATCAATTATTGTCGTTAAATTATTTCCTAAATACTTAGAAAGATAAGGAGTTGTTAATTTATCCCCCTTTCCAAGAATTACGGAACAAGCATAAATCTCTACATCTTGAAAGTTTTTTGCTATGGAATGTGATATATCATAAGCCATGTGCAATCTACTAAATTTGTTACGTAAAGTTCCCATACTCCCACTTATATCTACGGCAATTCTAATTTTAACTTGTCTTTTGGGTTTCTCCTTAAAAACCTTAGTATGACCATATTGTAATTTCCATGCTTTAGATGTAGCTAAGCCATGCTTAGCAGGTTTAGAGCCTGTTAAAGACCTAATATCATCAAATAAAGCCTGTAACTTAGCAGAATTTTGGAATGGTACTAAATTCTCTTTAGGTGCTACAAATACAGGTACAAGATGATCGTTTTTAGATTCAAAATTACTAGCACCCCTAGCAGTTGCTAATTTTCCTTCTTTTTCCTTCTGTATTTTTTCTTCTTTGTTAATTTTATTATCTAATCTAGTTTTCATGGACTTAATATTTTTAGGATTTTTTCCTTTAAATTCTCCAAAGCCATTCGTCTGTTGCCAATCTGTTACTTCTTCATCAGTAGGTGTACCACCATCAACACCACCATGCTTAGGAAATTCCCCTTGCCAAATATTTTGCCAATCTATTAGCATTTGTCCTACTAAGGATAGCGTAGCAGTAGGATTATCCTTAGTGTATTCTTTATCAAACCTACCCTTATATTCTTTAGAGTAAATTTGGTAAAATTTATCTACTATTGAATCTAATTTATGCTCTATAGATTTATTAGTGATAGAGTCTTTATTCTTGGCTGAATCTATCCTATCTGCTATAACTTTTTCTACTGCATAGTCATAAGCATGAACCATGTGGTTTCCTATATAAGTTTCCAACTTATATCTATCTAACATAGAAGTTAGCCTTTTTTCCTGTTCGTCAGCAAAATATTGCTTAGTAACTTTACCTATATAATCATTAAAGTTTTCTTTTTCTGCTAACTTAGATAGTCGTAACCCATCTATTTTATTAGCTAGATAATTAAAAGACTTAAAGGTAAAGTACCTACCATGAGAACGTCTTACACTAACGTCTACTGCATCCCTAAGAGCAGAGCCATTTAATTGGTCATGTATTCTACCTAAAGCATAGTCCTTATCATCTATGCTATCTATATTTAACTCTGAACTAGTTTCCTTATCCATTAGCCTATCGTTTCTAAGATAGACACTTCTACCTGTTTTTTGTATATGCTTAAAATGGTTTTTAAATATGTTATGACCAAATAAAGACTGTTGTTTTTCTTTCATAAGATTTTCCCCTATATATATATATATATTATGTTTAAATAAGTCAGTTTAATGTCATGACTCAGGACACAGTTAGGGAGTTTAGTCGAGTTTTTCTTCGACTAGTCTAAATTTCAACCTTGCAGTAGATAATATAGACTCTGTTTGATCTTCCGAATAAGCATTAGTTACTACGAAACTAATTGCCCTTTCCAAGCTAACGCCACTATTTATATGAGTACACATATTAGCTACTTCCCTAATGCTAAGCTTTGTGCCGTTGCCATCTTCCCTACAAGTTTTGCTAAAGGCAAACATTCTTTCTGCATAAGCCTTATCCTTGCCTAATAGATCAAATATCATAGCTTCTTCATCTACTAATGGCTCATTATCTCCTATCCTAATCTTTACACTAAACCTTTGGTCTAATGCTTTGTCTAAGACTTGGGTAGTGTAAGCCCCCCCTGTTGGATTCATAGTTGCACATATCCATAAGTTAGGATGGACTTCTATAGTGCCACTAGATTCTTCGGGAACTTCAAATTCCGTAGCATAGTCTAGTAAGTTAAAGAACCTAGACATAATTTCTCCCGCCCTGTTAAGTTCTTCTAAAGCTAATAATGATCCATCCCTAACTGACTTATATACCAAGTTAGGAACAAAAGGTAAATCTACATTACCATTTACAATTCTAGGGAATCTTTCCCCTACTAAAGCACTACTATCTACTGCCATGTGCAAGTTAGTTCTATGGAATCCGTTACAAGGCATATCTCCCTGTTCCCTAGTCTTATCATACAAAGCTTTTAAGAATACAGACTTACCTGTCCCCGCTTCTCCTATAAGCAAGGTATTAGGTCTACGACCATTAACTTTAATCAAATCCACTTCCTTAGCTAATTCCTTAGCATAAGGTGTAAAGTGATTACTATATGTAGGATTATGTTTTGGTTTATGTTTTAATAATGTTTCTGTTTTTTTAGTTTTAGTTTCCATAAGTTACTCCCTTTTATTTTTTAAATGGTTATTTTAGAATTACATATACAATTAGTATTATTAGGCATAGTTGACTCATATTTGTCATAAAAATCTAGCTTATTTTTATATTCAATTTGAGCAGTTACTATCCTAAGATGGTCAGTTAAGGCATCCATAAAGAACCTGTTATACAATTTAACTAGAAAATCCTTAAATCCATGCCAACATACAGCATTAATCCTAGTTTTTTTATCATAACCAAATCTTTGATATGGTCTAGGTGTTTTAGATGTATCTATGTTTAGTTTTACATTTATACAATTTTTACTAACATTACTTACTTCAGCTATTAAACCTAAGCTATCAGCTATTTTATATACTTTATTTTTAATACTAATTGATTGATTTTTATATTCATTTGTTCCATATATCTTCATAGATTACTCCCTACTGTTTTGTTCTCCTAATTTATATGCTTGATATACTATCTCATCAATTAAATCACAATCGTAAGTGTGATTATGAGATAAACCAAACTCTGTTAATAATTCACATGGTTTTCTATCTTTAAGAAATTCATCTATAGTAATAGTTTTAATCATCGTTCTCCTTGTATTGTTTTAAATTCATTAACATCACTAACCTTACAAATAGATGTTATTCTATCCATTGGTATAGTTACTGAAAAGTTATTACCTAGTCTAGCTACTACATTATTATTATGTAGCTCTAGGTTAGACATAGGTATTCTAGGTAAGCCTAGTCTACTTAAAAGATGTGTTATTAAATTATATATGTTATTCATATAAACTCCCTACTATCACTCCTATTTATAGTGCGAGTCGGAGATGGAGTGAGAAATAAAACTCCGAGCTCCCAAATATCATATCACGATTCGGTTGAATCTGTCCAATCAGTTTCTAATACCATCCAATACTATCTCTCTCCGATAGGAGAGATAGTATTGTAATACATTACTTTTGAAAAACTCCCCAAAAACGGCATTGTGAATTTCTGCACAATCGGAATTTTAGACGGATTTTTGGTGTATTTCCTATAGTTTGCCGAGCCTATACTTGGTCTACTAAAGTAAATTAAATTTTTAATTAGTTAATAACAGGTTAACTATCTCAAACTAAGATTTTTAGCGTTTTTTAACTGTTTAAGATCAAAATATTGACCTAAAATTTAAGCTTAAAAAAGTTGTCAATATACCCGATTTTAAACTTAAAAACGCATCATTTTTTTAGTTGAATTTAGGTACGATGGTATAATTTTTTTATCAGTTCAAACATGAAATAGTTTAGGAGTATAAAAAACAACTATTCAGATTAAAAAATAAATAATACTTAATATAGTTAGGGGAGTGACTAGAATATGGGTAAGTTTGATAAGGAATTTAAGATCTCTTTATTCAGATTAGAACAAGGTCGAAATGTAAAAATTGAAACCTTAGAAAATTCAGAAAAAAAGATCAGAGATTTTCAGAATAAAAAAGTTATTAAATATAATAAAAAACAGTTAGATAATAAAAATATCTATATAGGGGAATTGAATAATTATGAGTACAGTGAATAAAAATAGAATACAAGAAAAAAGTATTTTATCTAGTTTAATTATCAAGGGTAGTTTGGGTTTAAAATTAGTGCTGACACAATTCAAAAACGGAAACAATAAGTTAGTTGAATATGTAGCAATTATCTCCAATCAATTAAAATATGATTATTCAGATAAAAAAAGCTTCTTCAATTTGTTATATGCTTTACATCGAAACAATGATGCTGAACAGTTAAACAACGTGTTTAACTTTTTAATCAATGTAGGAATTAT
>Ga0114912_1001071_pt1 | contig 12209 bp, 19 predicted proteins | sample MalvirDeepMed_51_FD_89713 | JGI IMG/M metagenome (GOLD analysis project Ga0114912, IMG submission 89713) | Marine viral communities from the Global Malaspina Expedition - Malaspina viral metaG DeepMed_51 | ecosystem: Environmental > Aquatic > Marine > Oceanic | place: Mediterranean Sea...
GACCTGTACATTGTGAGGGGGGGCGCCGTATCGCTCGGCCACGCGGTAGATTTCCTCCTTCACCGGGCAGGCATCGGCGTCGACAAGGATGGTTGCGGCTGGCGTGTCGGGCTGCGTCATGGCGCGGGTGCTAGCCGCTCGGGCGCGGCTGCGTAAACATCTCTCCCCGATCCGCGCCGTTTGCGCCGGGTGGTTTCCCCGAGCCGTTCGACAGCACGCCGCGCCCGGAACGGCCCTTCGTCCAGCCGGTTGAATCGACAGGACTTCAAGTGAGAGAGAAAGGGTCTGATACCATGCAGGTGCAATTCAATTCCGACAGTTCGGTGATGGGCACGGAAAACGTCGCCGAGCGGATCGAGGCGGCGGTGCGCGAGAAGCTCGCGCGGTTCGAAAGCAAGCTGACGCGCATCGAAATCCATGTCCGCGACGAGAACGGCGCCAAGCACGGGGCGGACGACAAGGCTTGCATGATCGAGGCGCGGATCAGCGGCGGCAAGCCGATTGGCGTGACAGGCAAATCCGACACGGTCGACGGCGCGGCGCGCAAGGCGGCGAATACGCTCGCTCAGCGGCTCGAACGCCATCTCGGCAAGGCGGACAAACATCGTCACGATCCGTCGCCCGAAAAGGTAATGTGAGGCGCTGAAGGTGAGCGGGGACGCTCTGCTCGCCGCGCCGCATTTTCGCCTTTATTGGAACGATGGTCCGCCGCATTCGTAGGTGATGCGAAGGCCCTTAGGGACGGGGGATTTCAAATCGTTCGTCCCCGGCGCCGATGCCTATCCCGGCCGAACTTCTTCTGAAGGAAACGACCTATGAAAAAGCTGTCCATCGCTCTCGCCTCTGCCGCCACGCTCGCGCTTGCCGCCTGCGGATCGCCCGCCGAGGAAGACACCACGGTGACGACCGAAGACTCCATGATGGCCGATCAGATGGCCAATGACGACATGGCCGCAGGAACCGTCGTCGAAGTCGCGCAGGGCAACCCCGATTTCTCGACGCTGGTTTCGGCCGTGACCTCCGCCGATCTCGGCGCGACGCTTTCGGGCACGGGCCCGTATACGGTATTCGCTCCGACGAATGCGGCGTTCGAAAAGGTCCCGCAGGCGACGCGTGACGAGCTGATGAGCCCGGCGGGCCAGCAGGATCTGGCGAACATCCTCACCTATCACGTGGTGGAAGGTAACGTCGATGCAGCGACGCTCGCTCAGGCGATTCAGGATGCAGGCGCCGATGGCTACACGATCACCACCGTCAATGGCGGCACACTGACGGCCATGATGGACGGCGACAATGTCGTGCTGCGCGATGCCGCCGGTAACACCGCGACCGTGACGCAGACCGATGTGGAAGCCTCCAATGGCGTGATCCATGCGATCGACACGGTGCTGATGCCCGCCTAATCGCAAGAGCATCTGTTTACAAAGAAAGGCGGTCCCAAGCGGGGCCGCCTTTTTGCTTTGGCGTTCGGCGTAAGCAAGCGGCACTTCGCTGCCGCGATACCGACCTTATTGCGAGGGAGGGGGAAGGGTCACCGGGACGGGCAGATCGAGCGGTTGAACCTCCTGCGGCCCGATCGCGCGGGGCGCGGGCTCGTTGACCGGCAGCTGAGCCGCAGGAGCCAGGTCTTCCGTTCCGCCAGCTTTCGAGGCGGCCACCGAGCGCGCATTGTCAGGAGCGTTGCGAGCGACCGTCACGCCATATTCGCGGCTCTCATACGCATTGCCGCCCGCCCGGCGCCATTCGCGGTCGGCAAATCGAGGGTCCGGCTGCCAATCGTCGCTCGAGAGCGCGGCCATGTCCTGTTCCCAGGCGCGATCCTCGGCAGCGAGCGCCGCATCATAGGCGGAATAGCGACGGTTGCGATATAGTCCGCGCTCGCGCAATTCGCCCACTTCGAAATGACCCTCGGGCGTTTCGATGGCATAGTGATCGGGCGGGCGATCGTCCGTCTGGGCGAAATTGGGCCGGTCGTAATCGGCCTGAAAATCATACTGCGGACGCTCGCCACCGACACTCGCATGGCGGATGATTCCGGTCTCGCCGATCTGTGCTCCGATGACCGCGCCGCCGGTAGCGCCGCCAAGGGCGATGACGGCTGCGGCCAGAGCGAGACGAGGCGCTATCTGCATGACCGGACTAACGCGCCAGCACACCCCGCGTTCCAAGGGGGCACCACCATTGAAGCGAGTAACGCTTTGCCGCATACGCCCCTTGTCCAGGCAGGCCGTCCCGGCAGGAGTGATGATGGTATCCGCGTTTCCCCGCTACGCATTCACGGCGCTCGGCGCGATCGTGATGGCGCTCGCGCTTTCGGGCTGCGGCTCAGCGGGCGGGGCAGGCCCCGATGCACGCGAGACCACTGCCTTTAGCGGGATCGCGAGTGGCGAGGCGATCTCGCTTTCGGGCACCGAACCGTTCTGGAGTGCCGAGATCGAAGGCGGCACCATGCGCTACATGACGATCGAGGATCAGGAGGGTGTGACCTTTCCCGTCGAGCGGTTTGCGGGCAATAACGGTCTCTCCTTCAGCGGCCGGATGACGGATCGTACCAGCGGGAGCAAAGGTGGGGCGACAGTGGACGTCGCCGTCACGCCGGGCGATTGCTCGGACGGGATGAGCGATCGCACCTTTCCCTATGTCGCCACTCTGGTTGTCGGCGGCGAGACCCTGCAAGGCTGCGCCTATACCGATCGGCAGCCCTTCCGCGGCCCGGCGCAGCCCTGAGAGGCCGGTGATTGGGCCGATGATCGGAAACGTCCCATTCCTGTCGCGAATGCTGGGTCTGGCCGGCCTGTTGCCGCAGATCGCCTGCGTCGGTGTGTTGTATCTCGGCCAAAGCGCCTTGCGTGAGCCTGCGACTCTGATCGCCTTCGCCTATGCCGCGCTGATCTTCACTTTCCTCGGCGGGACCTGGTGGGGGATTGCCGCATCGGCGCCCGCGGCGGAACGGCGCCGCACGCTGGGCTGGGTGTGGATCGCGGCTATCCTGCCGAGCCTGATGGCCTTGGCGGCGTTCCTGCCGCTGGTGTTCGATCTGGCAGGGCCGGAACCTTCGCTGGTCGCTCTTGGAGGGGCGATCCTGTTCAGCCCGCTGGTCGACCGTGCTCTGGGTCCGCTGGCGCCGCGCTGGTGGATGGCCTTGCGCGTCCCCCTCTCGCTCGGCCTGGGCTCGCTGACCATCGCCGCTGCCCTGGCCTGACCGGCTGACAACGCTTGATCGGCTTAGGGCTTGATCGGCTTAGGGCTTGATCGGCTTAGGCGCGCGTTACGCCCGCACGGTCGAGTTCGGGGCCGAGCCGACCTGTCAGCCACAGCCACCACATTTTGAAATCCGCCTTCAGGCTCCAGGCCGGATAGGTGAAGGTTGCCGGGCGGTTCTTCTCCACCCCGAAATGCGCGATCCAGGCGAAGAAATAGCCCGCGACCGGCAACGCGGCGAGGACCCACCAGCTTGCGGTCGCCAGTGCGAAGATGGCCAGCGCAACCACGAGCGTGGTGCCGACATAGTGCAGTGCGCGCGTACGCGGCTTGGAATGTTCGCGCAGATAGAAGGGCCAGAATTCGGCGAAAGTCGTGTAGGTCCGGGCCATGCAAGTCAGCTTGCGTTCCTGTGAGGGATCGGTCAAGCGAAGCTCGAAGAGAACCGCATGCGGAACGAGTCCGGTCTTCAAGCGTGACCAGTTCTATCAGGGCGTGTCTTAACCGATAGCAAGGACGGCCAGTGAAGGACGACACCGAAGACCGGTCCGCGGAAATGCCGATCAAAGATGCGCCTGAAGACACGCAGGAGCGTGCCGATGCGCCCGAAGGCACGCACGAGCGTGATGGCGATGAGCGCTCCAGCAATCAGTCGCATATGCGGTTCGACGAGAGTCCGGGACGCTTTCTGGCCTCGCGCGGTCAGGCGCAGTTCGCGGGCTCCTCGGGTATGCTGTTCGAACAGGCCATGGCGCAGACCCGCATGGCGATCTGCCTGACCGATCCGAACCAGCACGACAATCCCATCGTCTTCGCCAATCGCGCCTTTCGCGAACTGACCGGATATGAAGAGGATGAGATCGTCGGGCGCAATTGCCGGTTCCTTCAGGGCAAGCGCACCGATCGCGAACAGGTCCAGGCCATGCGGCAGGCGATCGAAAGCGAAGAGGTCGCGATCGTCGAACTGCTCAATTATCGCAAGGATGGGAGTGCGTTCTGGAACGCGCTGCATCTCGGCCCGATCTACAATGATGCGGGCGAGCTGATCTATTTCTTCGGCAGCCAGTGGGACGTCACCGACGTCAAGAGCGCGCGGGCGGGCGAGGAACATGCGCGCGTGCTGGCGCGCGAATTGTCGCATCGCATGAAGAACATGTTCGCCGTCATCTCGGGCATCGTCACGGTCAGCGGACGTATGCACGAGATCGAGGGAGAGGCGGCCGAGATCAATTCGCGGATCCAGGCTCTGGGCCGCGCCTATGAAACGACGCTCGATGATGCGGCCAGCGGTTCGATCGAACTGGGCCCGGCGATCCGCGCGATCCTCGAACCCTATCGTGCGGCAGGCATGGCGATCTCGATCGAGGGGAACGGCGCGCGCGTCCCGTTCGGGAGCGTTTCGGTGATCGGCCTGGTCCTGCACGAATTCGCCGCCAATGCGGAACAGCATGGGGCCTGGTCATCGCCGGAAGGCCGCGTCACCGTCGATTGGTGCATCGTCGAAGGGGGCGAGAAAGCCCGCCTCGAATGGCGCGAGAGCGGCGGACCGACCGTGGACGAGGCGCGTATCTCGCCGGGGGTCGGGACGGCCATCATGGACCGGATCGTTCGATCGGCGACCGGGAAAATCGAACGGGTTTGGAAACCGCACGGTCTCGAAGCGGTTGTGGAAGTGACGATATAGGATTGCCGCCTTGACCGAACCGATTTCGATATTGCTGGTTGATGATGAACCGCTGATCCTCATGGATCTCGAATTTGCCGCCGAGGATCGGGGTTTCAAGCCCTGCTGCGCCTCCTGCGTGTCGGAAGCCATGGCCCTGATCGAAGATGGCGTCGATGTCGCGGTGCTGGATTTCAACCTCGTGGGCGGAGAGAACTGCCTGCCTATCGCCCGCGAACTTTCAGAACGCTCGATCCCCTATATTATCCATTCGGGTGACGCGAACCGGCAAGAAGAAGTCTTCGAAATGCTGGACGCGGTCTACGTCCCCAAGCCGGCATCTTCCGACAAGGTCATCGCCACCGCGCTGAGCGAACTGCGCGGAGCCTCGCAAGAGAAATCGCCGACGGCAGCCCCCGCTCACTGATCTTTCGGCAGGAACGGCGATGAAAAAACGGGGCGCCGGATTTCTCGGCCGCCCCGTTATTCATAAACGCACTGGAATCCCTCAGAACAGGCCCGGCACCTCCCGCTGCGCCGGGCTGGGAATGTTCGGCTGGAGAAGCTGCTGGCGACCGCCGGCCGATTGCACCGTCTGATCGCCGCCGCTGCTGATCGGCGTGCAGGTGCGACCGCCCAGGAAATCCAGCGCCGCTTTGACGGACGCTTCGGCCGGATCGCCCAGCTGCTCGAAAATCCCATCACTGGCAGCACAGGTCCGGCGAACCACGCTGGCAAGGCCGGTGAAATATTCGCCCTGATCGTTTGCATTGGTCGTCTTGAACGCGACCGCGCGCAAGCGATCGTCGCACGCCGAACGGTCGAAGGCGAACTGACCGACTGGCTTGCCGAACGTGTTGGTCCCGACCAGCGCGAGGTTGTCGCCCAGATAGGGGATGAAGGAATTTGTCACCAGTTCGCTGGCCGACGCCGTGCCCCCGCGTCCGATCACCGCGATCTTCGTCGCCGCAATGGCCTGCGGCTGCGACGCGAAGCGATCGATCTCGTTCTCGGACGATTTGGAAGGCCGCAAAACGGTCTTGCTGAAGACCTGGCCACTCTTGTCGGCCGCCATCAGGTCACCGAGCAGTTCCGCGACCGAAACCAGCCCGCCGCCATTATAACGCAGGTCGAGGATGACCTTGGTAATCCCCTGCTGCCGGAATTGCTGGAACGCGGTGCGCAGCTGCGGGCCCGCATCCTCGACGATGAAGGTGCGCAGGTTGATATAGCCGACCGGACCGGTGCCGTCGTTGAGGACCTTGACGCCGTACCGATCGGAGATCGGATCGAGCGAGAATTCGGTCTTGGTGATATTGGCGTTGCGTTCGGTGCCTTCCCGGGTGCGGAAGGTGAAGGACCGCGCGACCCCAGGGTCGGAAGGCCCGAGCGCGTTGATGACCGCCTGCGGCCCCCCGCTCGACATCAAAGACGCGACCGACTGGCCGCCGATGGTCAGCAGTTCGGTGCCGCGGTCCATGCCCGCCTGGAAAGCCGTGCCCGCTTCGAACGCTTCGAGGACGAAGACGCGATTGGCGCTGGTGTCGTAGGCGAGGCGAATGCCGAAGCCGGCGCTCGACCCGTTCTGGATCAGGGCGTTCTCCTCCTTGATCGAGGTGATGTAGGTGAAGAAGCGATCCTTCGACTGCGCGCGCGCCGGGGCGACCAGCGCGTCGATATAATCCTGGACATTCGTGTAGTTCGACGCGGTCACATTTGTCGCGAGGAGGTCGGGGAACAGATACCATTCGTTCAGCACGTCGCGCACGAATTGCTGGCGGTTGGCGAGTGAACAGGTGTCGCCCCCAGATGAGGGCGGCGTCGGTGTACCGCCGGTCGGCGGCGCCGACGAGTTGCCATCTCCGCCTCCACAGGCGACGAGCGACAAGGCGAGAGTGGCGGACAGTACGGAACGGGCGAAGGCCATGATGCGACTCCAGGCGAAAATTGCGAATCCGGGAGAAGCCTCTCCCCCAAGGCAATGCTTCCGCCACCATGCCTTAATCGCGCCTGAGTGCCAATTGCCTGGGACGAATTGAGTGGTGCGCCACGAAAAAGGGGTGTTTTCGGATAAAAACGGTGCATATTTCCCTCGTTCCCATGGCGCGGCGCAACGGCGCAGCCCAAACAGTGCACCGTTTTGTGGCAATCGAAGGATCAAGTGGCGTGAGTGATAGTGAGAACTGGGTGACGCGGGCGGTCGGCGGCGGAGCTTTCGCCAACGATCTCGCAATCGCGCGCTTCGGTTCGGAGAAACTGCTCGGCCGTTCGGGCTTCGCTCTGACCAGCCCCGCTTTCAAGCACGGCGATGAACTCGATCCCAGCTTCACCGCAATCGAGGAGGACGCCGTCGCTCCGCCGCTCGAATGGAGCGCGCCGCCTCCGGGCACGCAGGAAGTGGTCCTGATCGTAGAGGATGCGGATGCGCCCGCCGACAAGCCGCTTCTGCACTGGCTCGCCTGGGGCTTTCCCGGTCAGCGCGGCAAATTGTTCGAAGGCGAGGTTCCGCCCCGCGCGGGCAAGAATGCGCGTGGCAATTCCGAATGGCTGTTGCCCGATCCGCCGATCGGCAAGGAACATCGCTATGTCTTCCAGCTGTTCGCGCTCGACTTGCCGCTGACGCTGATGCCCGGCGCCACGCGCGAGGATGTCGAAGCGTCGATCAAGGACCATGTCGTGGCCTGTGCAGTGCTGACAGGGCGGTTCGAAGGGCACGAACGCGAAGACCTCGATCTCGAAGAGGATCTGGGCATCGATCCCGAAGATCTCGATCTCGACTGACAACGATTAAGAATGGTGCGGCTCCGCCCCGGGGGCGCATCTCGAAAAACGAGCCTGACAGGAAAGGACATATCATGGCTGGGAAGAACAACGCACTACAGAAGCCCGTCAATCTCTCGCCGGAGCTGGAAAACGTCGTGGGCAAGGGTCCGATGACGCGCGCTCAGGTCACGTCCAAGGTGTGGGACCACATCAAGGCGAACGACCTCCAGGACGCCAAGGACCGCCGCATGATCAACCCCGACGACAAGCTGGGCGCGGTGATCGGTAAGGAACAGATTTCGATGTTCAAGATGACCGGTGCCGTCTCGAAGCACATGAGCTGACAGGATCAGCTCCTTTCAGTTGTGTCGGCGGCGGAACGGCCAGTCCGTGACGCCGCCGGCCCACAGCGCCCACCAGACGATGATCGGTTGGGCGAACATGCGCGGGATATGATAGGCAAGGCCCAGACCGTTATCGGGCCGCGCCATGTCGAGCGCGAAATGGTTCATGTTGGCCGGGAAGACGCAGACCGCATAAAGGGCGAGGCCGATCGCTCCGGCCCGTCGCAGCTTCGATGACCATCCCTGGGCCAGCGCGATCGCGCCGAGCAGTTCCGCGATGCCGGTCAACAGTACGATCGCTTCAGGGTCGAGCAAGCCGCCCGGCATGATCGACAGAAATGGTCGCGGCGCAACGATGTGGAGCACTCCGGCGATCGCGTAGAGTGATGCCAATAGGAGGCGGAGGAGCGCGCGGATCACGGCTCGTCGCTCGCATTCGTGGTCAGCGAAATCCGATATGGGCCTTCGCGTGTCCGGAGCCCCTGTCCCTTCCAGCTGATAGTGACAATTGCTTCGCCGATCATTTCGTCGACCGCCGCATGGACGATGGGCATGAGTTTCCGCCAATCCTCACCATCGCGAGCCAGAATGCGCGCCGCCTCGCTCGGACAGATCGACGCCCCTCGCTTGCGCTCGTCCAGCAGGGCCTGAATGGCCGATCGGGGGGTGGCGCAAGCCATGACGCTTCTCTTCAAACCGTGTGATCAGAGACGCTGGAGGGTGAGGGCGTCGCGCTCCCCCTCGTAGAACTGGTCGAGCGCGGCGGTAAAGGCGTCGGTATCGTCTGCCGATGCTTCGAACAGAGTCATCGAACTGCGGAATTTCATCGCATCCACCGGTCCCAGGATTTCCTCCACCGCCATCGTCCCGGCCCAGTCCAGCATGGCTTCCGTCGCCTGATCCAAGCGATCGCCAAAAACGGGATGGTTCGCGAAAGCGCGTGCCTCGGCCTCGCCGGTTAGGGCAAACCGGCGGGCCATTTCACTCGACCCGAGACCCGCTATCTGCGGGAAGACGAACCACATCCAATGGCCTCGTTTCCGGCCCGCATTCAATTCCACCAGGGCCGCGTCGAACACGTCCACCTGTGCGGTAAGGAAATGCGCGAAGGGATCGGGTTCAGACATGGCGCTCAGTCCGACTTGAGCGGATCGTGGCCCCAATTCATCAGGCTGTAGCGCCAGTCCGAGTCCTCGACATCGCCGTCGGGACGCTGGGCGAGGTGGCGATGGATATAGCCGACCACCTTGTCCATATGCTCCCACTGGCTGTCGGTGAGATCGTCCTTGTTCGTGCGCTTGATTGCGACGATGCGGCGTCCCGATTTGTGACCGGTGCTTTCGCCGCCATCGCTGTCGCCGACCGATTTGGATTCCTCGGTATCGAGCCAGTCCTCGAGTTCCTGGGGCGCCATGTTGACGCAGTCGCGAAATTCGGACCAGGTTTCCTCGCGGTCGTCATCCGTGTCCGACGCCATCAGCTGTCATCCTCGTCGACGTGGTCGGGCAGCCCGTCGAGGTCGGTGGAGGCATAATCCTCCAGCTCGTCCTCGCTCATGCTGTCATACATCTGCTTGGATGCGCCCTGAAGGTCGCCGACCTTGGTATCGCCGCGTTTGGCGGACAGGGCGGCTCCGGCAGCCTTCTGCTGCGCCTTGCTCTTGGCGGGCATCAGTTCTGCGCCGACAATTCGCTGCCGCGCTTCAGGACCTCGTCGCCATCTTCCTGCTTGATCAGATAGGCCGGATTGTCCTCGGTTCCGTCCTTGGTGATTTCGCTACCCTTAAGGGTGCGGGTCACCTCGCGCTCGAAGCGTTCCTTGATCTGGCCCTTGCCTTTGCCGTTGCCCCATTCCCATTCGACATATTGGTCGGTCTGGAAGCTGTTCGAATTGCTCATCCAATCTCTCCGCATTCTCGTGTCGGAGAGTTCAATCCGCCGGGGCGCGGGGCGTTCCTGACGGGTGTCAGTTGTCGCTCCCGGTCTCGCCCCGGGGTCTCGGCTCGGTTCTCGCCTTAGTTCTCGCCTCAGTTCTCGACGGTCTGGAGCGGGCTGTCGGCCGCTGTGTCGTTTGCGGTGCCTTCCATCTCGTCCGCATCATCCATCGTCACCCCGTCGATGCCGGCAGCATCGTCCTGCGCCTGGATGCGATCGGACACGTTGACTTCCGATTCGACCTCGTTCTGCGAGGCGGCACCGAAAATCCAGATGGCGGAGAGCAGGATCACGGCCAGCAATGTGCCGATGATCAGCACCCAGCGCACGACGCCTTCTTTCGAACCGCCGCTGGCTTCGGTTTCGGTTACGTGGGTTTCGTTGCCATCGCTACGCATGTGATAAGTCTTTCCCTTTGGATCAGGCGCATTCGGTTCGTGGGATTACCGTACTGCGGCCCTTATGTTCCCTGATATACTGTGTTCCCTGATATGCCGCACGTCAATCGCGCAGCAACTCGTTGATGCCGGTCTTTTCGCGCGTCCGGGCATCCACCGTCTTCACGATGACCGCGCAGGCAAGCGAGGGGCCGCCATCGGGATCGGGCAGGGTGCCGGGGACGACGACCGAATAAGGCGGGATTTCACCGCGCGTGACCGTGCCGGTCGCCCGGTCGACGATCTTGGTCGACTGGGTGATGAAGACGCCCATCGCCACCACCGATCCTTCGCCGACGATCACGCCCTCGACGATTTCGCTGCGCGCGCCGATGAAGCAATTGTCGCCGATGATGGTGGGGTTCGCCTGCATCGGTTCGAGCACGCCGCCGATGCCCGCGCCCGCCGAGATGTGGCAGTTCTCACCCACCTGGGCGCAGCTGCCGATGCTGGCAAAGGTATCGACCATCGTACCCTTGCCGACATGGGCGCCGATATTCACGAAGCTCGGCATCAGGACGCAGCCCGGCGCGATATAGGCCCCGGCACGCGCGACCGCGCCCGGCACCACGCGAAAGCCCGCCGCGCGGAAGCGCGCATCGTCCCATCCGGCGAACTTGCTCGGCACCTTGTCGAAGGCGGGATGGCCCGCGCTGCCGCCGTCCATCACCTGATTGTCGTTGAGACGGAAGCTGAGGAGCACGGCTTTCTTGAGCCATTGATTGACCTGCCACCCGCCATTCCCATCGGGCTCGGCCACGCGCGCCTCGCCGCTGTCGAGCATGGCGAGCGCGCGTTCGACATGGTCGCGCACCTCATGGCTTTCGGGAGTGACCGAGGCCCGATCGTCCCAGGCAGCTTCGATGGCTCGGGCGAGGTTTGCGGTCATGGGGCTGGGGTCCTTCAGGCGATTGGTCGAAACGGGCGTTTGGGGCGCTGTTAGATAGATGGCCGCGAACCGGCAAGCGCCGTGCCGCACAGCCGTTAATAGTTACGACATCGCAATGGTGTACGGATCGCGCACGAAGAGGGTTCGCCATGGCATTGAGAAAAATCTCCCGAATTGATCGTCATGCGCTGCGCAATGGCGCGGCGATCGGAGCGCTGGCGCTGCTCGCCGCGTGTGGCGGAGGCGGCAGTGGGGGTGGCCCTGTCATCAGCACGCCCGCGCCGCAGCCCACGCCGTCACCGACCCCACCTCCTGCACCGGCACCTGCGCCGAGCCCCACGCCGACGCCTACTCCGGCGCCGTCTTCCTTCGATACCGCCGAATTTCGGATGTCTGACGGGCCCGAACAGCACAAGGCCGTCAGCGCGTGGCAGCGCGGCGCGACCGGATCGGGGCGGATCATCGCGGTCGTCGATACGGGCATCGATCTCGACAGTCCCGAATTTACAGGGCGCATCCATCCTGATTCGCGTGACGTCGCGGGCAACCGCAGCGTCGATGGCGAGGACGACCACGGCACCAATGTCGCGCTCGTCGCGGCGGCGGCGCGCAACGATACCGGCATTCTCGGGATCGCCTACGATGCGCGGGTGCTGGCGCTGCGAGCAGATCGGCCCGGTACGTGCGGCGACGATACCCCGGAGAACACCAATCTGACATGCAGTTTCTCCGACGGAGATATTGCCCGGGGGATCGATCAGGCCGTGACTTCCGGTGCGACCGTCATCAATCTGAGCCTGGGCGGCGGCGGGGTCGGCTCCGCCACTCTGGCGGCGGTCCGCCGCGCGGCAAGTGCGGGCATCGTCATCGTGGTCGCCGCCGGGAATGGCGGCGATGGCAGCAAGGCGGATGTCGATCCCAACCAGCCGACGCCCTTTGCCAGCGGTATCCGCGAAGCGGGCGGAAGCAATGTCATCA
>Ga0114912_1001084_pt1 | contig 12112 bp, 14 predicted proteins | sample MalvirDeepMed_51_FD_89713 | JGI IMG/M metagenome (GOLD analysis project Ga0114912, IMG submission 89713) | Marine viral communities from the Global Malaspina Expedition - Malaspina viral metaG DeepMed_51 | ecosystem: Environmental > Aquatic > Marine > Oceanic | place: Mediterranean Sea...
AGCAAACACAAAACGCCCCAATAAAGTAGCGTTTCCGGAGTGTTTAATTTCCAACCAAGAAGGGGAGGGCTTGCCCATAAAATCCATTTCCAAATCCCATCGCCCCTCTAGCGGACTGATGTGTTGGGCATAAAGACTACTCGCAAAACCTAAGAATAGGGTGCAAATGAAGGTGTAAATCGTTTTTCTAGGGTTAATCATAGTTATGTTCAGTTTATTGCTGAACAAGATACGTATAATCCTAAAATTAGCTAGTCCGACAACTAAGCTGATTTACTCGCAACCTCCCGTAAAGCCTTTAGCGCTGAATTTGGTCTGTACAGCTCCCTGTAAACCATTGTGGGTAAGTTGAATAACCAAGTTGCTTTCGCCACTGCCATCACGTTTTGGGGTACAATATTCGAACAGATAATAGCTTCCAGCTTGTTCCTCCACACGTTCGGATATATCGTTGAAAGTATTTTCCAACTCTTCGGAGTTGCTGGCGAACACACTGGCTGTTTTCCCGATTTGCTCTAAAACTTCGGTGTCGATTTCGGCACCAAGTCCAATAGAGAAGAAAGAAATGTTACTATCCGCTTCCTCTACGGCACGAAGGGCGTCGGACTCCCTATAACGAGAGGCTTGGTCGGTACCATCGGTGAACAATACCACGGAAGCAGCATTGATCACATCAGAATTTTCATCCAGTAAATCCTCGGCAATGTTTGTTGATTTGATTACCGCACCATACAAATCTGTTGATGGGTCACTACTAATGTCAGTTGTGATTCCATCCACAGAAGCGGTTAGTTCTTCAACAGAAAACGTCAATGGGTTCAATAGGTGAAGTTCATCCTCTCCATCAAACCAATAAATGGCCATTCTGAAGGATTCTGAACCAGATGCGGGCATTACATTATTGATAAAACTTGTGGTAGCTACCTTTAATTCATCCAAACTACTTTCCAAAACACTGTTGCTCAAATCCAATACCAAGAGGGTATTGTTGTTGAACACCTGTGAATTGGGAGAAATTCGTGCGAAGGACTCCGATGATGATATGGAGTTAAAGCAATCATCGTTCCTACCTTGTTCATAAATCGAGAATTGGTCAGCGGATAGACCTGAAATAGGATTGCCCATAAGGTCGGACACTCTAAAAAGAACAGAGACCTTGCCGGGTTGGGTGGTATATTCGTCCTGAATGGACAATAGAATCTCATTTTCATCAAAACCTAGGCAATCATCCGGCTCTTCTCCAAGACCAAGCTCCCTGTCATCAATGTCAAAACTCACATCGTCGTCAGCATTTCCACAAGAGAATAAAATGAGTCCAAGGGATATAAGGAAAGTAAATCGAAGTATATTTTTCATTTTCATATAAGTTAAGGTTCTGCATGCAAAACGCCGAATTTAAAGGAAAAGTATGTATGATGGCCAGAATTAAATTAAAGAAAAGTTAAAAGAAATTCCTGCTTGTTAAAATGATAGGCGTTCGGGCAATTTTTAATATTTTCACCTTTTAATATAACCTACCAGCCTATCTAACCAAGATTCAAAACAAACAATAACGCTAATAGGTTGATATTATGACTATACTATTGTTCGGGGCTACCAAAGATATTATTGGAACTCCAACGTTGTCCGTGCCCACGGCAAGCTTGTCCGGAAAAAAAATACCCAATACTGTAGGTGAACTCAAAAAATTTTTGGAAAACACCTATCCAGAACTCAAATCCATACCGCAGGTGACCATTGCGGTGAATCAAAATTACGCATCGGATGGTGACAAAATCAATTCGTATGACGAAATTGCACTGATACCGCCACCGCGGGTATGATAGTTAAAACAAAATCTTGAATCCAGAACACAGCACCAAAATCGCAAACCATGCATCCCAATTATTTGGGCTGGTGCTGTCCGGTGGCAAAAGTTCAAGAATGGGCAAGGACAAGGGACTTGTAAATTATCATGGAACTCCTCAGCGGGAATATTTGTACTTCCTGTTAAAAAAGGTCTGCGATAGTGTGTTTCTGAGTATACGACAAGAACAGTTGCCAGAAACTCCAACAAGCTTTAAGACCGTTGTGGACCAAGATAAATACAACGGTCCCTTTAATGGTATAATGAGCGCTTTTGACGCCCACCCAAATGTTGGATGGTTGGTGATTGCCTGTGATTTACCGTTCATGGACCTACCGTCGTTACAGCAATTGATAGGGAAAAGAAACCCTGAAAAATCTGCAACCGCCTTTAAAAACCCAGATACGGGCAATCCTGAACCCCTATGCTGTATTTGGGAACCGAAAGGATTGAAGGAAGCTCTTGATTTTCTAAAGAATTCCGATTATCCAAGCCCAAAACAAGTTCTAATGGATGCTGGGATCTCACTTGTTCAGCCTAAAAATGAGCAAGTGTTGTTCAATGCCAACTCATTGTCGGACTATAAATTTGTAAAAGGTAAGCTAAAGGAGCAGGAGGGAGGTTAGTTTTTTGGAAATGCCCTTTTATGATTGTCCAAATCTAAGGTTTCAAAATCTTGGAAAGTTCCACAAGAAATCTGTCTTTTCACCAGTGATTTGGATTTCTTTTTTTTGGTACGTGATTCTATTTCTTTGTTCAAGTAATTCATGGTGAATTATTTTACCTAAAAACGAAATTAGAATTATTTTAGTATGACAATCAGAAGATTAACCATTTTTAACACTGATTTGCGCTTCAATATGTTCCAAAATGGACATCCAGTGCATACGTAGAATCAATGCGGCCGTAGGCACATTGTCTTCTTGTATGGCATCTACCACGGAACGCGTCTGTGTACTTAGTTTTTTGAAGAATCCATGATCTTTGATAAAATCATGTTCATAAAAATGAAGCCGAACTTTCAGGTCCTTTAAAATTTGTAAGAGCACTTTATTTGGGCAATGCTGTACCAAATGATTATGAAAATTGAACCTGGCCCGTAACCCTTCTGAAATAGTGGTGGTTGCTTCAAGTTCGGACTGCATTCTGGCCAAGGCATCCATTTCATCAGGTTCAAACTTTGAACTCTCCAAGGCCATCACTTCCAATTGGGCCACAATTTCAATTAAGTTCTTGACTTCTTGTTTGGAAAGCTTGGCTACGACAAAACCACGATTGGGCACCGCTTGTATCACCTGGGCTTGCTCCAATTGGGTCAATGCTTCACGAATGGGCGTTACACTAATGCCCGTTACCCGGGAGAGAGCGGCCAAATTAATCGTCTTGCCCACTTGCAATTCCCCATTTTGAATCTGTCGCAATAAATGCTCTTTGATCTTATCTCTTAAAGCCGACAACTTAGCCATACGCAAAGGTTAGTGCTTTTTAGGGGAGCAAGTCAACACTATTGTTTTTCATAGATATAGGATGAAACCCCTGGCAATTCTTCATCCTTGTTCCAAATGAGCTGGTCTCCCATCAATTCAAAATTGCTGTTCAATATACTGCTTCCCTGAAAAGCTACATTGGAACCATCGCTTGCCCAGGCACCTGTAGCGAGATTGGTTCCGGTACAGTCCACATAATACCTATTGTTGGTGATGGAATTGATGGTAAAACTAGATTGCTCAAACTGGTAGGTGGTATCTGCATTAAAAACTAGACTCCCCGACACACAATCCTCTTCTTCCATCAAATTAGTGGAGGATTGGCCATCACCATCCACATCGACTTCGCTACTTAAATTAACCTCTACCAATACCCAAGTGCCTACAAGTTCTGCATTGGAAAATCCGGATTGACCATCGTCACCATCCTCACTACAAGATACCATCAATACAAGTGTCAACATCAATAAGATAGGTAGTTTGATTTTTTTCATGAGACTGTTTTAGCTCGATGAAATTAAGACAATTTAAAGGAAATAGGTTCAATCCGTCCTGCATTTCATCGAATTGAAGAAGCTCCTCCACACTAAAAATGAACGTGTTTCGTTGTTCTACCAACACATCTATAACCAAATAACATGAAGAAATTTAATCTACGAAATTTAAGCATCGCCTTTTTGACCATTGCCTTTCTTGGCTTTCAATCGTGTAGCAAAGATGGGATGTCCGGTGATGGAGAAACCCTTTCACAAGCGGAATTACAGACTATTTTGAATACCGACGATATTGCCGGAGCTGTTGATACTGCCCTAGCAGAAATAATTGGCGGGAATTCGGACGAAAGTGTCACCGTTGGCAAGGAAGGTGAGTGCTATTCCGCTGAATATACCGAAACAGGTTTTGTGGCAACTTTCAACAATTGTATGCTCAATGGTACCGATAACATAAACGGAACCGTTACCGCCACCTACGAAGTTGGGAGCGAGATGACCACTTTTACCGCCACATACCAAGATTTTTATGTTGGGAACATCAAAGTAAATGGAACCAGGACATTTGAGATTTCCTCAAGTACAGAGCAAACCTCGGTTTCGTTCTCCATTATCAGCGATATGTCCATAGAAATGGAAGATGGCTCCGTGATTTCCGAAAACGGTACCAAAACATTTACCATTGCTTTTGGTGACAGCTTGGAGGGAACCATGATTTCCATCTCCGGAAGTTGGAACGTAGAAGCCGATGGAAACGTTTATGCCGTTGAAACTTTGGAAGTCCTTCAAGGAAGCGCAGCTTGTGAGCATATGACCACCGGAACCATGGTGGTTTCAAAAAATGGATTGGCCGTTACCGTGGACTTTGGAAATGGTGAATGCGACGATGTGGCCACGCTTATTTATCCAAACGGGGCTACTGAAGAGATTTCTCTTTAAACACACTAAACAACGTAATGAAAAAGCATCGGTAACCCCGGTGCTTTTTTGTTTTATGGAAGATGCTGTTCCCAAGTTTGCCTATATTTAAAGAAACAATCAGTTTATGGTGAAGCAATTGGTAGCTGCTCAGAACGACTTTTTTGCCACACAGAAAACCAAGGATGTCAGCTTTAGAAAACAGTATCTCAAAAAACTGCAACAAGAGATCATAGATCAGGAAGATGCGATTTGTGATGCACTCTATGCCGATTTTAAAAAACCCAAGTTCGAGAGTCTGGCCACCGAGACCCAATTTGCGCTTTCGGAACTGAAGCATGCCATTAAAAACGTGGAATCCTGGAGCGAACCTGAACGGGTTTCGGCCTCTTGGTCCAATTTTCCGTCCAAAGAATGGATCCAGCCCGAACCTTATGGAAAGGTGCTCATTATTTCGCCATGGAACTATCCTTTTATGCTGGCCATTTCGCCCTTGATCGGTGCGTTGGCCGCCGGGAACACCGCCATACTAAAACCGTCCGAGTTCAGTACGAACACTTCCAAAATCATCTCGCGGATTATCCGTAAAGTGTTTCCGCCCGAATATGTGACCGTGGTGGAGGGTGGAGTAGAGGTCTCCCAACAGTTGCTTGCCGAAAAATGGGAATATATCTTTTTTACGGGCAGCACCAAAGTGGGCAAGATCGTCTATAAAAGTGCCGCGGAACACCTGACTCCCGTGACCTTGGAACTGAGCGGAAAAAATCCTTGTATTGTGGACGAAACAGCTTCCATAAAATTGGCCGCAAAGCGTATTGCGTGGGGAAAATTCATCAATGCGGGGCAGACCTGTATCGCTCCCGATTACATTTTGGTGCACAAAAACGTGAAAGATGCGCTGGTGAAGCACCTAAAACAGCATATCATGGATTTTTATGGGGAAAACATGGAAACTTCCAACGATTTTGCCCGTATTGCCACCGACAAACACTACGAGGAGCTTAAAGCTATGCTTGAAGGGCAGCCCGTACTGTTTGGGGGAACTTTTGCCGATAAAGACCGATATATAGCGCCCACTTTAGTGGATGAGCCCCAACTGGACAGTACCATTATGGAAGGGGAGATATTCGGCCCCATATTGCCCATTATCAGTTATACGGAGGAAAGCGAGCTGGACACCTATATTACCAAGTACCCAAAATCGTTGGCGTTTTATGTGTTTTCGGAAAACAAAAAATTTCAAAAACGTTTGATGTACAGCTATTCCTTTGGTGGGGGCGCCATTAATGATACGGTGGTGCACATCAGCAACAAGGATTTGCCCTTTGGTGGCGTTGGGGCATCGGGGATAGGGGGGTATCATGGAAAACATACGTTTGAGCTGTTCTCCCACCATAAATCCGTTGCCAAAAGAGGTACTTGGGTGGATGTACCCCTACGTTACGCGCCCTATTCGATTTCCATGGATTTGGTCAAAAAAATCAAACATTTGTTTTAAAGGGATGACAAACCATTAATTGTGGACGTTGATTTTTGACAAATTCATATTTTTTTGCCAAACAAACGTTAAATCACTGACCCATAGGCAGTTTGATGCTAACTTTAGAAGTGACCACAATAAATAAACGCCTATGGAACCTACACAGAAAAAATACCGCATTGCGGTATTGCTGGATATGTCCAAAAATTCCGCCTTTGTATTGACCAGTGCCTTGGAACTGGCCAAACAGATGGATGGAGCCGTAGAAGTGTTTCATGTACAACCTTCGAGGGCAAGTCGGCAGGCCAATCCCAATTACGTATCTACACAGACCGAAATCGAGGCATTGATCAACAAAATGGAAGCGAAGGAACAGTTGCCCATCAGTTACAAAGTGGAGTATGGCCGCGTAAAGCATCGCGTGCGGGATTATTTGGCCCTACAAAAACCCGATATTTTGGTTTTGGGCAAGCGCAGGCCCAAATTGGGCATTTTTGGGGAAAGCATTACGGATTTTGTGGTCAACCAAACGCAGAGCACCAATGTGCTGTTATTGGGCGAGGATGACAAATTTCACACATTCAAGAACATTAACCTTGGATTTTTTGGAAACGAGCTCAAAGAATCGGATTTGGAGGTAATCATGGATTTGACCCGTAACAGCGACAAACCTGTGCGACATTTTGATATTTCGCAGGATCCATCGCAAAAACGGATATATCCGTGGCACAAAACGGTTTCGTATCAATTTCCCGAAGGTACCAATGCCATGAATGGTCTGGTGAATTATGTGTCGCATACCCGTACACAATTGTTGTGCGTTCCCAAAACAGCGGGCAAACAGATTATGCTCCGATCTAACCCGATCAAAACCGTAATTCGAAAAACAAAGGTGCCGTTATTGATTCTGCCCAAATAAGGGATTGGGGAGATGGTGTTGTGGGTTTTGATTTATTCTATTTTACATAATGTAAATTATAGAACAAATGTCGTCCTGTTGTATTTTAAGGGTTTTGCTACGCTCTTAATAGGCTATTATTTGAAGTATTAAATTTTTATATCGTTATTTACTTTATTTCGTCGATAAATTTTAAATTACACTTTAAAGCTAATTTTCTTAATTAGCTTTAAAGAAAATAATTAATAATGTACCAGCCCTATTCCCTTTTAATTAGAAGAATTCATTTAATTTTTATTATAATCATATTTTCTTTTTCGGCTTGTTCAAAAGATGAAAAATCAATGGACCAGCTATTTCCTGATGATAATGTTAAAGTAACATCCATTGAAATATTGAGTTCTGAGGCTCAGGTTATAAAAAATAACAACTTACAATTATCAGTTGAACTAAAACCTGAATCAGCTTTAAACAAAAACATTATTTGGAGCAGTTCCAATGAAAGCACTGCAACTGTAAACAATAATGGATTAGTTTTCGCAAAGTCAGTTGGAACTTCTACCATTACAGTTAAATCTGAAGAAAATCAGTCAATATCAGACACTATTGAAATAACTGTAGTTGAAGATAGTAGTTTGGCATTTGTTACAGTCTGGAAGACGGATGTTGAAACTTCAGACAACAAGGATGAAATCACAATTCCAACCCACCCTGATTATACGTATGATTATCAAGTCGATTGGGGAGATGGAACGATTGATTCACATTTAAGTGGAGATGCTACACATACTTATGCAGAACCTGGAATTTATATTGTAAAGATTGCTGGAAAATTTCCGTCAATTTATTTTGGCAATTATGGTCCTCCAGGTGTTACATCAATTCCTAATAAAGATAAATTACTATCCATAGAACAATGGGGCAACATTATGTGGGAGACCATGGAAGTTGCGTTTTTTGGATGTAGAAATATGGATGTGAAAGCAACAGACATTCCTGATTTGACATTAGTAAATTCTACCAGCTACATGTTCGGTGACTGTCCATCATTAATAGCCAACCCTTCAATCAATGATTGGGATACTTCTACAATAACAAATATGAGTAGAATGTTTGGATATTCAACCAATTTTAATCAATATATTGGAGATTGGGATGTGTCCAATGTAGTCGATTTGAATGCCATGTTTATTGAGGCCTCAACATTTAACCAAGACATAGGAACTTGGGATGTAAGTTCGGTAACAAATATGGAAGATATGTTTACACGTGCGTTGGCATTTAATCAAGATATTGGTGATTGGAATGTTAGCTCAGTTACAGATATGCGAGCAATGTTTGCAGAAGCAAGTAGTTTCAATCAAAACATTGGAAATTGGGATGTTGGAATGGTCGAAGATATGGGAGCCATGTTTGCTGAATCCGGATTTAACCAAGATATTGGGTCTTGGAATGTTGAAAATGTAAAAAATTTATCTAATATGTTTCGTGGAGCGAGTCTATTTAATCAAAATATTGGAAATTGGGACGTAAAGAATGTATATAGCATGGAAAAAATGTTTTTGGATGCTATCTCTTTTAACCAAGACCTTGGAAATTGGGATATAAGTAATGTTAACTTTTTTGGCGAAATGTTCAAAGGAGCAAAATTGAGTACAGAAAACTATGATAATCTACTTATTGGTTGGAGTAATTTACCTGAGGTAAGTGGATATAATACAAAATTTCATGCAGGTGAAAGTCAATATTGTTTAGGAGAAGATGCTCGTATAAAGTTAGTCTTAAAAGGTTGGCAAATCCAAGATGGAGGCTATAATTGTAATTAGTTTTTTTAACTCCTGAAAGGAATAATTGAACCCAAAACCCGCTCTGCAAATTTTCAACTCCCCCACTCCTTGACGACCAAACTCAAGACAGGCTGCGGGTTCGGCAAAATAGTATTCATTACATTATTTAAAAGGAAATTTTAGAAGAAATTTTTCGGGAAGTTCAGCACAAACTTTCACTTTTATCCAAAGCTCAAGTTACATAACGCAAGAACATTATATTACATATGTTCTCGTGTAGCAAATTGCGTATTGCTGCACTATTTGATAAAAAATCAGTTCTAACCCTTTAGCGTTAAAAAACAACACCGATTTTATGTCAGAGCAAATTGTGATACAATGTTGGTTTCATTCGTAAGCTATAGAATAAATAATGTTGCTTTAAATTAATTGCAAATTCTTGTCAATTACAAAGTTCAAGGTCTACATTATAACATAACCTAGTTAGACAATATATCATTTATTTACAAATTCAATAAATACGGGGGTAGTAATTGTTCCTCTACACCACCTTTCATTATTGGGGAATGGTGTTCTTCCGCTGGTTATACGGGCTGTATTATATTTCCAACCATAACTAATCCATCTAAGATTTTTATATTCGAACATTTTTCGCTCAACCCATCTTTTGGCTTCTCTATCCACAATGCCTCTAACCCGACTTATTCTTCCGCAACTAGTTACCCCTCCCCAACTATCATACAAATTGGTTTCTATCCGTAAAATCTTATCTTTATGAATTGACGAATAGTCTTCAACTTTCACTTCTATACCATTTTCTTCGGTATTCAACGTCTCCTCGGTCCATTCTTTTAAATTTTCCGATAAATTAATTTCTTGAGATTCTTCCATTCCTTGGAAAAACTCATTCTTATTAAATGTGATTGATTCCATCTTATATAATTAAAATCTTTAAAGGTTATAAATACAACTATATTATTAAGTTTATCGGGGGAAAGTAACTCGTAGGAAGTCAATAACTTGGAGACCAACAAGATAGTTCATATCTCCGAAAAACAATTGCGCGAAATCCTTAAAAATTCTGGGGTTTTTACCCAACAAGATACATTATACCCCTACTCCACTTGGCTTTGCTCAGTACATGTGCAGGTTCCACAAAACTGTATTTTTTTACATTTTTAAGGATTTTTAATGATGTCTTTGCCAAGAAAATGGGATAAACGCTACATTTTCCATACAAAAAGTATAAAAATCCCCTCTTTTATGGGGTATTTTCAAAGAAATCTCATTTTTACTAGGATTTTTGCAAAAAACGGTTATCTTCTAAGTTAGAAATTGTTACACTAAAAAATATATATGAGGCAACTAAAGATTACGAAACAGATTACCAACAGGGATATCAAATCGTTGGAAAAGTATTTTCAGGAAATTTCCAAAATTGATTTGATAACAGCAGAAGAAGAAGTAGAACTGGCCAGAAGAATTCGAGAAGGTGATCAAGTTGCCCTTAACAAATTAGTAAATGCCAACCTTCGTTTTGTGGTGTCCACCGCAAAACAATACCAAGGTAGTGGCCTACGCCTTTCCGACCTGATCAATGAAGGGAACATAGGTCTGGTGAAAGCTGCCAAACGTTTTGACGAAACCAGGGGATTTAAGTTTATCTCCTATGCGGTTTGGTGGATCAGGCAGTCCATACTGCAGGCCATTTCACAAAACTCGCGTATGGTGCGGTTGCCCCTTAATAAAATCGGGGAAATCAGTAAAATAAAGAAAGTCTATTCCGCATTGGAACAAACACACCAAAGACCTCCGAGCGCGGCCGAAATAGCCAACGAACTTGATATGAGTTCCGCAAAGGTAAAATTGGCCATGAAAAATTCAGGAAAACACTTGTCCATGGATGCGCCATTTCAAGAAGGTGAATCCTCCAACCTATATAATGTCGTAGCATCAAAAGACTCCTCGAGTCCCGATGATAAAATGATCAAAGATTCCCTAAGCTCCGATATCAATCAAGCGTTAAAAACCCTTCCCAATCGTGAGAGCGAAATTATACGTCTCTATTACGGTCTTGGAGAACGGACCCCAAAAAGTCTGGGCGAAATAGGTGAACTATTTGACATTACCAGGGAACGCGTACGACAAATCAGGGAAAAAGCCATTAGAATGCTGAGAAAACGTTCGCACAACCAAGTGTTACAAGCTTATTTGTAAGGAGCGGTAAGTAATTTACAACAAAGAAGCCGTCCAAAAAGCAACAATATTTTGATTTTGTCCGGTTGAGCGCAGTCGAAACCCATTGATTATCAATATACTTTTGGTTCTCGACTCCGCTCGAACTGACAGATGACAAGCTTTTTGGACGGCTTCCTTTTATTCTTGATAAATAGGTATTTTCTTTAGGACAACTCCTCTGCTACCATTTGATCTTTGGAAATACCTAGACTTTCCAGATCTTTTTGAACGGACTTCATCATCGGTGGCGGTCCACAGAGGTAAAACTTGGCGTCCTTGTCCGTGATGTGCTCTTTTAAAAAGTCGGTGTCTATATGACCATGCGGGAACTTGCTGCTCTGCTCATCGGAAAGGATGTTGATAAAATCCTTGCCCAACCATTTTTCAAATTCCGCTTGCATAATAATGTCTCGCTCTCGCTTATTGGCGAACAACAAACGGTTTCCTTCCAATTGGTTCTTTTGGGCCAAATACCTAAAGATGGCAATAAACGGGGTTACCCCTGCCCCACCAGCCAAAAATACACCTGGGCCTTGGTAGGAGATGGCGCCCCAAGCATCGTCCAGCAATAAATGGTCGCCTTGTTCCAGTGTTTGCAACATATCGGTTACGCCGTTGTGATCGGGATAGACCTTTATGGTAAACTGTAAAAAGCCATCATCGGGAAGTCCTGTAAAGGTAAATGGGCGCTTTTCTTCGCGCCAACCCTCCTTGTCCAGGGCAACTTCGGTAGCCTGACCTGGCTCAAAATTATAATCAGCAGGTCGTTGCGTCTGTATGCGTAGTACGTTGTGGGTTATAAAACCTATTTCTTGAATCTTAACTTTGTGTGGCATGATATGTTTTTAACTGTTAAACAAAATGTTTCCGTCACTCCTCAATAAGTCTTTCCTAAAAAATAAGGCCAACCTATAACGGCTGGCCCTGTATTGTTTTTCAACTAAAATTTGAGGTTACTTTTTTAAAG
>Ga0114912_1001085_pt1 | contig 12107 bp, 14 predicted proteins | sample MalvirDeepMed_51_FD_89713 | JGI IMG/M metagenome (GOLD analysis project Ga0114912, IMG submission 89713) | Marine viral communities from the Global Malaspina Expedition - Malaspina viral metaG DeepMed_51 | ecosystem: Environmental > Aquatic > Marine > Oceanic | place: Mediterranean Sea...
ACGCCTTACAAACGGCACATCCTTGTTTTTCTGCAAAGTATCTATAAGCCATTTATCTTTATCTGATAGGTCTTGTATCTCCTCTACCTTATCGCTATTTCGAGGATAATCCCTAGCTGGCGAATGGTGTTTAACTGTACGTCCTAAGAATGTTTCTTCTTTCATAATTATGGTCTTTTGTAATAAGGAGAGATCGTGTTGTATTTATACTTCCAACTCCTTTTTGACCGTTTCAGTTTTTCCACCCTCAACTGTTCCGCTTCTTCTATCCTCTTTCTCAGAAGCCTTTCAACATCCTCATCGGATAGCCTGTTTTCTTCAATCTCCTTTTTCTGTTCTAACTCCGCTTCTCCCCTCCTCTCAGTGCGATGATCACCCTCCATCCACGCTCTCCATTCTAACCATTCCTTCGCTTCTCGTTCTTCACGTGTTAAATTCTCTGGATGTTCTATGGGCCTATCCCTAGATGCGCTGCGAGGATAATCCCTGGCTGGTGAATGGTGTTTAACAGGACGACCTAAAAATGATTCTTTTTTCATATTCTTCGCCTTCACTCAAGTATTCTTGTCTCAGATAAAGCATCGGGCGGGGGAACAGTGTACTTACCCCCACCCAATGAACACTTCCATGAATCAGCTTACCTGTGCGCCAAGTACCCAACGCCAATCAACGTAAGCATTACCCCAACGAGCATACACACGCCATTTGCCGTTAAAGGTGTCGAAGTCCTCAACAAATGAGAACTCGCCCTTATTCCTATCCATCCACACCAATCCACGACCACTCTTCATCATGTTGGCATCACATAGAAACCAATCATTGCTATCAGAGAGGTATACCCACTCTTCTACGTTATACTGTCCATAATGCACGTTTGCGTTGTTATTGGCAGTATCCACCTTGCCCTGTGAACCTACGATCTCATACGCAGTTTCGTAAAGATCAGGTGGAACCAGTAGCATGGATGGCATTACGCCAATTACTTCTGCTCTATCGCCACGGAACCCAACCATCTGGATTCTAGCTGAAGCTAACGCTACAGCAGACAATCCGGTTGTTACCAGGTTATCAAAACCAGTAGCAGTAGATGAGCTAGAGGTTGTCGTGTGCGAGTTAGAACAAAGTGCAACGCCTTCACTATGGCTGTAGAAGAAACTATCCTGGCTGAAAGCATTGGTAAACGGACGAACCGCATGGGATTGTCTCAAGCGAAAAAGTGCCTGTGACAAAGCCTTTGGCTTCTGATCTATGACATTAAAAAGGTCATCATCAAATAGCCTTCTCTCAATCTGGATACCAGCCGCAAACTCAAGCGGCGTAATAGCCACATCGTATCCTTGAAATACATCATCATAGTTCAGATTACCCGTGAACTGTGGAATATCCCCCAAGGTTCCAACGGAACTAAAACGCTCGGTTTGTAGTCTACCAGGCATCACGTTGTAGAAAGTGCCGACTCGATCTGGAACTTGCGTATACTCATCATCAAATATACGCTTGAATCTCGGATCAAGTACGTCAGCAAAATTTTCTGATTTAAGTGCCATTATCTAATCTCCTATTTTCATAATTTCTATAAATTATGTACAACCCTCATAGGCAGTTATACTTGCCCTTATTTATTATGTAGTAGCAAATGCGTGAGCATGGTCTGTCAAGACAAACTCAACTTCACTATTATTGCTATCACGCAGTATCAAGTTATAAACCGCACATAGACCACCAGTACCAGAAGCGATTGACGCATCAGCCTGATAGAAAGCAGCAGATGCTTGCACATTACCGTTTCCATCAGTAGTGTCCGTTCCATCCCCAGGGATCATCGTCCAAGGACACATCAAGAATTGGTCATTAACGGCAATTCCGTATTCCAAATCAACAGGGATAGTTACCGTTGCACTGGCTGAATGTGCGCTGATAATACGCCACTCTGATAGTCCAGCGATATTCCCATGTCTCTGTCTACGCCAAATGGTTCCACCGATCATCGAATTAGACTGTGCATCGGTTGAAGTAATCACATCAGGCGTACTTGTATCAGCAGCCGTATTGGTCATAACCGTAAGCGCAGTTCCCTCAGTAGAACTACCAGACATCGTTGCGTTGATAATGTTATCTGGCCTAATTGATACTTCGACCGTTCCTAGCGAACCAGCCGAAGGGGTTGCGCTATAGGTTCCCGAAGTAAGGGCAAGGCCAAGGCAATCCGCAAAGTCGGTTGCAGTAGAGGGAATAACCCCATTAGGATCATTTCCTGCATCAATGGCTATAATTCCTGGGTTAGAAAAAGTAGCCCCAATATGGTAGCGGCGCATTACTTCTGCCCCGCCATATAATGTTCCTGAAACTTTCATATTCTTATTCTCCTATTATCGTTAATTTTAAAACCACTATGTTCTTTCCTGCTTGGGTTTGACGCTATGATCTTCTGCAAGAGAGAAACTTCCTGTGCCATTTTCCATCTTTGTTTCCATCTTCGCTTTGCTTCTGCTGGATCAATTCCAACTTGCAACCAGTATTCCTCGGCTACAAATATAGTACCGCCACCCATCCGTTCGGTTCTCTCGTTACAGCCATCACATACTCCATTAGCCATATACCCACTTGTCTTTCCTGTAGGATCAGGTACATACCGCCTTCGATATTTATTCCTTCTAGGATTGAACTTCTGTCTACACCAACTACAAAGCAGTATTGCGTGTCTTGAGTCGGCAAGTTCAGTTATCCATCCAGCAGGACTTAAATAGCCACGTTTAGGATTAGTCTGTCGCCCTTTATGCTCAAGAGCCTTGAGTTTTTCTTGCTTAGAAAAACCCTCGCCTAGCCTATGATATTTCGGAACGACTACTATTGGGCTATTCATTTTCTTGTAATCTGATCCTTACTTAGATATTCAGCCTCTCTTTTCATCTCCTCTGCCGAATAACCACGGGAACGCCAGTGGTCGATATATCGTTGTGGAATCGCTTCGCCCCTAGAGGTACGAAGAAGATTGTCATTTTGGATTCCAGTCTGATGTATGCCCCCACTATTTAATTCGCTATGGCTACTATTGCGGCGTTCAGCACCCGAACCAGATTGCCGCTTAAAACGATCTATCGGTCCAAATACAGTACGAAGTGCAAGAAGCTCGGTTTGAGGACTGCTAGCATATCCTTCACCTACTAGCTTGGTGAACTCTTTAGATATCTCACCGAATCTAGGATGCTGATGAGTTCCAAGACTAGGGGCTATATCAATATATTGATTGATTTGCCCAAGGGCAGATTCAAGTTGTCTACTATTACTTGTTTCTACCGCAGCCCTGCTCCTTTCCCGTGTCATTGCCTCTTCAATCTTAATATCAGCTAAAAGATCAGAAGCAGTTAATTGGTCCAATTCACCGCTATTAACAGCTGCATGAATCTGCTCACGGGTTATCCTCTTGTTAGACCCCCCATTTCCTCTGTCAACGACTTCGCCTGCGGGTACGCTTGGAGCCTGTCGGCTCGCTGCCTCTATCATGGCAGTTCTTTCTTCGGCACGAATTCGTGCCTCTCTTTCGGCCAAAAGTTCCCGTTCGGTCTGTTTGCGTATGCGGTATTCCTTTCGACCTCTAACGAAGCCAGGATGATCCCCGCTAGGTTCCCCTTCTTCTGATACCTCACCGACTTCAGTAGGGGTATCAACTTCAGGGGTTTCCGCAGGAACTACTTCCTCGGCTTGCACACCCTGCTGTTCATCATCGGGCATGAAAAACCTCCTATGGACAGTATGAACTATCGCACTAATTGTAATGGCTATTAGTGAGAGCCGCTTCCGCTACACGCAGAAGGCAGACAGGCAAGTAAAACTAACTTAGCAGTAGTCAAACGGACGTAGTATCGGTTTTTTTAATTTTAAAAGTAGCATCTATCCTAACCATGTGATTATTTTCACCGTTAGGCCATTCTTCATAATGGTAACGAGCATCATGGTTTTTTACCAACTGGTCAAATTTGTCTTTAATATCCGATATTTCTTGTAACCACGTTGCCATTGTTGTGCTCATTTATTACTTTATATTTTTGGCCTTCTCGTAGTATTTGCCTTTTTCCCAGGATACCGATTGACCAGATTTAGCATACTTCTTTACTGATGCACCTTCGCCCTTTGGCTGAAGCACAGATGGATTAGAAGTAGCAATGTTAATAGGATAATAAGTAGTCGAGTTTCCAGGCGTTCCGCTTCTTCCTTCTTTAGCTGGCATTGTTTGGCCCTCCTGTGTTTTGTACCGTATAACTCTGTTCGCCTCTATTAATCAGGATTTTAATTAAATCTAAAACTTCTGTCAAGCCTTTGATTCTTCCTTGCTGATAGGATAGCTCTAATCGCTTGGAAGCGAGCGCATCCCCGACTATATTTCTATCCTCAAGTATTTCTCGCTTTAGAGCATCTGCTATAGCTACTGCACGTTCTGACATAGCTGCTATATGGTCGGCATAAGTAACCCACTTTGGATCACCCTTTATACCACTCATGGCAACACCTACCATGTAGGCTAATCGTTTTTGCTCTACTTGAGTAGAATCATCCTTAACAACTTTCTCTTTTTCACGTTCATCAAAGTCTTGATACAAGATTGTCATATCTTAATATCTCTTCGCTGTTTTGGGGACAACAGGGATAATCCTAACGGGTCTGTTCTGTCTATATCTTCAATCTCGGTAGCATATCGTTTCAGAGCTTTCGCATTGGAATCCATCCTGGCTATTATACCTCTATTTATCCCATGGCTTTTTGCCTTACGATAATCATCACGATCTAAATACTCATCTGCTGCGGTACGAAAATCGCCCCTTTCAATTGCCTTTGCTGTCTCATGCTTGGCCTTAATCTCACCCCGATAAACCATATTGAAGAGAGCATGTTGTAAATAAGTAGGAAAGTGTTCATACTTTTGAAATAAATTTTTTGCTATGTTGATTTTATCTACTGAATCCAAGTCGAACAATTGTTCCGCTTGCTTATCGGTTAAAGGTACTTCCCCTTTTACATACTTGTCATAATCTTCCTTCTTATTCCCTATAACTTTTTTAAGATTTTCATCCTTTTCATAAGAAAGAACCTTATGTCCTACCCCAATAGTTAATATGTTATTTGGTCCTTCTAGGTATGCCCTTCCAGGTTCATCCGCTTTTCCCTTACCTTCCCATTTAAGAATGAAATTATATAACGATTCTTTAGGCTGTTCTTTCACGGCCTTTTCCCGAACCGGAGTAGAATTCCCTGCTAAATTTAACATGCTAGTTGTTATAGGTATAGCAACCACTACTGTAATCCCCCCTCTGGCTCTACCCCTGCCTCTGGCGATATTTCTGCACCCTCAGTTGCCGCTTGCTGTTCTGGTTCACTTACCGTTGTTGGAACACCGCCCTCAACCGCCTGTCCACCAGCACCACCGAGTTGCTGCTGCATCTGCTGTGCCGCTTGCATCATCTGTTGCTGTTGCGCCTCTTGCTGTACTCGTCTTAATACAGAACGCAAATAAGAACTATAGATATTCATTTCTATCTTGGTACTCAAAAGGCCAAAGTCATCGCTTTGCTGAAACGCCAGTAATTTTTGTAGATGGGTATTAACATCTTCCAATGGTGCGCCATCAGGAACCTCACCCTTAATGACAGCCGATATAGCCTGTTCGCCTGTAATTCGTGGAGTACGGTCATCTTCTGTTGGCGGCTTAACATACTGGTCTGGATCTTGATCTAAGGATTTCACATAATCACGAATAAGCTGGTGGGATGTTTGCTGATCGGTAATCCCCATCTGAAGCGCAAGCGGGCTAATAAGCACACCCATCATACGCTCGAATACCTGAGACATCGCCTGTCTGTTAGTATTGAGAATTGTAGCACGAAATTCAAAATCCATGTCTGCATCTAGTTCCTTATTAGTAACCAACGTATACTCATCCCCCGGCTTTGGAAGCCCAACAACACGGATTTCTTTCTCTGGTGGAAAGTTAGCCTGATTTAGCCTGTGGAACATTCTATGAACTTTTTTAAGGCCACTAAAAAATCTTCTTAACATCTGCTCGCTTCTAACATCGCCTTGTTGCAATAAGGCCATTGTAGTTCCCATTGTTCTCAATGCCGATGCCTTGCCAGTAGGAACTCGTCCAAGTTGAACATCTGAAATCATTGATAGTCGTTCAATCATTTGCTGCACAAGACCCATTGTGTTTAATACCCAGGCATTATTCTCGTTACCCCATCTTGGGAACATAATATCTTGCTGTGGATTATCTAAGGGAAATCCATCACCAGGCGATAATCTAACTATCTCTGGTTGCATACTGCTGGATGAACGATAGAAGAAATATGGAACATTTCTAATCTCGCCCCAATCAATATTCATATCCATTAAGGTTTTGTAAATATCATAGAGAGGTTCTACAAGCTCTAGTAGTCCTATTCCATAGAGCTGGTTGGGAACAGATATGAAACGAGCTTCGGCGATAGGACGCTCAATAGGTGTACCTGGATAAATTTCTGTAAGATATCTGGCTCTAAGTAATCGCTTAGTGTCTCTTGTTACCCAAAATATAACGTGTTCGGCTAGTCCATCGCCATTTACATCCCACAATCCATAATGTTCAACAATCTCAATACCACGAAGCTCTTTCTTTGTTTGGTCATGCTTGGCCTGTTCGGTTTGAAAACCACTCATGGCATCTTTCTGTTCCCGCATTTGCTCATTTTCATTAGCACTTGTAATAGGCGAGGTAGATGTACTAATGGCAATCCAATCTTCTTCGGTCATTAAATCATATGTGCCATCGTTCATTCTTCTGCGTATCTCATCTAAGCTGGCAATCCCAATGCGATTAACATAGGGCGCACCGAAGGGATTATCGGGGCCAGGTGGCTGAAGGTTAGCAGAGCGAATGGGAGCTACTATATCCTCAATATCTTCAACAATAACTACAGGCCCGTCTTTGACAAGAACTTCATGCTGAATATGAGCTTCCAGCCTACCATCGTCTCTGTCATAGAAATCTACCTTACCATCTCTATGCTCGCCATTCTCGTCAAGTACGATCTTCCATGAATATCCATCCTCACTAGTAGCATTTGCATCTAAAAGAGAATCGCCAAATAAGTCTAAGAGCTTATCGCCTATTAGTTCGGCAACCCCACCATTGGCGGCTTCCTCGGGTAGTTTATCTAAAATCCTAACATCATTAATTTGTTGCTTATCCTTTACCCATCTAACGAAAGAAAATACAGTTCCATCATAAACAAAGTTAGAAGCCATATCGTCTATCTTGGACGCACCGTCTTGCTCGACAAATAACTGCCAATCAAGTAGCTGGTCTATTTTCTGTTGTTTAGCAACATTCCTGCTCTGTCGTGCTTTCGATTGTATGATAGGACGAAATCCCGTAGCGGCGTTAAAGATTGATGCCTGTACTCTTAGGGCAGCTACGGTCATAACTGGAATCCAGAAGTTAGAAGAATTAGCCCAAGGGCCGTTGTTGCTAGGCAACCAGCCACGAAACTTAGCGTATCGGCTGATTCGTCTGTTTAGCCAGTCACGCCTTTCGTTAATATCGTGTTCTAATCGTGAAATAACAAAACTAGAAACTTCGTCTTTATCGATTTTAAATGATTCTTTAGCTTTTCGAGCCATTGAATTATCTCCTACCTTTGCCAACTAGGTGGCCGATTAGTATTTCTTTCTAGTGGTTTATAAAAAGTACCACGCCTAATACGTTCTAGTTTATCGGAATACAAGGGGGAATTAACCACATCGCTCTTTCTAAGAATCTGAGTTCCGGTCTTTAAAGCTCTGAAAGTAAAATCCCCATTAACCAGATAGCCAGCCAAGGTCGGAAAGTCATCATCCTTATCTCTAGGTCTTGGTTTAGGGTCACGTTCATCGTTTGAGTATCTAGTCCATTCTGCCCAACAGTATCTCAAGAACTGATTGTTGGTAAACTTACAGTTATTGAATATACGAAACCTGGGCAACATAGTTCGCTTATCAGGTTTCATCAGTTCCTTCAATCTCATTCTAGCCGTTAAACGATTGTCGTTAGCCAAAGAGCAGCGCAGTCCAACTAAATCAAATTCCTCTTTTACCGTCCTTGCCGAAGTCTTAGATGACGAAGAAGGCGATTGGCCCATATTAGGATCAATTAATCTTTTGTGAACCTGTAGATGCAAATCACCTTCTATCTGCCTAACAGCATTGTAGACTAATAAGGGTTCATCGTCTATGCGTAACTCGGCTACCTGGAATACGTCATCAGAAGGACTTATGGCATACCATGCTATACAATGAGGTTTTCGTGGATGTGGGTCTAAAACCATAACCACAGGCCATGTGTACGCCTGGTCTATGGGTTCTACGAAATGACAGAAGCTGGCTGTATCTTCAGATTGGCAATAAGAACATTTTCTATCGCTTACAGATAGAATAGCCTTACTACATCCAAAGCACCAGTATTTAGGCACATCGGTATAGAGCGGATAGATCCTACCCGTTAGATGCAGAAATTTCCCGTGAAACCTTACTTCCTTCTGGTCATCCGATAAGCTCTTAGCAACATCGTGAATTTCCTGCTGACTAAGGATACGATTATGCTCGGTAAATAAAGTAAACGAATCAATATTTTCATCCTTGTTTGGCCCTTCTAATCCTTTTTCATAAAGTTCATCATACACCCAAGCGGCATCCCAGGCTGCTCCCTCGTCATCCGGTGGGGTCATTGCCATGTAGAGCTTGCCACCAGTGTCGATAGTCCTCATCTTATTCTCACGATATATGGACTTAGGCGGTCCTTCATCGTGAAGAATCAGGTGAAAACTACCACCAGAGAAGTTCTCGGTTTCCTGATCGTGAGACATAAACTGGATAGTAGTACCATTAGCTAAAGAGAGAGTTCTTTGCTTCTCGCTCCAAGATTGAAACCAATCACCGTTTTTAAGCATATGAGGCGGTATCCAGCCCCAATGACCGTAGGAACCACCTTCAGGATCTCTACCGTTCCACTTCCACCATTGTAGTTTTGGTTTAATGATAGGTTCCAATACGTTGGTTAGAGATTTACAAACAACACGAATTCTAAGGGGCGGTTTAAACTTCTTATCTCTAGGGTAATCCTTCTCAAGCGAATAGGGGATAATACCCGTTCCCTGAATACATATCTCAGCCAGGGTAGTGTCGGTCTTACTGCTTCTATTGCCACCAGTAACAATAATCTCTTTTGCCATACTAAGGTGAATCCTTCTTGCATCTTTGTTTACCGGCTCATATAGCAAAAGTTGCTGTTTCTGCTTTAAGTTGTTCCTGTATTCATTTATTTCATTAGCTAACTTAATCCGTTCTTCCAAAGAAAGAGCTAATATATCTTCTTTCGACTTCTTTAATGCGACTTTGAGGTTCATTTTAAACGCTATTTTATACCCTAAAACAAGAATCTGTCAATAGTCTTATAGGTTATGTGACGATTCAATTGATGATTATTGATGGGTTGGAGGGGCTTAAAATTCGTTTCATTCTAATCCCAACCCTATAGAAGAAAAGGAAACGAATTCGTTTCCGCCACGGGTAATCCCCTAGTGGCGGAAATGTATTTATATTCGAGATACAACCTAACCTCTGACTATAGAGACCCCCCATCGGAGGTTAGGTTTAGGTATACACCCCAGGATTGCTCTACATCTCTACACTCGTTGACATTTCCTCTTATATTTCAACTATTTGTGCCGGTGTAGAGTGCTTCTGATGTAGAGGTGTAGAGGGAATATGGGGCAAGTGAAGGTGAGATGTAGGTATGTAGGTCGTAGCCCTAAGAAATAAAGCTTCATTCCCTATTCCCCGTTTCTTAGCCAAAGCCAAATAACTCATTTTTCACCTCTCAGGACTGCGAAAAGTGCGAAAAATGCGAAAAGAATTCGCTTAATTCGCTTAATTCGCATGGGGGACGACCAATTACAGTCATCTACTATCAGGTAAAAAGTTAGATAAATATAGGAAATCATTAAAGAAAAGAGCAGATATTTGGCGGATCAGGTAAATACCTAAAACCCTAAATACCACAATTTGGGCTTCAAACTACCATTTTGGGCCTCTATACTAGCAAAATTGACACTCAAGTTGGGGTTTTAAGGCAAGAAGTCGCCAAACATGGACTTAACCTTCTTTATTTTGTTATTTTATGCCAATGGTCTTGCCATTTTTTTAATTCCCTTAGATGAGTCTCTAGCCGTTTAGGATTTAAACGAACCCCCATTTTCTTCCAGGCTGCCAAGATTCTTTTAATGACAGCTAAATCAATAACCTCAATGCTGTTGGTAGATAGAGATTGAAAGCTATCCTGAATCATTTGCGTCTATACCTAGATAACCGCCTAGAATCTCGTTACAGGATTCGAAATATCCACAGCCTTCCCTAGTACAGAGTAACTGGCAGTGTCTTTCAATCATGTGAGTACCACATACAGGACAAATAGTATTAACTTCTATCAATTAAAATACCCCCGTAAGGGCCGTAAGTGGCCCTAGAATGAACTTTTATTGAGTAGCCTATACCAAAGTACCCCTTTTTTGTTTTCATGGTGTGTGAGTAGGAACCCTATTGTTTCGTATATATAAGCTTTTATACCATCGTGGTGTATGGCTGGGAACCATATAGTATGCCCCAAGGGCAGCCTGCCCATATTAGTATTATTATTATTATTATTATTATTATGATTATTATTATGATGATTACTATCATTATTATTATTATTACTATCATTGTGTCAAGCCCTACCCTATCTATAGCAAGCTCCGCCACCCTACCTTGATAGTCGGATAATATTACACCCCACCCCCACCTCTTTAAAAAATAATAAAAAATAATTGCAATAAACGGTTGACGTGGTTGTCTAGTATAATATATATGATGATAGTGTTAATTAGATATCAAATAAACCGTACCCCAACAGGGGGAGTAACAAAATGAGGAGACACTATGACAATGAACAAACGCTTAACAATCTACGAAATAAAAAGGCGGACCGAAGAGACTAACCCGTACTTTTTCAGCAGGAAAACCATGAAGTTCTTCGGGCAAACACTGCGAGACTTTCGTATCCGCAGGGAGGCAGACGGGCGCTATCGTATAGAGGCTCCTACCTATCGGGGTCCGGATAAACTAAATAGACCAACGGTCAGATACTACAACCCATCAACCAATGATCTGGATCTGGAAGAATGGGAAGATTTAAAGACGCTCTTGGAGAGTAGCTATCAAAGGGGGTCACATATATGAAAAAAGGCAAATCGACAACACAAACACACTACCAGCTTGAGGCAGACACAGTCGGGGCTACATTAGACGAACTAGAGGATTATATCAGTAGCAGTCAGGATGATGATGTGGTCGCATGGAGCGTATACCTGTCAGCCTGCGATCCTGATGGGTACCTCTAGTGGTAAATCCTTTTTTAAAGGCAACAATAATAGGTGAATAACAACGTAGCCCCGTCGGGCGAATAACAACGGGAGGATAAAATGGGAGAGAGAAATAGCTGGGTTATAGAAGGTAAACGCTACCGGACCGATACTGCTGACTACATAGCGGATCATCACCCTAGTGGTGTGTCAAGAAATGATTTTAATTTTTTTGAGGACACCCTATACCTATCGCCTAGAGGCAACTGGTTTATAGTCGGGTACGGTGGCGCAATGAGCCACTGGGCAACCTCTTGCGGTAACGGGCATAGCAGTGGAGATGGATGTAGTCCACTCACTCCAGTCGAGGCTAGGGAAAAACTTGAGGAGTGGGGAGAGCAGGGCGCCCTAGAACAGTATTTTGGCCAAGACCTAGAGGACGCATAAATACCAAGCAACATAGGGGGGGGTATCACCCCCCCCTAACCAGAAAGGAATTATAAAATGAAAATAACCAAGCGATATAAAAACGATGAAAACCCAGTCCTTGCATTCGAGGAGAGCGACAAGGAAGAAATGATTAAGGTTGGCAGGAAAGCTGAAGACATATGGTATCAAAAGTGGGTTGACCTTGGAAAAAATGATCATGGGTCTTGTTGTGGCGGTAAGGGTATCGAGGTCTACTTTAGAGGTAAGGGCCAA
>Ga0114912_1001092_pt1 | contig 12083 bp, 11 predicted proteins | sample MalvirDeepMed_51_FD_89713 | JGI IMG/M metagenome (GOLD analysis project Ga0114912, IMG submission 89713) | Marine viral communities from the Global Malaspina Expedition - Malaspina viral metaG DeepMed_51 | ecosystem: Environmental > Aquatic > Marine > Oceanic | place: Mediterranean Sea...
AACATTATCGTGCGCCAGCGCGGCACCAAGTTCTACCCGGGCAGCAATGTCGGCATGGGCAAGGACCACACGCTGTTCGCGCTTACCGACGGGATCGTGCGATTCCACGCGGGCAAGCTCGGCCGCAAATACGTATCGGTCGACATGCAGGCGCAAGCCGCGGAGTAACCGGACGATTCGATAAGGGGATCGTCCATCGGGACGGTCCCAGCCGGGCTTACCACCGGCATTCTTAGAGGGAGATGGGACCAGCCCGATTTGTCGGGGAGGTTCCGCTCCCTTTTCCTTTTCTCCCTCTGCAACCGACACGGCGAAACTTTGTTTCGTCATCACGCAATCGTCACGCGGCCGGCCTAGGAGATCGGCGCGTGGTATGGGGAGACAGACGATGTTCCATGTGACCGAGAGGCTGCTGCTACGGCCCGCTTGGCCCGAAGATGCCGAAGCGATTTTCGGCGGCATTTCGGATGAAGGCGTGGTCCGCAATCTTGCGAGCGCCCCGTGGCCGTATCGCCGGGAAGATGCGGAGAGCTTCGTCTCGCGCGACCATGTCGCGGCCTATCCCCGCTTTCTCATCACCCAGAAATCGCGCCTGATCGGATGCATCGGGATCGACCAAATCGGCGAGCAGGGCGATGGCTCGGTCGAGCTCGGCTACTGGATCGCGCGACCCTATTGGGGGCGCGGCTATGCAACCGAAGCGGCGAGGGGCATGATCGATATTGCCCGCCTGATCGGCCATACGCGCCTTTCGGCAGGGCATTTCGCCGACAACCCCGCCTCGGGCCGCGTCTTGAGGAAGGTGGGATTCCGTCCGACGGGCCAGAGCGCGCGGCGCCACAGTTGTGGCCGGGGCGAAGCGGCGGAATGCGTGCTGTTCAGCCTCGATCTCGCAGACCAGCCGCAAATGCCGATCGCGGCCTGATCGCCGCCCAATCGTCAAGCGAACCCAAGCAAAAGGCTCCGCAATCGCTTGCGGAGCCTTTTTTGTTTCGGTGTGTGTCGCTTACTCCGCCGGCATCAGCGCGTCGGAAAATTCACCGTCATATTTGCCGATCAACGCGCGATCGTCATGATCCCACGGATGGAAGCCGGGCTTGAAATAGGAGAGCCAGGGCAGGGCCAGACGGCGGATGATACCCGGCGTGACGGCGAGATAATTGAACAGGCCCCAGCGCGCCTTCCAGCCCGTGATGCCATCCTGTTCAAGCAGCATCAACGTGTCGATCCAGCGATTCTTGAGGAAACGCGCGGTCACGATCAGCATCACGAGATTGCGCACCCGCCAGCGGCGCCAGGCGCTCCAGTCGCGTGTCGCATGGTTCCAGGTGTCGAAGGCGACGCCCTTGTGTTCGATCTCCTCGACCGCGTGCCAGCGCCACATGGCGGCGACTTCCAGGTCGGAGATCTCGAAATGCTTCGGATTGGCGAGGAATTCCGCCGCGATCATGGCGGTGAAATGTTCGAGCGCCATGGTCACCGCGAGATTGGCGATCGCGGGGCGGCCCTTCGTCAGCGCGAGCAATTCCTCCACCCGCTTGTCGATCGCCTGGATGTCGTAGCCGTGGTCTTCGGCCAGACGGTTGAAGGCGATGTGTTCGCGAGTGTGATTGATTTCCTGCTTTACGAAGGCGCGGATCTCCGCCGTCAGCTTGGGATCGGCGCCTTCGCCTTCGGTGGGTCGATGCGCCTTGACCGCCTCGATGAAGAAAGCCTCGCCGCGCGGAAAGGTGGCGGACAGCGCGTTGTGCCAGGCGGTCCCGAACGGTTCGCCCGCCCACCACCGCTTGGGAGTGGCAGCGCGGTTGAAGCGCTCGTCGCGCACGGTGATGGTGAGGTCGGGGGGCGTCGGCGCGGCGATCGGTTTGGCGGCGTTGAAACCAGTCTGTGCGTTCATGATAAGTCTCGAAAACGTTACTGACAGGAATGTAAGTAATAGCTACTGACATGAATGTCAATAAGAGCTGGACCCTGCTCGTCCGACTGGGAAAACACTCTACCGGTCGACGCTGAACGCGGCATTTCCGGGCCGCCGACTTGCGGCCTCGCGCGCGGCGATCTAGCGTCGGGTGCGGCCTTTTTCCGGGTCGGTAAGGAGTTCCTGCGGTTCCCATGGCCACGCGCAAACGTCTCAGTCCCGAAGAATCGCGTCTCGCCGCGCTCGAAGCGGCGCGGGGGTTGCTGATCGAAACCGGGCCGCAATCGGTGACGCTGAAGGCGGTCGCTGGCCGGATCGACCGGACCCATGCCAATCTCCTGCATCATTTCGGGTCCGCCGCCGGGCTTCAGAAGGCGCTGGCAGGCCATCTCGCCGCGACCGTCTGCGATGCGATCGCCGATGCGGTGCGTGCCAGCCGTGCTGGTTTAGGATCGCCGCGCGAGGTCGTGGATCTCGCCTTCGACGCCTTCGACAAGGAGGGGGCGGGCCAGCTCGCCAGCTGGATGATCCTGACCGGGAACGAGGACGCGCTGGCTCCGATCGTGGAGACGATCCACGAATTGATCGACGAGATCGCGCCGGGGGAATGCACCGATCAGGCGGGGCTGATGCGGCTCCACGAAGCCACGCTGGCGCTGGTCCTGATGGCGATGGGGGATGCGCTGATCGGCAACGCGCTGACTCGCTCGCTCGGCCTGCCCGACACCGCCGCGCGCGACCGGGCCGAGCGGATGCTGGTCAATTCGATCGCGTCGATCGGCGTCGATATCGCATCAGCCTAATCGGCGGTCTGGTCCGCCGGTTCGAGGCTCATCCATGGCGGCGCAAAGGCGGGATCGATATCGGCAACGCGCAGATGGTCGACCGCATAGCCGAGTTCGGGATAGGCCATTTTGCGGCGCTTTTCATCCGACCGGTCGAGCGGGACCACGACCAGGCGGCGATTGACCTTCTGGCGCCAGTTCATCCGCGCGGTGTTTTCCTGGCCGATGTAGCACCCCTTCGAGAAACTGACCCCGTTGAGGTCGACGGCATTGGTTTCGAGCCACAGAATATCACCGAGTTCGGCGCGCCCTTCCGCAACGCCCAGACCAAGGCGGTGCGCGCGCCACAGATCGTCCGCGCCCTGCTCCCCGTCTTCGACCGGCGCCAGCCAGCGCTGGCCGAGTTCGCCGAGGCGCGGATCAACGACGCCGCCATCGCCCTGATGCGCCTGCCAGTGAACGGCGACGGAGGGATCGACGGCAATCGCGATTCTGCGGCGCAGGCGATAGAGCGACAGGCGCTTGACCAGTTCCTCCGCCAGCGCGGCTTCGCAATCGATCAGCAATTCCCCGTCGCCCGAAGGCCAGACGAGAAAATCGAACATCGCCTTGCCCTGCGCGCTCAACAGTCCGGCATAGACCGGTAGCGGCTGGTTGAGGTCGTTCGTGATGAGACCCTGGAGAAAGGCGGAGACGCTTTCGTCCGCGCTTTCCGGTATCAGGCGGATGATCGCGCGGTCGTGGAGGCGGGTGGGGATGTGCGGCATGGGTGACAGATAGGGCGCACCGCGCCATAGGCAAACCCATGGCACCCTGCGACACGATCACCATCCGCCGCCCCGACGACTGGCACCTCCATTTCCGCGAAGGAGCAACCATGCAGGCGGTCGTTCCCCACACCGCGCGCCAGTTCGCGCGCGCGATCGTGATGCCGAACCTTTCGCCCCCGGTCACGACGACCGCCATGGCGGCCTCCTATCGCGAGCGGATCATGGCTGCCGTGCCGGAAGGCAAGGATTTCACGCCGCTGATGACCGCCTATCTCACCGACGATACCGATCCCGACGATCTGGCGCGGGGCTTCGAATCGGGCGTGCTGACGGCGGCCAAGCTCTATCCGGCGGGCGCCACCACCAATTCGGCGAGCGGGGTCACGGATATCCGCAGGATCGACGGCGTCCTCGAACGCATGGCCGATATCGGAATGCCACTCTGCGTCCACGGCGAGGTGACGAGCGCGGAGATCGACATCTTCGATCGCGAGGCGGTGTTCATCGAACGGGTACTCCAGCCCCTGGTCGAGCGCCTGCCCAACCTGCGCGTGATCTTCGAACATATTACCACAAAACAAGCAGTCGATTTCGTGGATCAGAGCAGTGACAATGTCGCCGCCACGATCACGCCCCAGCATCTTCATATCAACCGCAACGCGATCCTGGTCGGCGGGATCAGGCCCCATATGTATTGCCTTCCAGTGGCGAAGCGTGAGGAGCATCGGCTGGCCCTTCGCAAGGCCGCGACTTCCGGCAGCGCGAAATATTTCCTCGGCACCGACAGCGCGCCGCATCATCGCCATGCCAAGGAAAGCGATTGCGGATGTGCGGGCATCTTCAACGCGCCCTTCGCGCTCGAAAGCTATCTTGCGGTGTTCGACGAAGAGAATGCGCTCGACCGGTTCGAGGGGTTCGCCTCGTTGAACGGTCCGCGCTTCTATCGCCTTCCCGTGAACGAGGGAACGATCACGCTGGAGCGGAGCGAAACGCGCGTGCCCGGCGAAGTCGAGGGGGGCGGGGAACCCGTGGTGCCCTTCCATGCGGGCGAAACGCTCGGATGGCGCCTCGTCGGCTAATACTTTTCGGCTGACGACTCCTCGGCTGACGTCTCTTCGCCTGACGATCGGCCCGCCGGGTCCTAGCCTGCCGGGGCGACGACTCGCGCGGCCCGCGCCTTGGCCACGAGATCCCAGGCGAAGATCGCCGCCGCCGCCCAGATAAAGCCAAAGCAGGCGATCTGCGCCGGTTTCAGCGGCTCGTCGAACACGGTCAGGCCGAGCACGAAGACGATGCTGGGCGCCAGGAACTGGATGAAGCCGAGCGTCGAATAGGGCATTCGCCGGGCGGCCACCGCGAACATCAGCAGCGGCACGGCCGTCACCAGCCCGCCCAGCGCGATCGCGAAGCTGAGCGAAGGCGCGATCGCGAAGGATGAGCCGTAGGTCGCGGCGTACCACCAGGTGATGGCGGCGGATGGCAGCATCAGGAGCGCCGATTCGATCGTCAGGCCGGGCAGGGCGCCCACCGGCACCCGCTTCCTGACCAGACCGTAGGTTCCGAACGAGCAGGCCAGGGTCAGACTGATCCACAGTGTCGTCAGCGCGCCCGCCGCCAGCAGCGAGACACCCACCGCCGCCAGCGCCACCGCGCTCCATTGCAGGCGGCTGAGTCTTTCGCCCAGAACGAGTGTGCCGAGCAGCACGTTGAAGAGCGGGTTGATGTAATACCCAAGGCTGGCCGCGTAGACATTGCCGCGCTGGATCGCCCAGACATAGACGCCCCAGTTTATCGCGATCAGCATCGCGCTCAGCATCAGCCATCGCAGGACCTGCCAATCGCCCAAAGCCGCGCGCACCTGCGGCCACTGGCGCCGCACCAACACGATCAGCGCGCAGATCGGCACCGTCCAGATGATGCGCCACGCCACGAACTCGAAGGGCGGCACCGCGCGGACGAGGATCAGGTAGAGCGGGAAGAAACCCCAGATCGTATAGGCCCCGATCGCTGACGGGAGGCCGGATTTCTGGCCATGCTGCACGGGATCGGAAGCGGGTTCGGCCATGTCGGGCGCGCTAGGACCCTCAAGGTTCGGCAGCAAGCGCTCATTTCATCGCGCGGGAAAACACGGTTCGCCGCAAATTCGCAATCTGTCGGCGTGGTTGCGATCCGTTCAGTTTCGGACACCTATAGCTGAACATCAGAGGCGGACGAGCCCCCGCGCCGCTCTCGAAAGATGAGGAAGGAATACCGTCATGACCCTATCGCTCAAGACCGCAGGTCTGGCTCTCGCCGCAACCGGTCTCGCCCTGTCCGGCCCCGCATCCGCTGCCCCGGCCTATCACGCGGCCGCCCCTGCGGCGCAGGCTTCGGTCTTCGGCGAAACCACGTTCAATCATGGGCGTGACAAGTATCGCGACCGCCGCGACTATCGCAATTATGGCCGCAATTACGACCGGCGCTACGACAACAATTATGCGCAGCCGGTATATCGCGACACGCAGGTCTGGCGCGGTGATGACGGGCGCTATTACTGCAAGAAGGAGAACGGCACGACCGGGCTCCTGATCGGCGCCGGTGTCGGCGGATTGATCGGCCACGAAGTTGCGGGTCGCAATGGCGACCGCACTCTCGGCGCCATTCTCGGCGCTGCGGGCGGCGCTCTGCTGGGCCGTGCGATCGACCGTTCGAGCACCAAGTGCCGCTAACGCGCTAACAATCTTCGGCCGTGCCCACCCGCGGCCGCAGCGCGGTTCCCACCGGACCGTGGAAGGCGTCGCTCTCCCCTTCGCAGGGGTGGGCGGCGTCTTCGATGCGGGCGCTTAATTTTTCACGAGTCTCCTGTCCCGCGATGACGCATGGGCGGGACGCTGGCCTTGATCTTAACCTCTACCTGCTTACGCGTTGGGAAAGTCCTCTGGAGATTTCCCATGCGCTATACCGCCACCGCCCTCTCTCTCGCGCTCTCGCTCGCCTTGCTGGCGGGATGCAGCAACGAACCGGATGGCGAGACGGCAGGTGGGACGAGCGATCCGGCGAGCGAGCAGGCGCTCAACGGCGATCTGATGACCGACCCCGACATGGCGGGCAATAATGAAGGCGATGCGGCGCTTTCGGGGTCCGGCGACGGTTCGGTTCCGGCGATCAACAGCTCTCCCGAAGCGATCGCGGCCGCGCGCAGCCGCGCGGCGGAACTGGTGGGTGGCAGCAACGCGCTTCGTCCCGCTCCGGCACCGCGCGATCTCGGCGCGCAGGCGACCACGACTCCGGCCATGCAAAAGGCCGCGCAGGCCGCTGTGAGCCCTGGTGGCGGCAATTGCGCCGAGCGAGTCGAATATTCGACCGCTTGGGCGGCGAAGCTTCCCGGCGCATTCCCGGTCTATCCGCGTGGCAACACTCAGGAGGCCGCCGGCACGGACGAGGGCGCGTGCGCCCTGCGCGTCGTCAGCTTCCGCTCACCTGTCCCTCTCGAGGATGTGCTGGCCTTCTATCACACTCGCGCTCTCGCCAATGGCTATTCGGCGGAACACGTAAAGGCGGCTGGCGACAATATCCTCAGCGGCACCCAGGGTAATGCCGCCTACGTCGTTTATGGGCGGCGCCTTCCTTCGGGCCTGACCGAGATCGATCTCGTCACCAGCAACCCCTGATCCGGGCCTGAATCAGGCCCGGACGAGGCCCTGATCAGGCTTCTCGCAGGCCCACGCCGAGGCTCGCGCGCGGCTGATCCATCTCGGTGCTGCATACCGGGTAGGCGCAGTAATCGGCGGCGTAGAAGGCCGCCGGGCGGTGATTGCCCGAAAGCCCCACCCCGCCAAAGGGTGCCGCGGACGATGCGCCGTTGGTGGGCCGGTTCCAATTGATGATCCCGGCGCGGGCACCGTCCCAGAAGCGTTCGAAATCCTGCGGGCTGCCGCCCAGAAGCGAGGCCGACAATCCATAGCGGGTGTTGTTGGCTTCCCTGATGGCGGCATCGAGATCGCTGACACGGATCACTTGCAGGATCGGCCCGAACAGTTCGATATCGGGGCGTTCGTCCATCTCGGTCGTGTCGATGATAGCCGGCGTCAGGAACGGGCGATCCTCCTGCGGGCGCTTCATGTGGAGGATCGCGCGGCCGCCCCGGCTGACGAGGGCGAGGAAGCTCTCATGCAGCAGGTCTGCGGTCTGGTTGTCGATGACGCAGCCCATATAGGGCTGGGGATCGGCGAAGGGCTCGTCGACGATCAGGCGCTCGGCCATTTCCTTCACCTTGGGGACGATCCGGTCGTACATGGAATCGAGTACGATCAACCGCCGCGCCGCCGTGCAGCGCTGGCCCGCCGTGGTGAAGGCCGACTGGATGATGAGCGTCGCCGCATCCTCGATCTTGGGCGTATCGAGCATGACGATCGGATTGTTGCCGCCCATTTCCAGCGCGACGATCTTGCCCGGCTCGGTCGCGAGCTTGCGATTGATCGCGATGCCCGCACGCGCGGACCCTGTGAACAGCACGCCGTCGACCAGCCAGTGCCCGACCAGTGCCTTGCCCTCTTCGGGACCGCCGATCAGCAGTTGGATCACGTCTTCGGGGACCTTGGCGGCGTGGAAGCATTTGACGAGGAATTCCGCCGTGGCGGGGGTTTTCTCGCTAGGTTTAAAGATCACCGTGTTCCCGGCGATCAGGGCCGGGACGATATGGCCGTTGGGAAGGTGGGCCGGGAAATTATACGGACCGAGCACGGCCATGACGCCATGCGGCTTGTGGCGGACGGCAGCCGTGCCCGACAGGGCGCTGTTGAGTTTCTTCTGCCCGGTCCGCTCCGCATAGGCGGAAATCGAGATTTCCACCTTGCCGATCACCGCTTCCACTTCGGTGCGCGCCTCCCACAGGGGCTTGCCGGTTTCGCGCGCGATGATTTCGGCGAAGGGTTCGGCCTGGCGACGCACTTCATTGGCGAAGCGGCGCATCAGCTCGATCCGGTTGGCGACGGGAAGGCGCGACCACGCCGCAAGGGCGGTGCGGGACCGCTCGATCGCCGCGTCGGGATCGCCGATGGGACCACGCCATAATTCCAACCCGGTCGCCGGTTCATAGGAAACGAGTTCGGTACTGCTCACGATATCGGGAACCTCATTGTTCAGGACCAGTTCGGAAGAGTGCAACGCGGTTGGGTCGCAATCGTATCCGACGAGAGTGACTTATCCGGGCTCTGCGATCTTCGCGGCTAGCCCGCGCAATCATGTGGTCGGTTACGCGGGCGAGGTCAAATCGCATCGCGTTTCCGAAAGGGGGAGGGGTATCCGAATGCCGGTGTCGAGATGGTACGAAAGCGTACCGATCATATCGGCCCCCGTCCTTTTCCAGCACCTTTCAAATCATTTCAATCGATCTCGTCCGGCGGTGCGGCTCGCGCATTCTCGTCGGCGATCTTGAGGCAACCAAGGGGAATACTCATGCGGTTCCAGTTCAACAAGGCGACAACCCTATCCTTCGGCGCATCGCTCGTGGCGATCGCCGCCGTCGGGATCATGCCCTCTGCTGCTTCAGCCCAGAGCAATCCCGATGCGGAATGCGTGCTGACCGAAGATCAGGCGACTGCCACACTCGCTGGCGCGCAAGCGACCGGTGAGGATGCGCTGGCCTGTGGCGGCGATGCGATTGCGAACGGCACGGGTGCGACGGCGACCGGATCGGGAGCGACGGCGACCGGGAATGGCGCGAGCGCGTATGGCAACCGGGCGAACGCTAACGGAACCTCCACGACCGCGGTCGGTGCGCTGAGCGTCGCCAACGGAACCGCAGCGACTGCCTTCGGCTGGCAATCCAACGCTACCGGCGAGCGCGCGCACGCAATCGGTCACATCGCCAGCGCGCAGGGCGAACGCTCGCTCGCAGTCGGCGAAGCGGCTCAGGCTCAGACCGCCTTTTCGACAGCCATCGGCAACCAGGCTGTCGCCAATGGAGTCGATGCGCTGGCCGTGGGCGACAATGCGAGCTCGACCGGGACTTCGACGACCGCCGTGGGTGGGGAAAGCGTGGCCAACGGTACGGCGGCGACAGCCTTCGGCTGGCGTGCGAATGCTACTGGCGAGCGCGCCCATGCGATCGGCCATCTCGCCAGCGCGCAGGGCGAACGTTCGATGGCCATCGGTGAAGCGGCGCAGGCACAATCTGCCTTTTCGACCGCCATCGGCAATCAGGCGAGCGCGACGGGTGTCGATGCCTTGGCGCTTGGTGACAATGCCAGTGCGAACGGCAATTCGACGTCGGCAATCGGTGGCGAGAGCGTCGCGACCGGACCGGGCGCATCGGCCTTCGGTTGGCAGGCTATGGCCACGGCGGAGCGCGCGCAGGCCTTCGGGCATCTCGCGACCGCACAGGGCGTCCGTTCGCTCGCGGTAGGTGAGAATGCCGATGCGCAGACTGCCAATTCGACGGCAATCGGCAATGAAGCGATCGCCAACGGTATCGATGCGCTGGCGATCGGCGATACCGCTCTTGCACAGGGCAATTCCACTACGGCGCTCGGCGGCGAATCCGTCGCCACCACGCCGGGCGCGACGGCGCTTGGTTGGCAGGCCCGTGCGACGGGAGCGATGGGAACTGCGGTCGGCCATCAGACCACCGCGTCGGGCGATCAGAGCTTCGCAGGCGCCGAAGACGCCGTTGCATCGGGCTCGAACTCCGTCGCGATCGGCAACACCGCTCAGGCAACTGGGGGCGACTCGATCGCCATCGGCGGCAATCGCGATGGTGCCAACGGTCGTGCGACTGTGGCCACCGGTCCCTCGACGACGGTTGTCGGCGGTCAGGCGCTCGCCAATGGCGCGGGCGCGACTGCCTATGGCTGGCGCTCGGAAGCGACCGCCGAACGCGCGACTGCTCTGGGCCATCTTGCGGTAGCGAGCGGCGTTCGCTCGGTATCGGTCGGCGAGGCGGCCACGGCCACGGGTAGCGGCGCGATCGCCATGGGCAATCAGTCGGTCGCATCCGGTGCCAATTCCGTCGCCATCGGCAATGGTGCGCGTGCGGTCAATGACGGCCAGGTCGTGATCGCGGGGCTGGACACGAGCACTGCGAGCCAGACCGGCACGGTGTTCGCCGTGACCACCGACAGCAACGGTACGCTGGGCCGCTCGGCTCTGGCCACCACTGCTTCGGTTGCTGCCGCGAATACCGCGATCGCTGCCAATACGGCGGCGATTGGGACCGCGAATGCCAATATCGCCTCGCTCCAGGCGCTGACTTCGAACCAGACGGCGCAGATCAACACGCTGTTCGGCCAGACCGCCGAATTGCGCGATGCGGTCGATCGGGCCAGCGAAGGTGTCGCCATGGCGCTGGCCATGGAATCGCCCGCGCTTCCGGCCGGGACCAATTTCGGTCTCTCGGGCGGCGTCGGCTACTATGACGATCAGACCGCCGGGACGCTGGCCCTCTCGGCGCGCGTCGGGACCAACGCTTCGGTCGGTGCCGGTATCGGTGTCGGTTTCGACAGCGGCGAGGTCGGCGCACGCGGCGGCTTCCAGATCGCCTGGTAAGCGGCTAGACTCGGTCCATGATCAGGATCGCAAATCGAATAAAGATGCCGGGGCGCTCTGCCCCGGCATTTTTCGTCGCGCTGGCGGCAGTTTGCGCTGCGCCCGGTTCCGCGCAGCAAGCCGCTCCGCAGCCGAGCGTTCAGCCGCCACCATCGATCCGTCCGACACCGGGGCAGCTCGAATTGTCGAAGCTGATCTGGTCCACCGTCGCGGCGGTCGACCATGCCAATCGATCGGGCAATTATTCGGTCCTGCGCGATATTTCCGCGCAAGGCTTCCAGATCAACAACACCCCTGCACAACTGGGCCAGATCTTCACCGGCTTGCGCAATCTTCAGGTCGATCTGTCCAATGCGCTGCTGGTGCCGCCGACCTATACGGTCGCGCCGCAATTGGTTCAGGAAGACGTTTTTCGCGTCCAGGGCGTGTTCCAGATGCGCCCGATCTCGATCGGGTTCGACCTGTATTATCAGTGGGAACAAGGCCGCTGGAAACTGGTCGGCATCGACCTGCAGCCGCTTCAGATGACCACCGAGGCACCGTCGCGCTAGACCTGCTCGGTCAATGCCCGGCGGGATGCGGCGGGGAACCATGCGCCTCGCCCATACGGCGGATCGCGGCGACCTTCTCCACAAGCGGCTGCCAGTCATCGTCCCGCTCGATCGCGGACCAGATGCGCTCGACCTCCTCGATAACCATCGTCTCCGGGCTTTCCGACCAATAGGGATGCGCGAGGTCCAAAGCCTCGTAATCTGACAGCGCATCGGCGAGGCTTCCGTCCGCGTCTCGCCCGCCCCGGTGCCTATGGAAGAACGCATCGGGCGTATCCCCACTCGCGCGCATCGCCTGTTCGCTGGCGGCCACCAGCGCGCCATCGCGCTCGCTTCCCCGGCTCTTCACACCCATTCGCCAGCACCAGCGCCGCCCGACCGCTTCCATGTAGAGCGATCCGAACCGCTCCAGCGCGGCGATCAGTGGCGGAGCGTCAGAAATGAGGCGCAGGGCGACGGCCAACTGCCCGCAATTCCAGTGCAACGCCTCCGGCTGGCGACCGAAGGCGTAAAGCCCGGCATGATCGAAATAGGC
>Ga0114912_1001095_pt1 | contig 12076 bp, 9 predicted proteins | sample MalvirDeepMed_51_FD_89713 | JGI IMG/M metagenome (GOLD analysis project Ga0114912, IMG submission 89713) | Marine viral communities from the Global Malaspina Expedition - Malaspina viral metaG DeepMed_51 | ecosystem: Environmental > Aquatic > Marine > Oceanic | place: Mediterranean Sea...
CTTCTAGAACAATTCCTAGTGGTACTACGGTTGAAATCCCAATTACTGGTACTGTAGATTTGCTGCCCGCATGGGACGCAGGTGTAGAGTTAGTCGGTGGTTCGGCATCCAAGACTTCAACATTCCAACTCATTCTCGACAAGCGACCAATGGCCGCTCACTTCGAAATTGACAATGTTGATATGATGCTGACTCAGTGGGAATTCCGTAACGAACTGGCACGACAGGCTGCTTTAACTCTTGCTAACACGAGAGATAAGCAGTTGTATTCGTATTTGGTTCGTGCCGCCGCATCTTCACAGATTACAAATGATCCTCGTCCAAGCTTGAACTTGGACGATGCTCTGTATGGTAGTGATAGTACTGACACTCTTAAGCTCAAGGATTGGGGTGCTTCGGGTGCTGATGCGGATGACAGAGCAACTGGTGCTCTGTCGGCACTTGAGAAGGTTGAGAAGTACATTGTCTTCCTTCAGGAAAATAATATTCCATATGATAGACTGTATATGGCTGTAAGCCCTCAGTGTTTCATGGATATTCGTGCTCTTGGTGTTGCTCGTGCGTCGGCTGACCTTGGTATTGGTTCTTCCAATACTGCAAGTCGTCCAATGTTCAGTGGTAATGATTCTTACAGTCTTGGTGCTGGTTTAGCTGAGTCATATGGTCAACTTGTTGACTCACTTGAATATATGGGTTGTACTATCATTAAGACGAACCACGGTTCGGATCAGCTGAGAGATACTTCCGGTGGTACGACTCTTGGCGAAGCTAAGTATAATCTTGACTTCGGTATTGATGATGCTGGTGATGATACTACCGCAGCCATCAACGGTGTTCGTGCCGTCATGTTTACCCCTGAGGCTGTCGGAGCAATCCGATTGCAGGGTCTTAAAGTAGATACGGTGGATGATATCCGTCGTAATACGACCTTTACCGTTGCATCAATGATGCAGGGTACTGGCGTTCTTCGTCCAGAGTGTGCAGCAATGATCTACACACAGGACGGATCCGCAAGTGGTATTGATAACCGGGTACAGATGCGTGAAGCAGCTTACCTTGATGTTGATGCTGATGGTTACACGCAAGCTAGCTAATAATTAGTGTAACTTTATAGTTACGTTATTCATATGCGTCCCCTGCTGCCCCTCGTTGGGTAGCAGGGGATTTTTTTAAAAAGGAGGATTCTCATGGGAAGTATAGCTAAACTAGATGCAGTTAATCATATGTTATTAATGGCGGGAGAATCCTTAGTTTCTGATATTAATGAAAACAGTGGGCTTGATACAGAGACAGCCTTGTTTTGTTTAGATCAGTTTATTAGAGACTTCCAAATGAGGGGAATAGCAAACAATAGGTATATAAAGAAGGTTGTTCAGGCTGCTAAGGGAACAATTGAGTTACCTACATCCCCCTATGATACCTTATCGGCAGAACTTATCTCAAACCACACTACTGATGATGGATATAATATTATTGGTATTGCAAAAGGAACAACAGATAAGTATCTGTGGAATGTAACAGACCAATCTGATCAATGGAAAGCCGCTACTTACCATATTGAAATCATTCAGAAGGTTCATTGGGAAGACATGGATACACCTGTACAAAGGGCAATCCTTTCCTCTGCTGCTAGGCAATATCAAATGGTTACTCAAGGTGATGCTGATGCTGACAATTATCTTGCTGGTATTGAGGGAGTATATATGTCAAGGGGTAAGGCTGCTGACTTAGATGATAGGAGGAGGACAGTATTTACGTCTTCTTCATCAAAACTTAGAGAAGCTAGGAATAGAAGCGGTATTTATAATGACGCAACCTTACTAAGATACTGGAGAACCACTAACCCCGGAGGTTAATCATGGCTAAGAGAGGTCTTAAGAGTAATGTAAGGTCTTACTTTCCTGTTAAGATACCAATTAATACTCTTTCTGGCGGTGTTGGGAGACAGGCTCCTACTAAACGGTTACCCTCTGAGGCTGAAGAATTAGATAATATCTTTTGTACAACCGAAAGATCTATTGATAAACGAAACGGATTCTATCCTTTAGAGGGGGTAGGAGAGGATCTTGGAATTTTAGATGTTGAGGGTTTGTGGTGGTACTGGTTCTTAGCTGGACGAGATCAACAATTCCTTATCGCTCTAGATTTTGAGGCTGGTGGAGATGATAAACTGCTTTATGTCTACAAGGTTGAGGATGACGGAGAAATTATTGAGCAGGTTGTAGATGATGATATTGATCCTGATATCTTAGGGTATTTAACTTTTGGATCGGGTACTGCTAAAGATACTCTTAGAGCTACCTCAGTTGGATCTTCTATTCTTGTGCTCAATACTACAGTTAAGGCAGGCTTTACATCAGATGGTGTTGATGAACGGCTATTTGGTTTAGATGGTATTAAGATGGCGGAGGGGTCTGAAAATTCAGTAGATGTTAAGGGACGAAAGATAAAATACCAAACTTCTATTACTGTTGATCCAGAGGGTGAGGGTGAGTATTGGGTTAAAGGAACAGATTATGTTTGGAATCAGAGGGTTATAGATGGTGGTGTCAGCGATGATGCGCCACAGTATCCAATTTATACAGTTGTGTCTACTTTAGATGATACCGAGCTTCCCGGTCCAACTAATCAAGATTATACCGGTCGCCCGTCAAACGACACTGATGCCCGCCATTATACTGATACTGGAACCCTATCCAAATATATTCCTGTCGAAGATTATATATATCCTGACGGAACCAAGCTATACAACGGACAATCTGTTAGTAGATTCTCAGATCTTAAATGGCCTCCGGATACTAGTGATGTTAATGCACATAGTGGAGATGCGGATACACGAGAAACTATTGCTGCTTTGTATCCTGATTCAGGAAACTCTAGTGGTTATGGAAAGATATATTATCTATCTCAGAATTATCTGTCGAGTACGCCCGGATGGTATCGTGTTATCCAGAATGACGATACACCTTACATAGAAAAGGTTAGAACTCCAGATGAAATGTCTGTGCTTGACCAGAATCGTATGCCTATGCAAATCTATTTGGATGAGGCTAATAATCAATGGTCGATTCGTAAGGTAAATTGGGATCACAGAACCTCCGGTACTACAAACAGTAATCCGGGTCCGTCTTTCTTTAAGGATAATGATAAAAAGGCTAAACAGGTAGAGATTAAGGCTTTATCTTTCTATAGAGATAGGTTATTTATATCTTCTTCTGATGCGTTAGCTTCTTCTAGATTAGGAAACTTTGATAATTTCTTTATTGATGACCCAGCTAATATTACTTTTAAAGATCCCCTTGATTTAAAGGTATCTTCTAATGTGTATACTCCGATTACTTTCTTACAGCCATTCAAAGACTTCTTGTTCCTTGGAACTTCTGGAGATACTCAATATGAGTTAATGGGATCCGAGAATCAGATCTCTCCCTTAACTGCTGAGATTTCTCCCACATCATTCTTCCCTATGACAGAAGATATTGAGCCAATTGTAATGAATAATAACCTATTCTTCTTCTCTAAGAATAGATTGTTTATTTATTTCCCATCGTTTGAGGCAACTGGACAGCAAGCTTTCGAGCTTTCTAGACATGTCCCAGAGTATCTTCCAGACAACTACTGGTCTGCTGCTGTATCAACTTCTCATAATATGGTTTTTGTTGTTGCGGGTTCTAGCCCATCTAATAAGATTTTCTGTTATAGAAACCAAACTGTCGGTGATCAGATTGTCCAGAATGCATTCTTTACTTTTACTTTATCCGAAGGTATAGAGGTTTTATCTTTGACAGCTATTGGTGATTTTCTTTATGCTGTAGTTAAACAACAGAATTCACAAATGGGAATCAGTGTTTCTGTTCAACGGCTATCATTACTACCCGAAGAAGGAAGTATTCCTAGATTAGATAATAGACGTATAGTAACACCATATGATCTATCTTATGATGGATCTACTAATGAAACTTCTTTTAAAGTGTCGCTTTCTTATGTTGACCTTAATCAGTTTGTGTGTACTACTGGTGATTATAGTGGATCTGTAGTTGATGTATCGGTTGATACCGGCCAGTCTTCTGAAGAAGAATCCCATTTAATTGCTTCTGGTAATTTTATAGGACTAGAAACGGGTTATATTGGTACTAAATATACTTCTACCGTAACCCTTTCGGATCAGTTTATTAGAGACGCTGAAAATAATATTGTTCCGGGTGCTCTTAACCTAAGATATGGTGTTGTAAGGCATCATAAGACTGGGCCATATAGTGTAAGTATAGCGAGAAAGAAAAGAACAGCGAAGACATACAGATTTTTTCATGAGGTGGTAGATTCAACCGAATCATTACTAGGTGATGATTTCTTTGAGGAAGACGGGGTTTTTAAGTTCCCTTTAATGGGTTTTGCTAATGATTTAGTAATTAGTATTTCCTCAGATTATCCAAATCCAATGAACTTAACTAATATTGAACTAACAGGTAAGTTCAAGCAAATACCACACTTCTTAACAACATAGGAGAATAAACCGTGGCCTATGATAATAATTCAGACAAGGTAGTATACATCAAGAAAACAGGAACAGAGGTTATTAATGCGGGTTATGAGATTGATGTCTCTACTTTGATTGATAGTACTACACAATTAAGCAGCACTCTTACAGACCCAGACGAGTTAGTAGTAGTACGAAAATTTGATCATAGCACTATTGATGAAACGCCCGGAACATACGATCACTCGGCATCTCCTATTACATCAGACGAAGCGTGGTCGGCGTGGACTCTACCTAGTGTTAACGATAGTGGAAGTACTATGTATACTTTAACAGGTACTATCTTAAGTCTATCTACAACAGCAGCAGACTATACTTGGACTACGGTTCAGAGTGGACGAGCATCTGATATTATTCTACCCTCTGTTGTGGCTGCTGATACTATCTATGTTCTACGTAAGACATATGCCCTTACAAAGTTGGTGAGTTGGACGGCTGGTTCTAAGATTACAAGTACTAATCTTAACCTCTCTGATGACCAACTTTTGTTCTTGTCTCAAGAGTTGATGTCTCTTTGGCATAACATTCACTCACTTAACCCCGCTGTTGGTCAACCCGATGGTATCTGTCCTCTTGATTCTAGTGGTGTTATTGCGGCTGGTTACGTTAATATAGATAATTTGTCTCTGGGATCAGAGAATGGTGTTCAAGGTGATGGTAGTGCCGACAGTAAGTTTAGTATTCTTCTTCAGGCAAACTCAGGTTTAGCCGTAGAAGCCACAGGTATTAAAGCTGATACTGTAGATAATGTCACTACAACTGATTCATATAGACCCTTGTCGGCTACTCAGGGTAAAAGTCTTCAACAGCAAATTACTTCTTTAGGTACAGGTGTTGTATTTAAGGGAGCTGGTGATATGGTTGGCAGTGCTGGAGAGACGTTCTATAATTCTATCTATACCGATGTCGGAGCTACACCTTCTGCTGGGGACACAGTTACCCATTCTGGAAGCGGAACCGCGGCTCATAGTACTTGGGGTGGTATTACTGTTGCTCAGTATAATCTGGTTAGATATAGTGGGTCTGCGTGGCAAGTAGTAAGCTCTTCTGCGCCTCTTGAACAAGATGGCAGCACTCCTCTATTGTCCAACTGGGGAGCCGGGGCTTATCAAATAACTACAGCAAGTGCTGCAACTCCCTCTGCTGGTGATGACTCATACATCTTAGCAACAACTAAGTTTGTTCAACAGGAGTTATCTGGTACTAAACTTTCAGAGCTCGGTGATGTTAATGTTAATGTAGATGACGATACCTCAGCACCCGCTGGACAGATGATTTACTGGGATGGTGATTCATGGGAGAAGGTAGAGCGGAACATAACAGATGCCTTGTCGACTGATAAGATTCTATCTACAGGAGACAGTGTTCAAGATCTTGATGATGTAGCTACTACCTCTCCTACTGAGGGTCAATATTTATCTTTTACCGCTAGCACAAGTAAGTGGACTCCTGCCTCACTTCCGTCTGCTTTAGATCCTCTTGTAGCTCTATGTGGGGGGGACGATCCTAATGGTGATGCTGACAACTCCGCCGATATACAGACTGCACTAAATCAAGCTGCACTTGGCTACTATAGAACAGCTGCTGGTGTAACTAAAGCTACGACCGCTACACTAAGCATACTTGACTTCAGATCAAGAACCCACCAAATTGGAGATGGTACTGATAACGGCACACAGATAACTCTTCCCGGTAAGCGGGATATTACGGTTAGAAACGGAACTCTTGAGTTTAATGATAATACGTCATCAAACTATAGAGTAATACGGATGGATGCTGCTGGAACTACCCAATCAACCACGTTATCAACAATTGCTATTAAAGGCGATACACGTATACATGTAGCAGACGAAACTAATTTCGTTGCTGGGGATATGATTGAGATTGAAGCTCCGGTTACTGGGGATAATGCAATAGATCATCAGGTATGGGATCGTAGTGGGGTAGATGACGAAGTATATGCGATTCAGCTAGTTGTTATTTCTCGGGTCGATGCTGCCAATAATATGATTTATCTAGAAGAACCACTTAATCATACATATGCATCTGGTACATCCGCTGCTACTACTGTAAAGAAGTATACCCATACGGACACAACAGATACAGGCCAAGCTGTAAACTGGCTGTGGGATAACATGACGTTTAATCACGAACTTTCTAGTGAGATGGTTTGTGAAGAAAACGCAATCTATATGACCGGAAATGGTTCCGAGTCTACAGACAACACTGTTAAGGTGACTGTCCCGACTGGTCATGGTGTGGGCGTGGGAGCTACGATGCTACTGATTGATCATGATATTCCTGCGGCAGACTTAGAGGACCCTGACGATTTTCTTGATGTAGATCACACAGTAACAGTCGCTACTAGTACTGAACTTAGTTGTGAGATGGATACTGGTAGCGAGTGGTTAGGGTCTGATGGTAACTCTGGTGGGGCATATGGTCGTGTTGTAGCTTTTAATGATAACCTCTTTAGGCTAGAGCATGCAAGAGACTTTACATTTAGAAACTGTACCTTTAATGGGTTCAGGGGTAATGTCTTTGAGTTATACCGATGTAAGAATATTCGGTTTGAGAACTGCACCTTTAATAAGTGCCGTTGGGGTAGTGGGAAAAATCATGGAGCTGGTATTAGGGTGGAAGAGTGTGATGGTGTTCATGTAAAGGATTGCTCATTTAATGATTGTTCTTGGGGAGTTGTATGTCCCACTTCTACTTATACTTCTAGGGAAATCCATATAGATAACTCCAAATTTCATTGCCTTTCTGCTGTTTATCTTAGATCGGGGATTACAGGAAACAATTCTATTACTAGCTGTGATATAAAAACCCTACCTTGGAACGAAGAAAGATCTAATTTTGGATATCAGGGTAATGATAGTCTTAGGTATGATGTTGAATTCTATGGAAACAATATTGAGATCCGAGATAATAAGATAGGTAATGTAAGAACCCAGCCCCCGGATACTATTGAGCACACTGCTTTCTGGGGACAGGGTAGAGGTTATACGGTTGGTGGAGGTGGTACTTATGGTGAGGCACCTGCCAATTGGGGCTCTATACGTACTGTTACTTGCCAAGACTCAGAAGATATAAACCATGATGCAGATACTTCTGTAGGTCAATGGGGGTGGTCTAAGGGTATTCAAATAATAGGAAATACCATGATATCTTACTGGATTGGAGTGACTGTTGAGTTTACCCGTAATACTAGGTGGGGTACAGGCAACAGTAGCAACTTTACAATGAGAGATAATCACATCAGTACTATGCGACTGCTTAACATGAGTATGTCATCGGCTGATGCTGCAAATATAAATGCATATAATATTCGGCTTAATAACAATACATCATACGTAACTCCCCCTATGAAAAAGATTTCAAACCTATCTTATCAAGGTATTAATCTACTTACTGCATCTTATGCTAGGGGAATGTTTATTTACCCCTATGCTGGAAGAATATATGGGTTGCAAATACATGGCAACCACATGCAAGCCGGCGTTGATATTGGGTATGCATATTTACTCGGGACAAGTGGACACAACACAGGCAAACTTAACCGTATGTCATTTCAACATAATTACACTATAAACTTTAAATGGGGTATTTCCTTTTATGCGGCTGCTAATAACTCTGCTAGAAGCCAAATGTCATCCTCTAGGGTATGGAATAATGTATTCTACTCTCTTGGCTCTGGTGGTGCTTGGGTTTATAATTACTCTAAATTCCACGGACACAATAATAACTACGCCTTCAACATCGCTGCGTTTTAACGGAGGGTCTCTATGAATAAAAACAAACTAAACAAACTCAACGATCTGCTCTTGAGTTCTCTATTAGCAGATCTAGACGATCCTCAGAAATGTACTCCGGGTCTATATCAAGTTATCCGGGGGTATCTTAATGACAACGGAGAACTGTTGGAGGGTATTCCTAAGGAAGCCTTAGACTTCCTAGAAGATAGGTTATCCGACAGTATTCCATTTAGAAAGTTAGGAGCTTAATATGGCTAAAAAATTGCCCGGCTGGCTTGGTAAGTATCAAAAGGCGGTAGTCGGAAAAAATATCTATAAGAATAAAAAAACTAGACAACGAATTGGGGAGATGACGGGTATGGTTCCCCAAAAAAAGAGACCAACGGGTAGTGCTGCATTCCGGGGAATGCTCGCAACGGCATTTGGTTTATTCCACTTCCATTCCGGGAATGAAGACCAAGGAAGAAAGGCTTTGAAATTTGGGGGCTGGCGTAAGTATAAACCTAAGAAGACTAAACCAAAACCCAAAAAAGCTGGGGGCGGTGCCGTAGTATCTAGAAAGAAACCACCTAAGGGTGGAAAACCATATCGTAAAGGATATGCAAAAAAATAAGAAGGGAGCTTAATATGCCAAACAGTTCAGTAACAACATTTGCACCGGGGGTCTCGGACCCATACGGAACTTACATAGAGTTGATTAACAAACACCGCATGGAGAAAATGTACTCCAACCCAAAGAATGATTATTCTGTTCGTGGTGGTAGCGGAAATTCAGAGAAAGCTACAACAAATTCCAAGAAAGGATATTGATCATGGCTAAGAATGCTTTAGGTAAACGGGGAAAAGACACTAGACCAGCGTGGAAAAAGAAAAAAGATAGAAAGGCTGCCGCCGCGGAGAAGAAAGCTTCCACTAAGAAAATCGCGAAGGTCGGAAAAAGCATGGAGACAAGAGGAGGGACTGCCGCAAAACCAAGTAAATCGGTTAAGGGCGCAGTTAAAGCAACCTCTAGAGGAATGAACAAATATAGATTGACTGCGATGTTCAATCCTGCCACAAACCTTATATCAGGTGGCGCAGCTCTTATCGATTATTTAAGAAGGCCATAAACAACCAACAGAAAGGATATTGATCATGGGTAAGAAGAAAAAAGCACGAGTCTGGCAGAGAGAATTAGTTAAAAGAGCTGAGGATTACCGAAAAAAGCATGGTAGTGGTAGGAGTTTCCTGAGCCATGTCATGAGAAATTATCAAGATCAAAGTATTGCCCCTATGTCCGAGACCCCTATCAAGACGATGAAGGGGCTTGCCAAGGCCTTTGCCAAAACGAGGGACCGTGTGCTGAAGCATAAGAGAGCTCGCTGGGTAAATAGGCTTGCAAGCAATACTAAAAAGGGTGGTACGCCATTCCGTGATTTCTTTACACAATAATAACTAAGGAAGTAAAGTAATGAACATACCACAAGAAATGCTAGACGATTTTCGTAATCATCTCTGGGCCTGTTTTAAATATCTGGGGATAGGAGAACCTACTGCTGCACAGTATGCTATGGCTGATGCTTTGCAAAATGGTCCTGTCGATATGCAGTTACAAGCTGGGCGTGGTTTTGGAAAATCGGTTATTACTTCTTGTTTAGCCTCTTGGTTTCTTTTACAAGATCCTAATAAAACAATTATGGTTGTATCGGCTACCAGTAATAAGGCAGCAGAGTTTATCTCCATGACTAGGAAGATTATGGATCTGGTGCCTTACTGTGAACCGCTTAGACCCGGTGACCACACTACAGACAATGCTTTTGCATTTGATGTTGAGTGTCGTACAAAGATTGGACAAGACAAGTCTTGCTTTGCTCGTGGAATTTCTTCTCAGCTAACCGGTTCTCACGCAGACTTTGTAATTGCTGATGATGTTGAGATTGAGGGTAACTGCGAAACCGCAGCATCCCGAGAAAAGCTTATGAATAAGGTGGCTGAGTTTGAACAGATCAGGAATGTAGGGGGGCGTGTTCTCTTTCTAGGTACTCCCCAGATTAAGGATTCAATCTATAACCAACTTAAGACTGGTTATCCCGTAACAAAGTTTCCTGCAGTTATGCCTGATCTAGATAGCGTGGTTGAGGTTGAAGATGTTAATGAGTGGGTATTGCAATCAGGATTAGAGGCTGGCCAGCCAACCCAGCCTGAAAGATTTCCTATGGAAGTTTTGATGGAGCGTATGGCTAAGATTGGGCCTAAGTTATTTGCGTTGCATTATAAACTAGACACATCCTTAGCGGACTTTGAGAAGTTCCCGCTTAGATTATCAGATCTTATTGTTATAGATGTTCACCCAGATATGTGTCCAGAAAAAATTGTCTGGTCTAATTCTAAACCGATGAAAGGTATTCCTACCTTTGGTCTTACAGGAGATTTAATTTATGATCCCATGTGGATTTCTGAAAAGTTTGTTCCTTATGTTCAAAGGGTTATGTATATCGACCCTAGCGGGCGTGGAGAAGATGAGACAGCGGTGTGTGTTGCTTCTTTCGCGAATGGTTATGTCTATATTCATGAGTTAGTAGGATATCCCGGTGGATATGAGAAGGGTGTTCTTAAGAAAATTGCCCGGCTTGCTTATGAGTATGGTGTTAAGCTAGTTCGTGTTGAGAGTAACTTCGGAGATGCTATGTTCTGTCAGTTACTCGCACCAATCCTAACCGAGGTATGTGGTTCTATTGCCATCGAAGACTTTAGAGCAGTAGGTCGCAAGGAAGCTAGGATAATATCCCTTTTAGAACCTGTCATGACTCAGCACAGATTAGTCATAGACAAGAGAGCTATCTCTCAAGAAGAAACACAGAAACAGATAACTAGAATCTTTGATAAGAGAGGAGCCTTACCTAAGGATGACCGTATAGACTGCCTTGCAGCAACGGTAGGATACTGGGAGGATCTTCTTTCTACAGATGTAGAAGTAATAATTGAACACAACCGAGAAAAGATTCGTCAAGATATCGTCAAGACATGGTTGAATGATGATAGACGTATGGGAATGTGGTCTGAAAAGTTGTCGGGGGCGGTACATTTCCATAAAGAAAAAGAGCAGATTATAGACCCCAACCACGCAAAGTGGCAGGGTCGAAGGAACAAGGGTCGTAGCTGGTCCTGAGAAGCCGTAGGATCGCCTGTGTGGGCGTTTCGGCTGTACCCTTGGAGGTAGCACATCTTATTTTAGAATGCCTTAGACAGGCTGTGAGGAGGCTTATAATGCCACTGATATGGGGAATCCCAGTTATGGCTGGACTGCAGTTCATGCAGGCAGAGGCCGGAGCAAACGCATCAGCAGCCGAAGCTGCAGCCCAAAGGGCTAACTTTGAGGAAGCTGAATTCCAGAGGAGGTGGCAGAATCAAATAGAAAACCGAAACGTAGCTAAGCAAAACGCTATGAGATGGTTTAATAATAAGATGATTGCTGAGACTGCCAACAAAAGAAGAGCTGAAGAGGATTTCTATATTAGGTATAATTGGGATAACCAAGCTGGAGCCTATGGCAAACAACATAAGGCTGCTCAGGATGAGTTGTACTCTAGGTTGTCGGGTCAGGGTATTGATCCAAACTCTGGTACTGCTAGGGCTTTGCTGCGTCAACAAAACGAAGCTTCACAAGAAGCTATGAGTGGACTAAGGATTAATGTATCGAACCAGCTTATTGGATCTGAGCGAAAACAAGCCCAAGCTTTAGCAGGACGAGACTTTGGATATAACGAACATGTGCCGTTTATACCTGCACGATATGGTGGAC
>Ga0114912_1001100_pt1 | contig 12044 bp, 10 predicted proteins | sample MalvirDeepMed_51_FD_89713 | JGI IMG/M metagenome (GOLD analysis project Ga0114912, IMG submission 89713) | Marine viral communities from the Global Malaspina Expedition - Malaspina viral metaG DeepMed_51 | ecosystem: Environmental > Aquatic > Marine > Oceanic | place: Mediterranean Sea...
GCATCTGGCCGTCACCGCCTCGCAACCCGAAGAGCCGCGGTTGGCCTTCCATGCGCTGGGCGAGGAACACCTGCGCGCCATAGCCTCGCCCGCCGTGGCGAGCCGGATTGCCGAATTGCCGCTTGCCGACGGGCTCAACCGGACGGCCCACCTCGCCTACGATCTTGACCGGCCGCTGCTGCGGACCTGGCTCGAGGCAAACCAGATCGAGCTGACCAGCCAGCCCGCCTTGACCGCGCCCGATCTGCGGGTGCTACGGTCGGGATTGCGCGCGGGCCTCGGCTGGACGGTGCTGCCCGGCTATCTCACCCGCAGCGAACGCGCTTCTTGCTCGCTGATCGAGATCCCCGCCCCGATCACGGTGCCGCGCAACGCTTACTACCTCGTCTGGGCACGCTCATCGCTGCGACACCCGCGCGTGGCCATGGCTCGGGACGCCCTGATTGCTGCACTCCGAACATAATGGTGGCCACGCCTGTTGGGCCGTGAGCGCAATGTCGGGTCTGAACAGTTGAGCGCTGGCGAATCGAATGGCGGCTTTCGGGATCGTCGGCCACAACGCCGAACGACCGAATTGGGGCGCAAAGCTGCCGTTAAGTCCGTGGCTTTCCTGCCCGAGAACGATGCGGCAAGGGCAACAAGCGCACTGGATAGGCATCAAGATCTCGAGTGACCAATTCGATGTGATCGCTCATGAACGCACGGTATTCGGCAAGCACTTGATCCATCCCATGCGATTCCATCCGTTTCGAATAGTGCAGCGCATTCGTTCCGGTGCGCGCATGGCCCATCACGTCGGCACGCATTAGGTCGGGTGCATTCGCTTTGGCGTAGAAGCTTGAGCCCAGTGCGCGGATGGAGTGCATGTCGGCGGCCTTGCCGCTGGTCGGATTGACCGGCACCTCTTTGTGGAGGGCGATCCATGTCATCATGTGGCACCAGGCGATGTTGCGGAACTGATGCCCACCAACTCGGGCATCGTTGAGATACAATTCCGGAAATAGCGCGTCGTGACCTTCATCCCGGATCGCCTGCACGTAATCGGTGAAACCCAGTCGCAATAGCTCCCCGTGAAGGGGGATCATTCGACCGCGCTTCTCATTCTTCTCGCCTCCGTCAGACCCGTCCTCGGCCCGAATGTCGTTATCCTTGATCACGAGGTTCGGCACCACGTCGTCGACGTTCACCTCGTCGGTGCGCAATCCGCCAAGTTCGCTCACCGTTGCGTGAGTGTAGTACAGCAGCAGCGGCAGCCAATAGGCCGCGTCGTGATAGATATCTTTACCAGCCGCCGCGTCGAGCCGGCGTAGACGGCCCCCGCCGCCGGTCCAGATCGGTGCGGAGAACAGGCAATCCATGTGCGATACCGTCCACACGGGGCGGGCGGTCTTCGGTGAGACCTTCTTGTGCTTCCCGAACTTTGCCTTGGAGAAATCCAAAGCCTTGGTCTGAGCCAGCTTAGGCGCCCATTGATTTTCGGCAAGGATATCGTGCGCCGTCGACATATAGGACAGGTCGCGCTTGACGGTGTTGATCGACCGAGCGTTATTCGTAATCTTGAAGGTCTTGGCTACATCCTCGAACGACCGACCAAAGTCCTTGGCTGGCTTGTAGTCACGCGGCATCCGCAGGAGGCCGTTCTTGTAAATCGCGACGTCGCTGTGGTTGTAGTCGCCCAATGCCTTGTCGCCGGTGATCCAGGCAAAGGTGCGCAGCACGCGCTCGTATTGCGCAAGGTTGCGCGTCCAGTGACCCGCAAGCCGCGCATTTTCGATAACCTGGGGTATGACCGTGCTGAACCGCTCAGGATGATACTGCTTGAAGATGCAGGTTGTTTCAATTTGACCAGTTGCCTCGTCGCCAGTTGCAACTTCGCGGGACAAAGCCGGCACCCCACCATCAAACTGCGGCGCATTGAACGTCAGTGCCTGGCCGTTTGCCCGTCGCTTCGCGATAAGCGCGGCTTCCTGATCGAAGGCAGCCTGCACATCGTCGTCCATAAAATGCGCGGCGAGACGATACGCTTCGGCGCGAGCTTTTAGATGGATGCTCTTCATATGTCCGATAACCGCCGGACTTGACTTGATCCCCATATCCTCGGCCATGAAAGCCATGACCTCATCATCAAACACGTCCTTGTGGCAGTGCCGGTCAAGGTCGCAGGCGACCCACTCAATCGCCATGTCATCGTGTCCGGCCTCGGCGAGCTTCTCGCGCTGCGATTCGGTGAGCTCTCGGCTGTCTCCTGGACGCTGGGCAATATCGTAGGCGCTGGCATAGGTGCGGAACTGCGCAATTAGCGCGTCGGGCTGGTTCGCCGGATCATGAAATTCGGCGATGAGCTTGGTCAGGCACGCGCTGAGCTCGGTTTCGAACAAGCCTTTAAGCATCTCGGGCTCAAGCGTCTGGTCGAGGTTATAGGCTCCCACGGCGTTCTTCACCCTGTCGAAGTGCGCGGCAAGTCCGGCCGAGCGATTGCGCGCGGCCTGGGCGCTGCAGGTCGCAAGGGGCACCACTACATTGACTTCGTTGCCATTTTGCCAACGAGCGCGGCGGCGGAAATAATAGCGGCCATCCCGGCGGATGGTGAAGGGAATGCGCGGCATGAAGAAGGCTCCCGAACGGGGTCGGTGAACCGGTATGTGTCACAGCACGTGCACAGCCGCTCCACCAAATTGGCAGAAGCGGTTTCCCTACAAAAGCTTACGGCGGAAATGGTCGGGGAGACAGGATTCGAACCTGCGACCCTCTGCTCCCAAAGCAGATGCGCTACCAGGCTGCGCTACTCCCCGACCGGGGCCGCCGATTGTGCCGGGCGGGGCGGCGTTTCCTGCGACGTACATCCGGTGGGCCCGGCAGGATTCGAACCCGCGACCTAGCCGTTATGAGCGGCCAGCTCTAACCGCTGAGCTACAGGCCCGTCCCGATGCGTCGGCGACAGCCGCCTAGCCCGCCGACCCTTCCAGCACAAGCATCCGATTGCGCCAGCCGATTACGTGCTTTGAAAGCGGTCAGACGATTACGCTCGCCTTGATTTCCTCGACCGTCGTGGGCGCGATGCCGCGCTGTTCGAGATAGGCGTAAACCCCGCGCAGCCAGTCGTAGAATTCGTCGAGATCGTCCTCGCTGCGGACATATGGCGTGAGGCCGGGCATCAGCGAGGGACTGTGGAAACTGAGCACCAGCACCGGCAGCCCATCATCGATCGCCATGTCGATGCCGCGGATCGCCGCTTCCTTGGGCACGCCTTCCGGCGTCAGGGCGATCCGTTCCAGGAGGCGCGTTCTTGCGAGAATACCGTTCGCGCGGGGGAGCTTCGCCATGCGGGGGAAAAGCCAGCGGCCCTGATGCCGAAGCAGACCCCAAAACACCGTGGTAAGCGGGAGTTCGAGCAGCCGGTGTCGGTCATCCACCCAATAAGGCTCGAGCGGATGCTGGGAATAGTCGGGCCCGCCGCCGGGGCGATAATCGTACAGCGAGCGCACCGAACTGTCGATCGCCACACGCGCATCCGTCAGCATCCGCGCCGATTGCGTACCCAGCCCATAGCGCCCCGCGCGATAGATCTGGGGCGTACAGTTGAAGCGTTCGATGATGCGCTCCTGCAGGCGCAGGAATTTCTCACGTTCGAGTGCGTGCGGGAGATTACCGGCATAGCTGTTATACGGGTTAACATCTTCCTCGAAAGGCGGGTTGACCCAGGGGTGAAGCTGGATGCCGATTTCCGCCGTGCCGCGCCTGACGTAATCGCCGAGCATTTCCTGCGCGCGGCCCGACGAGGCGATCGGCCAGTCGATCAGATAGGTTGGGACCACGTCGATGTTTTCGGCGAATTGCTGGAACTCGGCTATGGATTTGAGATGCTTGAGGCCATGGTCGCTGGCGCTGAAATCGCCCTCCCAGTCGAATTCCTCCTCGGTATCGACAGTCAGCAGCGAACGCTGCCCGAAGCCGGGCGCGAAGCGCGCCTTCTGGCGCGGCGCGGGGACCGAGCGCAGAGACGCCGATGGATTTCCGCTCACGCCCCGATCGCCCCCCGCCGACATGGCCCCGCGTTCGTTCGATGCGCCGATGGCTGGCGCTTCGATGCCCATGCTATTCAGATGTCGACTTGCCATATCAGTTCGCAGCCCCTTTGCGAAGGTCGCCGCCGATCGCACCACCCCTGTCCGGTGAGGACCGCGCGCTGTCGACAGACGTCAGGATCGGAAGCGAGAGCAGGAGATCGTCCTCTTCCCGATAGAGATCGCCGCCGATCGCGCGCGCTTCCGCCCGTGCCAGTCTGAGCGCGAAGCCAGCGCCGAAAATGCCTGGGCTCAAAGCGCCGCCGACCGGGCGGGTTTCGGTGGAAAAGATGTCCTTCGCCGCGGCCAGCGTTTGCGGGAGGGCGCATCGCAGACACATGGCGCCATCCTGCGCGGTAAGGCCTATCCTGACGGTCTCGCCAGCGCCGGTCGCCGAGGCGATCGTCGCGAGAATACGCCAGGAGAGCAGTTCCGCTTCCTGCACGGCGATTTCGACCACGGCACGCTCCAGCGCCCAAGCCGTCGCCAACCGCGCCACGCGCGGCGACAGCACGGTCTGCAATTGGTCGCTCTGGCGGCGCAGGATCGCGGCGATGTCAGCCTCCCCGGCCTCCATTTCGGAAACGCCGCCTTCCAGCTTGGCGAGCCGGTCGAGCTCGTCGAACCCCGCCAGCATCCGGGCGCTGTCGCCCGCGATCGCGGCGGCCAGAGCGCGATACTCGTGGGGCGTGGCGCCGAACAGCTGTTGCTGGATGACTTCGGCGAACCCCTGGATGGCGTTAACCGGCGTGCGCAATTCGTGGAGCAATTGCCGGATACGATCGGCCTGCGCCGCGGCCCGGTCCTGCGCCGTGTTTTCGGCGGGTCGGCGAAACCGCCCCAGATAGCCTTCGAAGCGCCCGCCGCTCTGCGTGAAGCGCGGGGCGGCATCGACCAGCCAGTCGCCCGCAATGCGCTGTGCCCCGGTCATCGTGACCGCAGCGTCGCGGATCGGGCGACGATCGAAGAAAGCGGCGGCGAAACCGTCCTTTGCGTCAGCGGTGTTCGACGCGTGCCGTGCGACAAGATCGGTGCCCACCACCATCGGCGCGACCGGCGCATCCGCCCAGTCGATTCGGCCGTCGACATCGGTCGAAAAGGCGAAGTTCACGAGGGGCGGGCGGCGCGTCTCGGGAAAGCCGCTGCCGAGGCGCGGACCGCTTTTCTCGCCCAATGGGAGGCGAGGGTCGGTATTTCCGGTTTCGGTTTCTTTCTTCCGGTCTGGCACCCTGTCGTGCTCGCCCGGATCGCGTGCTTTCTGGAAGGCTTCGATCCTGCGGACCAGATCGCCGATACCCGGAGCGCCCGTGTCGACCTGCGGAGCGCTCTCTACCCGTGCGGCTGCGGCTTCCAACGGCCTGTCCTGCCTGGGCTCGGCAATAGGGGTGGGCGTGGCGACGGGCTCGGCAGTAGCCTTTTCAGGTTCGGGAAGGCCACGGTCGCTCACGCCGAGGCGATCGAGGACAGCCACCGCGTTTCGGGGCAGATCGTTGCGGTGGCGCAGGAACCCGCGCGCGCGGATCGGCAATCCGGGGATGAGCTCCACCCACTCGGCTTCCGTCAGGGCGGACCGTGCCAGCGCGCTTGCCGCGATTTCGGGTTCGGCCTGGGCGAACCATTCCACGAGACGCGGATTGCGGATGCGCTTGCCGCCTTCCGTTATGATCCGCGCCCGCTCGGCCGCAGGCACCAGGTCGGACAGGGCTGCCAGACGGAGATGGGCGGCGGCCGTCATGCTAGGATCGCCGCCATGCTCTTGGGACGCGATCTGCGCGCTGCCGAGCAGATCGAGCAATTGCCGATACTGCGTGCGCGCCGCCCGACCGCCCGTGGCGCGATGGCGCAGCACTGTGGCAAGGCGATCGTCGAAAAGCATCGTTACTCCGGCTGATGGGCGCCACGCCGTAGCGTGAGGGGCAGTTCCAACCCTGCCACCGCTATCCCTCATACACAGTCAACGAACAACCTTACCGGAATGTTGCGGCGGCGTTGCAATACGAGACGATTGCGGGCACAAACAATAATATTAGTCTTGCGCGCATTTCTACGCAGGTTACATTTCATATTTCGGCATCAAATCTGAACTGGTGCCACAGTGTTTGGGGCGGGGGACGCATGGCCAATCTCGACGCGATCGATCGCAAATTGCTTACCGAACTGCAGCGTGAAGGGCGCGTGACGAATGTCGAACTCGCCCATCGTGTCGGGCTGACCGCTCCGCCCTGCCTGCGGCGCGTTCGCGCGCTTGAGGAAGAAGGCGTGATCCGCGGCTATCACGCCGAACTCGATCCCGCCTCGCTCGGTTTCTCGATCACGGTGTTCGCCATGGTCAGCCTGAAGAGCCAGGCCGAAAGCGCGCTGCGCGAATTCGAAGCGGCGATGAACGATCTGCCCGAGGTGCGCGAGGTGCACATGCTCAATGGCGAGATCGATTTCATCCTTAAGATCGTCAGCCGCGACCTTCAGAGTTTCCAGGAATTCCTGACCAGCAAGCTGACGCCTGCGCCCAATGTCGCGAGCGTGAAGACGTCGCTGACCATCCGCAACAGCAAGAACGAACCGGGCGTGCCGCTGGAATGACGGGGCAGGCGGCGATCGAAGGGCAGTGCCTGTGCGGAGCCGTTTCGATCGAGCTCCAAAGACCGGCGGATGGTTTGGAGATCTGCCAGTGTGCCATGTGTCGGCGCTGGGGTGGCGCATTCTATGCGGCGATGACCGGCGACGAAGCGACCGTATCGGGTGAGGATATGGTCACGGTCTTCCGCTCGAGCGAGTGGGCCGAGAGAGCGTTCTGTTCGCGATGCGGAAGCACGCTCTGGTTTCGCTTCCTGCCAACCGGGAATCGCAGCTTTTCCGCCGGACTGTTCGACGCTGCGAAGGATGTTGCCGTAGATCGGGAAATCTTTGCGGATCACGCGGCGAATTGGGCGCGTCTCGAGGGCCCGCACCAGCGACTCAGCGAGGCCGAGATTCTCGCTGAAGCCAGGGCAGCCGGCTTCTCGATCGGATGATCTGAGAATTAATACGCAAAATTTACGCGATTTACCAATTTTTATCGAATGAAACCCTAGCGTTTGCCAGTGCTTAACGCGGTCGATCACCGCGCCTTTTCCGGCTTGGCGAAAGAGGAGGGTCAGACATTGCTGCATACGATTCCGCCGTCAGATGTCAGGGCGGGAATGTATATCGCCAAATTTGGTGGCAGCTGGCTGGATCACCCGTTCTGGTTCTCGCGCTTCGTCGTCAAGCCTGCGGACGTCGCACGGATCAACCAGGCGGAAATCCCCTCCGTCGTTATCGATGATGAAAAGGGCATCGGGCCGGACAAGCCGCGAGTGCCCGAACCGAAAGCCGCGGAGCCTGCGCACGTCACGGTCGTCCCCAAAGCGGCGCGACCCAGTCCGATAGGCCGCCCGCCACGGCGTGGACCGGTGTTCGAACCCTGGCGGCGCAAGAGCGATCGTGAACGCGCTCAGGAACTCGTCGCCGAATCGCTGGTGACAATGCGGCGCGCCTGCAGCGATGTCCGCCTGGGGCGCGCGGTTCGGATGCCTGAGATCACCAGTCTGGTGGACGAGGTCATCGAGATGGTCGAGCGCACCCCCCGCACGCTGCTGGACATTCTTCGGCTCAAGAAGAAGGACGAATACACCTATCTCCATTCGGTTGCCGTCTGCACCTTGATGGTCAATGTGGCGCGCCATCTCGGGCGCAGCGAGGAAGATGTCCGCGATTTCGGGATGGCCGGTCTGTTGCACGACATCGGCAAGATGGGCGTGGAGGACACGATCCTGAACAAGCCGGGCTCGCTCACCGAAGAGGAGATGAAGCGGGTCCGCCATCATCCCGAATTCGGCCACGCCATGCTCTTGGAAACCGCGAATGTCCCCGAAATGGCACTCGACGTCTGCCTGCATCATCATGAGCGGGTCGATGGGAAGGGGTATCCGCACAAGCTCGCCGGACACGAATTGACCGAAGCCGCGCGGGTGGGCGCCATCTGCGACGTGTATGACGCGCTTACTTCCAACCGTGTCTATAAAAGCGCATGGACCCCTGCCGAAACGGTCACGGCGATGTGGCGCTGGAACGGCCAGTTCGACCGCGAGCTGCTCTTCGCCTTCATGCAGGCGATGGGCGTGTTTCCGCCCGGATTGGTGGTCGAGCTGCGCAGCGGGCGCCTCGGCGTCGTCCTGGACAATGCGAAGCGCAATTCACGCCCGCTGCTGCTGGCCTTTTTCTCGGCGAAAGACGCGTGCAGGATCGAGCCGGAAGAGATCGTCATCGACGACGATTTCGCCAGCGACGCGATCGTGCGGGTCGTCGAACCCGAAAAGTTTGGCCTGACAATACAGGATTGCCGCCCCGACGCGATCCGTGAAGCGTGGAGCGACCCTGTCCTGCAGGCGGGCCACGGTTAAGCTTATCCGGTTCGTCCGCCAGCGGCGGCCATGCGCTCGACCGCCTCGATCGCCGCCTCTATGGCCTCGTCCCGGCCAAGGCTGCTCGTGTCGAGCACCATCGCGTCCTCGGCGGGAATGAGCGGGGCAATCGTGCGCCCGCGGTCGCGCTCGTCCCGGCGCCTCAGATCATCCGCGATTTCCAGCAGCGTCACGCGTACGCCGCGTTCGCGCATTTCGAGGAAGCGACGCTGGGCGCGCGCTTCGACGCTGGCGGTGACGAACAGCTTCGCCTCCGCTTCGGGCGCGATCACCGTTCCGATGTCCCGCCCATCGAGAATGGCGCCGCCCGCCTGCGTGGCGAAGGCGCGCTGGCGTTCGAAGAGCGCATCGCGAACCGGCGGGTGGACCGACACGCGGCTGGCGAGTCCGCCGGTCTCCTCGTTGCGCAGGCTGGGATCGTCGAGCAGCGTATCTGGGAAGGTGCATCCCTCCAGCGCATCCTGCGCATCGTCCGGGTCCCCGCCGTTGAGCGCCACCTGCCGTCCGACCGCGCGGTAGAGCAGGCCGGTGTCGAGATGGGGCAGGCCGAAATGGGCGGACAGCGCTTTGGCGATGGTGCCCTTGCCCGAAGCGGTGGGGCCGTCGACGGCGATGATCATGTTTTTCTCCTTTGGTCGCGCATGGCCTTGAAAAGACCCCAGATCGCGATGGCGGCCCAGAACCCCTCCAGCATCAGGCTCGGCCAGTTGGTGTGGACCAGCAGCGATACCGTCAGCAGCGCCGCGCCGATCAGATTGGTGCCGTGGAGAATGAAGGGATTGGGTTCCTGCTTCCACGTCAGATAGGCATAGGCCGCGATGATGCAGACCATTCCCACGAAGCCTACGAGCGTGGCGATATCGACCGCCTGGTTCATCGCGCGGCCTCGTCGATGAGGTCCATGAAATTGGGGAAGCTCGTCGCGATCGGGTCCACGCTGTCGACGGCCACGCCATCGCGGCTGACAAGCCCGGCGATCGCCATGCTCATGGCGATGCGGTGATCGAGATGGGTCGCGATCGGGCCGCCACCCGCGAGCGGAGCGCCCGCGCTGCCTTGAATGACGAGACCGTCCTCGCGTTCTTCCACGCTCGCGCCGATCGCGCTGAGCGCGGTGGCCATGGCGGCAAGGCGGTCGCTTTCCTTGACGCGCAATTCCTCGAGCCCGCTGGTGACGGTCGTCCCGTCCGCCAAGGCTGCGGCCACGAACAGGACCGGAAATTCGTCGATCATGCTGGGGGCGAGGGCAGGGTCGACCTCGACACCGCTTAGCCGCGCATGGCGCACGCGCAGATCGGCGACCGGCTCGCCGCCCACCTCGCGCGAATCCAGCTTCTCGATATTTGCGCCCATCTGTTCGAGCACCGTGTAGATCCCGTCGCGCGTGGGATTGAGGCCGACATTCTCGATCACGAGATCGCTTCCGGGCACTACGCTGGCCGCGACCGCGAAGAAGGCGGCGGAGGAGGGGTCGCCGGGGACCACCACGTCGCAGGGTTCGAGGTCGACCGGGCCGGTGATCGAAATCCTGCGCTCCCCATTCTGCTCGCTCACCGCGACGTCGACGCCGAACCCCCGCAGCATCCGCTCGGTGTGGTCGCGGGTCGGCACGGGCTCGATCACGCGCGTCGTTCCGGGCGTGTTGAGCGCAGCGAGCAGCACCGCGCTCTTAACCTGCGCGCTCGCCACCGGGAGGCGGTATTCGATCGGCACGGCGGGATGCGCGCCCTCGATGATAATCGGAAGGCGGTTGCCTGCGGACTGGAAGCTTGCGCCCATCGTTGACAGCGGCTCCGTCACGCGGCCCATCGGGCGCTTCGACAGGCTGGCATCGCCGACCATGCTCGCGGTGAAGCCGTGGCTCGCCAAGAGCCCCATCAGGAGCCTTGCGGAGGTGCCGCTGTTTCCCATGTCGAGAGGGCCGTACGGTTCCAGCAAGCCTCCGACGCCGACTCCGTCGACGACCCACGCGTCTCCTTCTTGCGCGACCGTCGCGCCCATCATGCGCAGGGCGGCGGCGGTCGCGAGGACATCCTCACCTTCGAGCAGCCCTTCGATCCGGCTGCGGCCCACGGCGAGCGCCGCGAACATCAGGGCGCGGTGGCTGATAGACTTGTCGCCCGGCACGCGGATGCGTCCGGTAAGCGGGCCGGTGGGCATGAAGCGATGGGCGGTCACGGTAGGGTCCGGTAAGGCTGGCAGGGGTGAGGACCCGCGCTTTGACAGTGGGGGGCCGTTCTGGCAAGGCGCGCGCGCTGTTGATTCCTGCCTTGCCGAATGCAGCGCAGGTTCCCATCATGACGTAACGATTTCATCGCCCTGCGGCATCGTGCCGGGGGCGCCAAGCCAAGGATTACACATGGTCAAACCGGAATGGGGCACCAAGCGGACCTGCCCGAAATGCGGCACCCGCTTCTACGATCTGAACAAGGAAGATCCCGTCACCTGCATCGAATGCGGTGAGGAATGGACGCCGGAGCCCGTCCTGAAGTCCAAGCAGCCGATCCCCTTCGAGGAAGAGAAGAAGGACAAGGACGGCGAGGCGGACAGCGATCTGGCCGATGACGATCTCGACGATATCGACGATGACGAGGATTCGCCCGACAACGAGGTCGATCTCGGCGGCGACGATGATCTCGGCGTGTCGAAGGGCAAGGGCGACGACGACGAGGAAGAAAGCTGAGTCGGACCGAGTTTTTTGACTTGCAACGGACGCGCCCTGATTATAGAGGGCGCGTCCTGCCCACCGGCTCCGTCCGGCGGGCGACGAATGGCGCGGGGCCTTAGCTCAGCTGGGAGAGCGCTACAATGGCATTGTAGAGGTCAGCGGTTCGATCCCGCTAGGCTCCACCATTCGACTGAATTTCCGGGCTGTTGCGGCCCATACGACAAAGCCGGATTCGTCTGAATTCGCAACGCTGGCCGACGAGTTCTCGTCCGCCGGCGTTTTTCGCGTTTGATCCGGCGCCATCGGCGCGCAAGGAGTTGAAAGACCATGTTCGACACTCTGTCCGACCGTCTCGGCTCCGTCTTCGATCGCCTGAAAGGTCGCGGCGCTTTGTCCGAGCAGGACGTGCGCGACGCGATGCGCGAGGTGCGGATCGCCCTGCTCGAAGCCGACGTGGCCCTGCCCGTCGTGCGCCGATTCATCGATGCGGTCACCGAACGCGCGATCGGCCAGGACGTGCTGCGCTCGGTCACCCCCGGCCAGCAGGTCATCAAGATCGTCGATGACGAGCTGACCGCGATGCTCGGCGGCGGTGACGATGCCGATGGCGATGCGGGCAAGCTGAAGCTCGAGGCCAAGCCGCCTGTCGTCATCATGATGGTCGGCCTGCAAGGCTCGGGCAAGACCACCACCACCGCCAAGCTCGGCCGCCTGATCCGTGAAAAGCACGGCAAGAAGGCGCTGATGGCCGAGATGAACGCTGTCGCCGCGGTCTCGACGCCCACCCAAGTGCTGCTCGTCGTCGACAGCCTGACCGGTCAGGACGCGGTCAACGTCGCCAAGAGCTTCACCGACGAAGTGCCGCTGACC
>Ga0114912_1001105_pt1 | contig 12011 bp, 9 predicted proteins | sample MalvirDeepMed_51_FD_89713 | JGI IMG/M metagenome (GOLD analysis project Ga0114912, IMG submission 89713) | Marine viral communities from the Global Malaspina Expedition - Malaspina viral metaG DeepMed_51 | ecosystem: Environmental > Aquatic > Marine > Oceanic | place: Mediterranean Sea...
CTATTACTCCCCCAATGTTTAATGGGACGCTAAGAATGCACTATTTAGTATTTAAAGGCTAAACTTGGATATTATGTAGATACCCAGCACCGCACTCGGAGCGCTTTTCAATGAATTTAAAGTACCATTTAAAGACGTAGACCATTGATGGAAATTACAAACAATCCATACAATCGATCTAGATTTTGAATAAATTGTACCCATGCCACTCTACATGGATTTTCATAAGATCGATGCCGCTGCCTTCACCGAGGAGGATATGTACAGGGCGCATCTCAGGGATGTGGCCGTCCAGAACAAACATGGGCTCATCTACAGGAAATATTATCTCGATCTTCACCAAAAAACCGCTTTCTGTCTGATGGAGAGTCCCAATAAGCAAGCCTGCATCGAGAGCCATTTGGAGGCCCACGGCATTGGGGCGTGCAATGTGATCGAAGTGTCCCGGGAACACGAATTCCTGCCGTTCTTGGGGGAAGGGGGCCAGGATGGACGTGATCTGGCCCTTACCCTTTCAGGACAAATAGACAGCGGTTACCGCACCCTTATGTTGGTGGATTTCCTTAGCCTGACCAAGGGGGCCAGGGAAGAAGAACAACTGGGCAAAAAGATCGCAAGGGCCATTCAAGGGAACAACGGAACAATGATCAAGCTGCCCAGCCGCCAGTTCATGGCATCCTTTGTGGATGCCCTTGATGCCGTACATTGTGCCCTTGATATACAACAGTACTTCGTGTCCTCGGGCCATAAACTGATATATGGAACGGCCCTGGCCACTGGAAAGCCTGTGGACGAACACGGGGAAACTTTGTTTGCGGAGACCAAGGAAAAAGCAAGGGTACTTTCATTGCTCGGTCTTCAACAGGGAATCCATATGGATGTGGAAACAAAACTTGCCGCAACCCGTAGTCAGGGAAGCCCAAAGCTGGGGCGCCGGGACATCAAGGTTTTTCACCAAGCAGCTTATCTGGAGATGCAAAAATTGGGGCACATACTCTCCAAAAATATCGACAATCCCAGTTTTACCGTAAGTTCATTTGCACAGGTCCTTATATCCAGTAGGTCCCAAGCCTATCGGAGGATACGTTCCCTTACCGGGATGTCCCCAAAACAATTGTTGTCGGACCTGCGACTGACCCATGCCGCCAAGGCGTTGAAACAAGGGAATGGCAACATTTCCGAAATCGCCTATGGTTCCGGGTTCAACAGCCCCTCCTATTTTACCAGGGCGTTCCGAAGAAGGTTCGATGTCCTTCCCAGTTCCATTGTTCCGTTCCGATAGGCCCCTTCTTCCATCTTTCAATGTCCGGTTGGGCAATTTGTACTGGTCTTTGGCACAAAACTTACATCCCGCTCTTTTGGCCTAACCTAATTTTATGGCATTGGAACCATGGGGAATGACCATCGGCCATGACCCATCAAAACTGAGTATTATGAAAACCCAAAAAAACTGGACAAATGCCCTTGCCCCCACCTTTGTTCTCCTATTGGCCCTTTGCATGGCCAACAGGGTCGTTTCCCAAGAAGTGGCCCCTACCGCGACCCATAAGACCCATATTTCAAAGGAGGCGTTTCCAAAGGGCAATTTGATCAACATGGTCCACGGTTGGGGCGGAATGACAGTCGCCATCAACGAGCCCAAGGCGGGCACCGATTTCACCCCGCTCCTGAAAGGCCTGAAGGACAATCTCTGCCAAGTGCCCCATTGGGGCTATTTGGAAAAGGGAAAAATACAGGTTGTCGATTTCCATAAAAATACCGAAATTATCAAGGCCGGGGAGGTTTTTTATATGGCCCCGGGGCATACCCTCATCGTGGAGGAAGATGCCCGGATAATCGATTTTAGTCCCGAGAGGGAAATGAAGGAACTCAACGAGTTCGTCCTGAAAAAGATCGCCCAAATGCAAAAAGGGGGGTAAGGCCCTTCCCAACACTTCAATGTATATAATCAACCTAAAAATAACGTGCCATGGTACCTCACAAAGAAATTGAAACTTTTGGAAAACATATAAAGGGATCCATCTACAGTCCCCAGGACAGGGAATATGCAGATCTGCGTACCGTGTACAGTGCCTCCATAGACAAGTACCCCAGGCTGATCGTACGGTGCTCATGCCCAACGGACGTGGTGGAAGCCGTCCAATTTGGAAGAAAAAACGACCTGCCGGTCTCGGTCAGGGGAGGCGGTCACAGTGGCCCGGGATATGGGGTGTGCGATAACGGACTCGTCATCGACCTTTCCGACATGAACGGGGTTACCGTAGATCCCGAAAAGAAACAGGCCTGGGTGGATGGTGGTGCCTTGTTGAGGGACCTGGACCGAGCGACCCATGCCCACGGGCTGGCCATTCCCTCGGGCATCAATTCCACTACGGGAGTGGGCGGCCTTACCCTTGGGAGCGGCCATGGGTATCTAAGCCGAAAATTTGGCCTTACCGTGGATTCCCTCATTGGGGCCAAGGTAGTTTTGGCCAATGGCAGCCTTGTACGGGCCAGCGAAACGGAGAACCAGGACCTGTTCTGGGCCCTTCGTGGAGGGGGCGGCAATTTTGGGGTGGTCACTTCCTTTTTGTTCGACCTGCACCCTGTCCGGAACATTTATGGCGGCCCCACTTTCTGGAAACTGGAAGATACGGCACACATCCTAAAATGGTACCGGAACTATATAAAAGAGGCCCCCGATGACATCTATGGCTTCTTTTCGTTCCATACGGTCCCTTCCTCAGATCCGTTCCCAAAGGCCATTTGGGGAGAGAAGATGTGCGGTGTGGTCTGGTGCTGCACCATGCCCACCGAAGAGGCCGAAAAGTCTTTAAAACCTGTCCTGGAACGGTTCCCGCCCGTTTTCCAACACTTGGGGGAAATGCCCTATCCCGTCCTACAGTCCCTGTTCGACGCTTTCTATCCCAAAGGGATGCAATGGTACTGGAAAGGAAACTTCGTGGACGAACTGCCGGATACGGCCATTGCCCTGCATCTGGAACATGCCAAAAAAATGCCCCTCGGGCTGTCCACCATGCACCTGTACCCCATCAACGGAAAGGTACACCAAAGAAATGGGAAGGACATGGCCTTTGCCCATCGGGACTCGCTCTGGTCCCAGGTCATTGTGGGGGTGGATCCCGAGCCGGGCATGTTCACTGCGATCCGGTCATGGGTCAGGGAATACTGGGAGGCGCTAAAACCGTTCTCCGCCAAAGGGGGCTACCTGAACTTTATGATGGAGGAAGGGAAAACCACTGTCAGGGATATGTTCGGGGACAATTATAAACGACTGGCCGAAATAAAGCGAAAATACGATCCGGACAATTTTTTCCGTTTTAACCAGAATATCGAGCCGGAAAATTTATAGCAACGGGAATATCTCCAATCCTTCCCCTTCCTTACAAATCCCAGTCTATTCCATACCTTCCCACAAAGACCTCCCCATGGCCGGAACATCCGGGAGTGGTCCAATTGGGATTCCCGGGGACTGGTGGACTTTTCTGAATGGTTGGAAGCATATATAAACGGTAAGAAGTTCCAGCAGTTTACAGAAGATTTCCTTATCTCCAAGGAGTCCTGATCTTTTAGGACAGGTTTAGACATTCGACGCCTTTGAACTGGGCAAACCTGTTTTGTATATGCCACAACTAACTTCATACATCCCCCCGCGTGAGGGATTGCAGTGAAAAGCCCTCCCAAGGCAGGCCTTGCAACGGAAAGCCCGGTCCTTTGGGACACGTCCAAGAGATCACCACTTTTTACCCAAAGCACCAAGCAGATATCGTGCTGATTGTAACAAATCGTTTCCCCTATTATCGATACCCCCTTATTCCGGCAGCCCTTTCGCCTTTAACCGCTGTATGAAGAACACGGGGGTTATCCCCACACGGGCCCTAAAGGCATTGACAAAGGTCCGTTCACTGTTAAAGCCCGCCACCTCCGCCAGGGAGCCATTGCTGTAAAAGGCCAGTTTCCGATCCTGCTTCATTCGTTCGATGATATGGTCCACCCTCAGGTCATTGATATATTCCATCACCCGTTTCCCCTTGTAATGGGCCATGATCTGGGAGAGGTATTTACCGTTCACCTCGGCAATGACCGCCAATTTACTGGCGGACATCTTTCTGTCCAAAAACTCCCGCTTCCCTTCAAAACGTTCCAATCGGGCCAACACCCCATCGATCTTCTCCTGGGAAATGTCCAAGCTGTGCGAAGGGACAAGGTGTGGTCTATCAGGTTTTTCGAGAGGTGGGATCTGCCCCTTAAGGATCTCTTCGAATCTTTTCTGGTAGATGCTCCGGTCACGTTTGTTTTTATAGGCCAGCCCGAGCAATAGGACAAATAAAAAGATAGCCGCTGCAATGACCCTGCTTTTCTGTCGCTCCCTGACCCTTAAAAGCCGTTCGATCTGTTGTTTCTCCCTTTGGATGCCTTTCAGGTCATACCCATCCTTGATCCTATCATCCAAATAGTGGTTCTGGGACCCCATAAAATTAATGGCCCCGATATATTTATTCAGGTAAAGCAACCGAAGCTCTTGGTTGTCCAGATGGGCATAATATTCGGTAAGATGGATATATGCACCCAGTAATTCCGTCTTCATATAGCCCCTTTCTGAAAAACTGGCATCCACCTGTTTAAAATACTCCACAGCTTTATCCCGCTTGCCCAAAGCCCAATAACTTTTACCGAGGTAGAATTCGCCCAGCACCTCATTGGCAAAATCATTCCCTTTGGTACGGATGCGTTGCAGACTGCTGTCCAAAAGATCAATGGCCAAGGGATAATTCCCTTCAAGGACATGGTTGATCCCCTCGGACTGGACAAAGTATAGGGCCAAGGCCGTATTGCCAAGCCTTTTGCCTTCCACCATGCCCTGTGCATTTATGGCATGGCTAAGCCCATAATTCTTCATCCGCTGATGGCATCGCCCGAGCAATAACAGGGTGTTCAAATACCCTGGAATGCTTTTCCCCTTAAAATAGTCCCGACATGCATTGAGCAGCACAATGGCCTCATCAAAGTGTTCCGTATAGTATTTGACAAGGGCGACATTGTATTTGAGCTTAAACTGTAAATAAGCATCATCGGTCCCCACCAAGAACCGATCGGCCAAAAGGAAATTGTCCAAGGCCCCTTTATATTGTTTGGCGCTATAGAATACGATTCCCTTGGTCAAATAGGCCGACCCGATCAGGTTGCTATCCCTTACGCTTTTGGCGGTACCAACCATACTGTCCGCATACGCCAGCCTAGCACCTCCCTCGGAACGATGGAGGTAGTTTTTATATCCTTGGACCATTTCCCCCCAATTCTTCTCGCTTTGGGCCTTGGCCAGATACGCCTTAAGGTAAACCATTTGCTTCGCTGTATCCGCTCCAGCCCCTTTGATCTTATCAAAAAGAGTATTGTATCCCATGCCCTGAAGCGAATCAAGGGAAGGGGTACTGGGTCGTTGGGCATACACCATGCACATTCCAAAAAGAGGCAGTAAAAAAAACAGTCTTCCGATCATCGGCCTTTGTTTTGATGCTTAAAGGGGGGGAACAGTAAATCTACCCCTATGGCCCTGCTTGGTGAAGCATGATCTTCCCAGCTCTGGGAAGACGCTCCCCTAAGATACTATAAACTGTGGGTTTTGTCCTACACTTCATCGAAAAAGCACATAGGATGGTTTCAGGAAACTGTCCGGTCACTTTCCCGAAAATGCCGAACAAGCCTTTGCAGGAATACCCCATTTGCCCCTAGTTTTACCCCTGAATTCAATGATCATAACCACCGGTCATTTCCGGCGGACACAGGTTCTGATCACCCGGGTGAGTACGAGCCGATGCAACTATCGGTTAATCTTAAACTCATCAAAAATGAAAATATCAGAATATATCCTTACCACAGTCTTGCTCCTATGCATGGCATGCAGCCACGATCAAGAAACGTACGAAGCCATGGAGTCCCTTTCGGGCCATATGCTGTTCTCTCCTGAAAACAGTGACAATCCTTACGATGATTTGGGGCGGATATACCGAACGTCCCAGTTGGGGACCAATACCGGACCTGAATTGGGCATAGGTTCCAAACGAAGGGGCAATGCCACCCAACCGAGGCCATTGTTACATACGTTGAGTATTGGCTGGGACCTAAGTACCCCGGCACAGAACAGGTTTCGGGAATTGGTCGATACGGTACTAAGTGCCTCGTATGATAGCTATCCATCGTTCCATGCAAAAATGGTCACCTATGAAGCTCACACCATGGATGATCCCGTTTTGACTGACTTGGACAAACAGTACCTACTCACCTTTGCCTCTATGGTCCGACATGCCAGTTATCCAGATACAAACGTGCAAAGTACATCAGGAATCGAAGATGAGGACTGGGAGTTATCCATCCCCAATGCGATGGGGGTGGTTCAAATGGTCTTGGAAGATATTGAAAGACAACATACCAATGCCGTTGTCCCTGTATTGGACACGGATCCATCCATCCAAGAACCATGATCGATCATATCATATTGAGGGAACGAAAATGGGGGATTGTCAGGACCATTGTCCTTATCATGTTCAATCTGTCGGCCATCTATTTTATCATCGACCTGTTCGGCTATGATGAACTCGTGGACCATTTCAATCCGGAGGGGGTGACCAAAAGTGTACATCCCGAGCAACTGGCCTGGCTCCTGTTCATCAATGTGCTTTGCAACCTGTTCTTTACGGTCACCACGCTGATGGCCAGCCTCATGAACACAGAAGAGCATTGACCCCCATCTTGGAACCACAAAAGACCCATGACAGGGGCCCATATCCGGGATTGATGGTCCATTTCCCTAAAAACAAGCAACAGGTGGCGATGGCATATTCGTTCTTTGGCCCTGTCCACTCCATCCTGTTGCTTGTCAAAAAGGGGAGGGCACACGTTCAATTTAACGGTAATAGCATTGTTCTCCATAAAGGGAGGCTTGTCATGGTGCCCGGGGGCAACCTTTGGTCAATGGGCGGGACTACTTCCCCGATGCACATAGGGATTCTTGGTCTCAGCAGGAAATTTGTCCTTGGAAACACCGTAGGGCCATTGCCCCCTTCTTTCATGTGGTATTTTGGAAAGGACATCCGGATCATCGACCTCGGACAGGGAGATGTCTCTTTTTTGTTTTTGCTCTTTAGCCTGTTGGGATCCAAAAGCCATGTAGCGGAACCATCCATTGCCGACGGCCATGTACTCCGGCATGGGATTTCTATGCTACTTTGGGAACTGCACCAACTTTTTAAAGATCAGGGAAGGGTCCCGACCACTGTGTCCACGGCAGGGCATCTATTGGTGTTACATTTTATGGATCTGTTGGCCACCCATTATAAAATGGAGCACAAGGTAGGGTTTTACGCAAAGCATCTCAATGTGACAGCGGACCATCTTTCCAGAGCGGTCAAAAGGCGTACGGGCAAAACGGCCAAGGAACATATTACGGAAACTCTTATGGAAGAGGCCAAGGTGTTGTTGCGGGACAACATTCCAATCAAGGAGATCGGACGGGTCCTTGGGTTCAGGGCCATCTATGATTTCAGCAAATTCTTTAAAAGATATGCTTCCCTGTCTCCAAGGGCATATCGGGAAAAGACACAGAAAAAATGCGAATAAACTAGAATTACAACAGAGATATAGTGCCTTTCTGTGCTTGCACCTCTCCTCAAACCATAGCTCGGGCAATTTTATAACTACTTTTTTCCTTGCCTATCCCTACTCCATTTGATTGTGCACCAAGTGTATGATGATTTCAAACCCCATGTCTTAGAAGGGAAAAATAATGACAGATATAAATCACATGGCATTTAAAAAGTCGAGGTTTCTTTTAATTGTATATACGGTTGATATATAACAATTTTAAACTTCATTTTTTTAGTAGTTAAATAGAAGCCTAAGCCACTCGCACCAAACCTGAACTCAATTAAAAACTTGGAACGCCTCCTGAAATTACATCAACTGGTGGAAACTGAATCTACCGGTTCTCCTCGTGAATTGGGTAAAAAACTTGGAGTAAGTGAACGATCCGTGTACAGTCTGTTCGAAGAGCTAAGGGATTCGAACCTCTTTTGCCAACCCTTATGTTTATTGGGTTTTTCCTTGCTTTTGCTTTTTTTTGCTAACCGAATTACAGACCATTTTAGCTAATCTAACTTCGTACGCATCAAATTTAATCAATAAATATTTATTAGTTAATCAGTATAAACCAACCCGGATTTATAAAAGGGTGCAGTCCTTTCGGAAACTGCACCCAAACAAACTAAACTAACTGAAACCAACTCAGCATCTTTAATGGTCCTTTACTATTGTAAAGCTTGTTTCGGAAATATACATGCGCCCCAACCAATCTGTGGCGCGCACCTGTAACGTATGCTCGCCCAAGGTAAAGTTTGATGGCATTTGCGCACTCCAAATATGCGAAGAGGGCAATGGCGTAGCTAAGCGGGTTCCCCAGGGAAGTTCTTCGGCATGATCCCATTCATAATCCAAATCCTGAAGGAATTTATCGAACCTCGGGGTCAATGGAAGTTGGGTCCACTCCCCATCATCAACACGATATTCCACGGTATCCCTTGGGCTTCCTTGATAAAAGTTGACTACCAACTCACCGCGATATTTCTTGGTTTGCGGAACAATTTTAGGAATGTGTATACTCATTTTGGCATTATTATAGCCAGATGGCACAAATTCGTAGTCGTAGGTATTTCCAGATATATTTAAAAACGCATACCCTTTAGGCGTCCCGTCCCGCATAATAGATGAGGGAGTGCCATAAGTGTCCATTGGCCCCTTGTAGACCGAACCGGACGTTGCACCAGGATTATAATGATGATGAAAGCCCTTATTGGGCCATCCTTCTTCTTCGGTAAAAAAGTGATGGTTGTGCGAATGCGTATGTCCCGATATGGACAATGTATGATCATACCCTTTCAATAGGTCGAACAATCTTTGCACATCACCTTTTCGAAAATGATCGGGCCCCGGTTCAAACTCATAAATAGGAATATGGAACCCCAAAACAATCAATTTATCCTTTGGTACATATTTTAAGTCGTTTTCCACAAACGTTAAAATATCCTCCCGAAAACCGCCCAAATATCCTTTCCCGTCACGAGGATTAGGATATAGCACATCGTCCAACATAATAAAATGGGCATTTCCATAATTAAAGGCATAGTTTGCGGGACCAAAGTAGTGTTCAAAAGTCTCATCGCTCAGCTCATCCCTGTCCGTTTTGTTCAAATCGTGATTCCCCAATACATTGTACCAAGGAACCCCGATTTTCCCGACTACTTTAATGTAATCCGCCAATACTTTCTTTATTCCGAGATCCCCTAAACTTATTCCCAAAACAGCCTTGTCCGTGTTCGACAATTCGGAAACAATGGCTTTATCAAAGGAAACAAGGTCTTCCGCCGTATCAGGTTGGGGGTCACCAAAGAGCAATACCGAAAAATCTGAAGGTTCTTTCTGTGCCAGCAACGGAAAATCCAAAGATTTTGGTAACCTGCCCGTTGGCTGAACTCCAACATCTTCGCTCTCTGGAGAACCTTTAGGTTTATGGATATAATAGAACAAGGGTTGCTTATCCGTAGTTGTCGGCACGGCAAAACCCGATGGTTTGATTACGGAGACGACCATATCCTTGTTGGCGGGCAAGCTATACCTGCCTTTTGCATCGGTAAGCGTTACCTCGATCCCGTTGGTTACGGCCACATGGTGCACTCCAGGTTCTCTTCGCTCCCTTTTCCCGTTGTTGTTCAAGTCGCTATAAACAATCCCATGAACCATATCTTGGGCACTGGCCATAAAAGGAAAGCATACCAAAACAATGATTGCTGCCTGTACAATATTTTTTACCGAAAACATTACTCTACAAAATCCTTCTTTAAACGAATCGGCGTATCAGGAATCCTATTGATAAGTTCCTTTTTGCCCCCTTTTTTAATCAGGTCAAAAGCATCGTACAATGCCCCAATTGGTGTATAGGCCTCATAGCTCAACTTATTTTCTTTAATGGTAATGATTTGGAACAATTGGGTAAACTCTCCCCTTCTTTCTATCCAATCCTTATTGGTTGATTCGTACATTTTCGGCCCACTTACGGATACCGCATAAATGGTTCCCGCATCCGACATAGAGGTCACTCCCGATTTTTCGTTACTGATTTGGCCTCTTGCATAGGTATGATCATGGCCCTGTAGAACCAAATCGACCTTGTACTTATCGATCAACGGTCTTAAATTTTGAATAAGGGCAGCATTATCTTCTCTCTTTTGTGCCGGAGTGTACAAAGGGAAGTGCATCGTCAATGCTGTCCATTTTTTGGTATTGTTTGCCAAAACAGAATCCAACCATTGTACCTGTGATTCCCTTGATTCGGATTGCCTATCAAAGAGCACCGCATCTATGGAAATGATTTTTAGGTCCTGGTAATCCACTCCATAAGTGGTTTCAGAAACAGTTTTCATATCCTTGGGCCCATTTTTAGGCAGGTTGAACTGTGGCCTCCACAAAGGGGTAATTACGGTATCCTTATATTCATGGTTCCCGGGGGTCATCATACTAGGGACGGTTGCATGGATAAAACTACCTGCATGGAACCACTCGCCCCATTGTAGGTTGGAATCATGATCATTGATCAAATCCCCTGCATGCAACATAAAGTCCACGGACGGAAATTTCTTGTAAGAGTTTCTAATAACACGGCTCCACATAGACTTTACATCGTTCTGCGCGTCACCAAAATATATAAAGCTGAACTCTTCTCCCTTCTTATCGGAAGCTGTGGTATACTGGAACCATTCACTCCACAGTTGATTGCCATCCTCACCCAAAATATCTGTACCAACACGATATACATAGGTAGTACTTGGTTCCAGACCCGTAGCATGCGCGGAATGGTAATATGCCTTCACCAAAGGTTCATTGTGTTTTTCGTGCTTGTTCTCAAACAATTCGGAATTGGCCTCTATCCTTTGAATATTTCCCAATCTGAATTCAGGACCATCCGTAGCCAAAGCGACCTCTAGATAGGCGGATTCAATTTGTTGGTTGGTTCTCCAATTCACCGCTAAAGTTGTTGCCGGATCTTCGGGTAAGTTGGCAATGATCCTATCCGGAACTTTACTTGGAAAAATGAGTTTATGAGAAAGAACGGTATCCTGTTCCATGTAGTGCGTATGATGATGTTCCACATCGCCATGTTCGTGAGAATGACCATCTTCGTGCCTTTCGGCATGCTTACAAGAAGCAAGAAAAACACATAAAAAAACTGTGGATTGTAACAGTCTAGAAGTAAATTTTAGTTTGCGTATCATTTTTTTGGTTTAAGTTTTGAATATTACGTTTTTCCTTGTTTTTGAAACAATGTGACATTTTATCGGTTTGTTAATTAATTACTGCTTCCGTATTAATTTTAAGGGAAAATTAGGGCGACCTAGAAAGTCGCCCTTTACAATAAGCTATGATGGCATTGCTAATTAAACCACTATTGAAGCAACCACATTTGTGACCATTGGTCATTTTCTGGCGGATTCAATCCTGATGAAATGGCCTCCAACAAATTGGTTTCGTTATAAGGGTCGGAATAGATAAACCGCACAGGGGTCTCTTGCCCCCTAGAGCCCGAGATGATATTTGGATTTAGGTCTGGAAACCCGGTACGTCTCCAATCGAACCATGATTCGTAGGTCAACCATTGGGAAATCCATTTTTGGTGCATTATCGGTTCCAGGGGATTGCCAGAGGTATTGAAAATTTCTTGTGCATTAGCTAAATAAGCAGTTTCATCAAACGTTATCAATACATCATTTTCCGCATCATAAACTGCATTTGCATCCCCATCATTTATCTCATACTGACCGAACGACAATTGGATTCCATTTTCATAATGGTCGTAGGCATTGTCGTTTATCCAACCTCGGGCACTGGCTTCGGCCAACAAAAATTCAACCTCTGCAGCATTCATGAACACTGCCTTTACCAAATCGTTTGTGTTTTCCGAATAC
>Ga0114912_1001107_pt1 | contig 11987 bp, 8 predicted proteins | sample MalvirDeepMed_51_FD_89713 | JGI IMG/M metagenome (GOLD analysis project Ga0114912, IMG submission 89713) | Marine viral communities from the Global Malaspina Expedition - Malaspina viral metaG DeepMed_51 | ecosystem: Environmental > Aquatic > Marine > Oceanic | place: Mediterranean Sea...
ACTATAGCTATGCTTTTGATTTTATACAAAAGTATGAAAATTATTTGTGTAATTTGAATAGTGCTTTGCTACTGGTTGTCTATACTTCGTCTATGCGCTCGTCGCTCCACAATAGTAAATATTTCTCTCTGACGCTTTATTTTTTTTAGTTGGTCGAAAGTGAAAAGCTACTATAGTATGGTGATAGAAATACGATAATAAAACAATAAACCTCCTGTATTTTTGCGTAACGAATAATGCCTTATGCTAATAAAGCAGGGAGAGTAAAGCATAAACGGTCATAGTTGATGCTGGTTTACGAGTACCAACTTGATTAACTGATACAGCAACTGATTGCCTTCTGGGCTATTTGGAACTTCCTAAGGGTAGAAATATGTCTACACAGAACGCGCTTTCAACCATCTTGGTTGAAAAAATTAACAACGATACTCTCGTCCTTCCTACACTTCCTGCTATCGCATTGAAAGTTCGTAAAGCAGCTGACGACCCTGATATAAACCTAAACGCAATGGGCGAGGTTATAGGTCAGGACCCGTCATTAAGCGCAAGAATGATTAAAATTGCTAATAGTGCTTATATGGGGCGTAGCGTTAAAGTGACTTCAGTTAGTCAGGCGGTAACGCGTATTGGTCTGCGCCAAATTAAGAACATTTCTACTGCCCTGGCAATGGAACAGCTATTTGTATCGAAAAACGACGTGGTTGCTCGGTATTTACAGCAGGAATGGGCCAATACTGTGAACATAGTGGCTAGTGCCATGGCGGTTTTACAGCTTTATATCGCCCGGACTAAAAATCGTGAAATGAGCATGGATACTATGACTTTGGCAGCCCTTGTTCATAACATTGGTGTGTTGCCTATTTTAACCGAAGCAGAGCGCCACCCTGAAGTATTTGCTAACCCAACATTTCTTGAAGTTGCGATAGATCAATTGTCGGGGCGAATCGGCGCGAGCATAATGAGAGAATGGGGCTTTGGCGATAGTTTCGTTAATGTGGCTAAAAACTGGAAAGATTTAAGCTACCTGCCTGATAACCTGAGCTATATCGATTTTGTACGTGTTGGCGCGGCGGTGTCAGGGGCTGCCGGCAGTCAAAAAGATGCTATTTTAAACTTAGCGATACAGCGCGGTGTTGTAGAAGATATGGGTGAACTACACTCTGATGAATTCGAAGAGCTAACAAGCGCAGCGAAGCAAATTTTCTTATAAGCAGTTAAGCTACCCCCAGATCTACACAATAATGTTAGGCCGATACAGAAGTGAATCTTCAAAACGTATCGGCCTTTTTGTTATGTAAGTTGCTATGGGTACAGCGCTAAATAAGCAACACTAGGCGTTAGCAGGTTTCTTTTGAACATACAGCAATATTAAGCCTAGCCCCAACCCCCACACTGCTGAAGTCATAGAAAATAAGCTAAAGCCTGACGCAGTACACAGCATAGTAAGCAGTGCAGGGGCCCTGTGATGTTCTATTTCCATAGCACGAACTACCGCCCCTTGAAGCGTAGCTAACAGAGCTAGCCCAGCAAGTAGGTGAATAATGATACTGGGCATGCTAACAAATAATGCTACGACCACAGACGCTAACAGCCCCATAAATATATACGCCATACCGGCTGCAATAGCCGCTTTATAGCGCTGTGACTTTTCACTATCCGCTTGTTCACCCATGCACAATGCTGCTGTGATAGCGGCTAGGTTAAAGGTAAAGCCTCCAAATGGTGCTAATAGGGCTTGAGCAATGGCGATACCTGATAAAATAGGCTTATGGTCGGGTGTATAGCCGTGGGCGTGATGAATAGCAATACCAGGTAAGTTTTGAGAAAGTGTAGTAATAAGAAAAAGGGGAAAGGCTAACCCAATAGTGGCACTTAGCGAGAAAGTGGGTGTTACCCAAATAGGCACGGGCAGGGTAAATATTGATGACAGCCCTGATGAATCGCTTGTTAAAGCAACACCACCGTCTGCACTGCTCATAAACATACTAATGCCCACCGACATAACCAGCAGTAACAGCATTAGATAACGGGGAAATAGCCGGCTTCCTATTAGATAAACCGCGAGAAATAACGCGACTAAGTGCGGCGCATCGTTCACATCACTGAATATAGCAAGACATATAGGTAAGAGAATACCGGCCAAAAGTGCCGATGAGATTGCAGGCGGAATCCGACTAATTTGTTTAAGCAGGCTACGACTTTGAGCCGTTACAAGAGAAAGCATTGCGCATATTACAAAAGCACCAATGGCTTCGCTTAAACGGTAATTACCGATACTCGTTAACAAGAAAGCGGCGCCAGGGGTAGACCAAGCGGTAACAACGGGCAGCTTGGATAGCCACGAAAATAAAATACAGGTAATACCCATACCTAGTCCAAGCGCGAATAACCAGCTTATTACCATGTCATCGCTAGCGCCGGCCTTACGTGCCACATCAATGATAATAACGACAGAACTACTGTAACCTACCGTAACGGCGGTAAGCCCTGCGCTGATATGACTTAACTTCCATTTACTCATGAAAACCCTCGTGATGGAATTTCGATTTGGAATCGACTGAGTGATAAAAACACGCTTTTAGCGTCTATTGATGTGCTACTCTACCTTTTTGTGCGCTATAACGTACAATAGGTAACTTACCATTCGTGCGTTATAACGCACAACTGCTTTATCAACTTTAGAGACGAAGTAAAAGGCCTTCATTACATGACAAAAGCAAATGCGCTGCCTTCTGCTATTTCAAAAAGCATTGCTCAACACCTGCAATCAGTTCGTACAGGGCGAGGCCTTTCACTTGATAAAACCGCCAAATTAACAGGGGTGTCCAAAGCCATGCTTGGGCAAATAGAGCGAGGTGAGTCTAGCCCAACTATCGCTACCTTATGGAAAATAGCCACAGGTCTTGCGTGTTCTTTTTCTTCTTTCTTGTCTGGTGACGAAACAGCGCCTACGTCTCAACACGCAGATGATAAGTTCGCTAACGACCCAAACGTAACCATTAAAACGCTATTCCCGTTTAATGCAGTCACTCAGTTTGAAATGTTTGAGCTTTGCTTGAAGGACTTTCATGAGCAGCACTCTTCGGCGCACCAAATAGGTGTAACAGAACACATTCACGTATTACAAGGGAAGTTAGGGGTTTTGCAAGATGGTCAATGGCAAGCCTATCAAGCGCAAGAGCAATGTATATTGCACGCAGATCAGCCACACGGTTATCGAGATGAAGTAGGAGAAACGCGCTTTGTTGTGGTAATTCACTACCCTGTTTAAAGTGGCTAAGTAATGTTTTTTGAGCGGCTAGAAAGCCTTTGTAAAAAATCGCTTCTACAAAAGCAAGCTAATTAGAAACGGTACTCTAGGGATATTTATGAAAAGCCTAATTACTGTAATAGTGATTAGGCTTTGAATTAAATGCTCAATTGATATTAGAGAATAGATTGCGTTCTACTGATCGCTCGCTCACAAACTATCGTCGTTAAGATTAAGCGCACCACGAAGGAAGTTTAGCAGCGTACAAATTTCGGCTGACATCAGCGCAAATTCCGCGTCAAGGCGCGCTTCTACCTGATCTTTTGGTACGTCGTCAGTTTCTTCTTTAATGCGGTCGGTGAACTTAATGCGTTTAATGGCACCATCTTCACACATAACAGCCGTTAGCGTCTCTGCATATTCAAATGCGACTTTTTGGACCAGCTTACCTGCATCTAGGTGAATAGTAATTTCTTCGCTGTCTAGCGGCTGGTTTTTACAGCGGATAACGCTGCCTGTGTCATCAGTTGATTTAAATTCAGCTTCTTCAAGTAAGCCTACGCCTTCAGGCGTTGCCTCAGTAACCCAATGGGTAAGTTCGCTTTGAAGGCTTCTGCGCGTAAACGGCACAACAGGCAGCGAGCCTATGGCCTTTCTTACCATGGCCAAAAAGGCTTCGGCTTTGCCGTCAGAAGACGCATCAACCACCACCAAATTGTCGGCTAACGAGATAAAACCATGAGTGTAGGTGTTTTTTGTAAAGGCCTGAGGCAGCAAGCGGGTTTGAATTTCTTGCTTAAGGTCGGCTTTGGCTTTTTTGCCAACCGGCGAGCCTGTTTCCATTTCTATCTTGGCTGCCATTTCATCAAGTTCAGCATTAACCACAGCAGAAGGAAGAATCTTTTCTTGTTTCTTTAGCGTTATCCAAAAACGCTGTTGAACAACGTGAAACATGGTGCCTTGCTTACCAGCCTGAGAAAACGGGGAAGCAAACCCCATAGTTGCCATATCTTGGCTGCCGCACGGGCGGAAAGCATGCTCGTTAAGGGCACGCTCTAAATCGCCCTCATCTAGCGATAGCGGTTGAGTAATTTGATAGGCTTTTACATTTTTAAACCACATAGTGTAAGCATTCTCTTGATAAAAATAGGGCGCAAGCGTACCAATGTAAGTGGCACTGCGCAATTGAATAAAAAGGTATTAAGTCATGATTGTACGCTTAACGTGCGACCTGTCTAAAAATGAATACTAGGCGTGTCACGTACTCTTTTTGGGGAAGCGAATAGTATAATGCAAGCCTTGCTCTGGCGCACTTTGCGCTTCAATATGCCCGTTTAGTGACTGCGTCACTAAGTTATACATAATATGCGTTCCCAAGCCACTGCCGCCTTGTCCACGTTTTGTTGTGAAGAAGGCGTCAAACAGTTTTTCTAATGCCTCTTCATTTAGCCCGTTACCATTATCGGTGTAGTCGATAACCACATTGTCACCCGCGTCTTTCACCACTAAATTAATGGTGCCGGTGGTTTTACCTTCAAAGCCGTGGGTAAGCGAGTTCACAACCATATTGGTAACAATTTGTGCAATAGCGCCAGGCGCACATTTCACTACTAAGTTGTCGGGGCAAGAGACATTAATTTCATACTCGGTATGTTTAAAGCTTGGTTTAAGCGACAGAATAATCTCATTAATGTAGTCGCCAAGTACAAATTCTCGTTCTGTTTCACTTGTCTGGTCTACCGCTACTTGCTTGAAACTGGCAATGAGATCAGAAGCGCGCTCTAAATTGTTCAGTAGCAGTAGGGCGGTTTGTTCTGCTTCATCAATAAAGCTCGACATGCTTTTACTGGTTAGGCTTTTATCTTCAAAGTCGGTTTTTAGGTTATTTAGGCGCTCTTGAAGAAAGCTTGCTGCGGTAACGCTTACGCCTAACGGCGTATTCACATCATGGGCGATACCTGCAACTAAACCACCAAGCGACGCCATTCGCTCAGACTCTACAAGTTGTTCTTGAGTCTGACGAAGCGTATTCATGGAGTTAGCTAATTCTTGATTACGTTTTCTAAGCTCAGCTTCTATGTACTGACGGTTCTCGTTTTCTTGGCGCAACTCCCGCTGATGGGCGATAAGTTCGTCTTTTTGCTGCTCCAAATCCAGCATAATTTGAGAAAGAGAAGCGGTTTTCTTTGCCACCTCTTGTTCTAAAATAAGGTTTTGGTCGTCTAACTTTCTGTTGGCGAGGGTTAATTCGCTTTTGGCGTCGTTAAGATTGTTTTTCGAAACTATCAAATCGTCAATGACGCCGTTGTACGACTCTTTGAGCTGTAAAAGCTCGTTATCGTCTTCTAGCTCTATATTGATTTTGCTGTCTCTGAGGTGCTCGGGGTCGAAGTTACCCATTTGTTCGGTAATACTTTGAAGCGGCTCTGAGAGCATAGTGCGAAAGGCTGTCATGAACAGAAATACAAGAAATGTGGTTTTTACGATAGCGTTTCCGATAAGGAAAAATACGCCCACCTCTATGCGACTAAAAATAGTATCAAAACTAGAATAAAGGGTAACATCACCCACCGTTGATTCGCGTCCCGAAAACTTAAAAACGAGAGGGAAACTGTAGCTGAATACCCCGCCAGAATGGTCTTCGATAACTTCGCGATCAATGGGCGCAAGTGAACGTTTTGCACGAATACCATAGTCTGCAATGTAGTTGCCGTTTTCTCCGCGAACCTGCAGGCCTTCAACGATGGGCAGTGACATCAGCCCTTCGGAGATGGCGCGGACCTGATCGTTATTGAGCTCCCACATTGCGCGGGTAAGGCTAGAGGAAAACGTGTTCTTCAAAGTTTGAAGTTCGCTTTCTACGTGATTTTTAGTGCTGAGGTACTCTGTGAAGATCTGTCCTATTGTTACCAGAAGAGTCAGCGAGAAATACACCGATAACACTCTGGCTAAGAGCTTCCTTGATAACCCTGTCTTGACCGCAGTCATTGATAAACATACCCCTGTTACATCAGACTCTATATTCTCTATACATAGTTTCGAGCGTTGCGTTTTAGCATAGAGTGATTGGTAATTTCGACGATTCAAGAATATGCGTAAAAGAAATAATAAACAAGATTAAGCGCTTAAACTTTGGGCGAAGTTGTTTTATTACCGTATTAAACTTGACACATTAATGTAATCGTTTTAATAAAACTGTCACAGACCACATTAATAATAACGGCGTTTAATAATGAGCAGGAATATAACGATGTCTCGTACAGTGTTGGTGGTTGAGGACGAAGCGCCTATCCGTGAAATGCTTAAGTTCGTACTTGAGCAGTCGGGCTTTAATATTATTGAAGCCGAAGATTATGACATCGCGCAAGAAAAAATTTGCGAACCCTATCCGGATTTAATCTTATTAGATTGGATGCTGCCGGGAGGAAGCGGTGTACAGCTAGCGAAAAGTTTAAAGCAACATGAATTTACCCGTGATATACCGGTAATTATGCTTACCGCGCGTGGCGAAGAAGAAGACAAAATTCGCGGCCTTGACGCAGGTGCTGACGATTACGTCACCAAGCCTTTCTCTCCTAAAGAGTTAGTGGCGCGAATAAAAGCGGTCATGCGCAGAGTAACACCGACCTCAAACGAAGAGCCTATCGAATTTAACGGGCTTAAGTTAGAGCCGGTTTCCCACCGTGTTATGGCTAACGAAGAGCCCCTAGACATGGGCCCAACTGAGTTCAAGTTATTACACTTTTTTATGACGCACCCAGAGCGTGTGTACAGTCGAGAACTTTTACTTGATAACGTGTGGGGAACAAACGTGTATGTAGAAGATAGAACGGTAGACGTTCATATCCGACGCCTGCGCAAAGCTATCTCTCGTCATGGCCATGATGCTATGATCCAAACCGTACGCGGTGCGGGCTATCGTTTTTCTACTAAACTGTAATTAACGAAGATGTTAAGGGAGTGGCAATGCGCTATTCCCTCTTGCCTTTACGCTTTTTGAGCGAATGTATTTTCCACCATTAACAACGCGAGTTATTTCATGTATTACCCTTTCTCTTGGTTGAGAAGTACACTGCGACTAGTGCTATTCCTTGTGGTTTTTGCGCTGGTGGGGTGGTATTTGGATGACATGTTGTTCGCAGTAGCGATAGGTGCAACCCTGCTCTTATTGTTTAATTATTGGCACCTTTATAAACTTAACCGTTGGCTATGGCATAGCCGTAAGATGTCTCCACCTACTGTGCGTGGCGTGTGGGAGCATATCTATGAAGGCATTTACTATCTTCAGCGCCGTAACCGCAATAAACGCAAGGAATTGGGCGAATTGGTTAAGCGCTTCAGAGAAGGTTCTGAAGCCCTGCCAGATGCCGCTGTGGTAGTTGATGCTAAGGCGTGTATTATTTGGTGTAACCGCCTAGCGCGTCTAGATTTAGGGCTTAAGTGGCCACAGGATTCAGGCCGTCGAATAGACAACTTGCTGCGACATCCTGAGTTTATTCAGTACTTTCATGCAGGTAACTATAAATACCCCATTGAAGTACCTTCGCCAACTAATCCGAATAAAACCTTTGAATATCGCATCATGCCCTACGGGGAAGAGCACTTGCTGCTTATTGCCCGTGATATAACACGGGTTTCTCAACTAGAAGAAATGCGCAAAGATTTTGTGGCCAATGTATCTCATGAGCTTCGCACGCCGCTAACGGTGATTAATGGATATTTGGAAATTCTTCCTGTAGATGAAGAATCTGACCCGTTTATGCATAAAGCGATGAAGGAAATGACATCGCAAACCCATCGCATGCAAAACCTGATAGAAGATTTGCTGGTATTGTCACGCATTGAGGCAAGTTCAGAACGCATTTACGAAAACGTGGTCAATATTCCTACAGTGCTAGCCCAAGTGGAAAGAGAAGCACAGGCGCTCAATAAAGAAAAGAACCACAAAATAAACTTTCATATTGATGAAGAGCTTTATGTATTTGGCGTAGAAACCGAACTTAGAAGTGCTTGCTCAAACTTGGTGTTCAATGCGGTGCACTACACACCTGCCGGTGGTGAAATTAACGTGTACTGGCGACGTAAACCCAATGGCGCGCAATTTTCTGTGGTAGATAACGGTGATGGTATTGAGCCAAATCATCTAAACCGCCTTACCGAGCGCTTTTATCGCGTGGATAAAGCGCGCTCTCGCAAAACCGGCGGATCGGGGCTGGGCCTATCCATTGTAAAACACGTGCTAAGTCATCATAATTCTCGCCTAGAGATTACGAGTACACTTGGCGAGGGCAGTAACTTCTCGTTTGTATTAGATAAAGAACTTATTGCTGAGCAGCTGTAGTGTTTAAGGTTTTTAAAAGTGATAGTTATGCAATCAGAACACCAGGTGATTACGGGGGAATATCAGTGAGCGTACATCGTTTTAGCCTGTTAAGCCTGGTCTTTTGGGGTTGTATTCTATTGTCGTTAAAAACGCCAGCGGTGGCTTTAGAGCAAAAGCGTGAACAGGCCGTGACGAAAGCCTATCAAGTGCCGGCTTACGAACGTGTACCGGGCGTAGCGGGGAAGATATCTTCAGTAGGTTCAGACACATTGGCGAACTTAATGACCTTTTGGTCTCAAGAGTTTAAAACGCTTTATCCTCAAGTAGGCTTTCAAATTCAAGCTTCGGGTTCATCGACTGCCCCTCCAGCGCTTATCGAAGGCACCGCGACAATAGGGCCAATGAGTCGTGAACTAAAGCCTAGCGAAATAAGAGACTTCACCCGCACACACGGTTATCCGCCCACAGTATTAAAAGTGGCAATGGATGCCATCGCGATTTTTGTTGATAGACGCAACCCGCTACCGGGGATGACCCTTGAGCAGGTGGATGCGGTTTTTTCCGAGACCCAGTTTTGTGGTAGCGATAATGAAATTACGACGTGGTCTCAACTCGGGGTGAATGACGTAGCGTACCGTTCTCCTATCCGGCTATATGGGCGAAACTCAGTATCGGGAACCTATGGTTTATTTAAAGTCATGGCGCTGTGTGACGGCGATTTTAAAAATACGGTGAACGAGCAGCCGGGTTCTGCATCGGTGGTGCTGTCGGTAGCCAGCGGTACTGGCGCCATCGGTTATGCTGCCTATGGTTATAAAACCGCGGGCGTGCGCGCACTGCCATTAGGTGAGTCTATGGACAACTTAATCCCCCTGTCTATCGATACTGTTCGCAATGAATCCTACCCCTTTGCTCGCTTTCTTTATTTAGTTATCAATAAAAAGCCGGGTGAATCGTTACCCACCCTAGAAAGAGAGTTTTTACGGTACATATTATCTAAAGAAGGGCAGCGACAAGTATTAAGGGATGGGTATTTCCCCATTCGTGAAGATGTGCTTGTTCGTCAGCGTCGCTTGTTGAGTGAATAATTAAGCGCCAAGCTATAGTGCTTACACCGCTTTTTGCCATAGCGCGCCCTGTCATAATAGCGTCATAAAAAATGCGTCCATGCGCCCAATGGCATCTATCTTGTGTTTTTTAAACTTGAATCGACGTTGAGTAACCTCTTTCACATCACAGCCATAAAGACGACGAGTAGTTTGCCAGCATCAAAAAAATAGTTAAAAACTAAAAGCTTGAACAGAGTTAGCGGTTTTAACTTGCTTTTTTTAGCTCAAAAATGAACTTTTTCTGTGAAACTTTTGTTACAGCGCCTTAATGTAACAAATGTGTCATCTACCTTAGGTAAAGTTTCCGCGTTTTCAAAATCCATAATTATACCGTACTTGGAGAAACACATGGAACTTAAGCAACTTTTCAAAGCTTCGGCTATCGCTACAGCGCTTGTGCTAGCAGGCTGTGGCGGCGACATCAATATCAGTGAAGGCGATATTGATAACAGCGTAACTAATAACAACGGTGGCGACACTGGTGGTGATACAGGTGGCGATACAGGTTCAGATGATACAGCTCCAGGTGAATCAAGTACTTTCCTTAGCGGCGAAGTAAGCGACGCATTCGGTCAAGACGTTGAAGTTCGTGTAATTACCGGTCGTTTAACTGCAGATGACGCAGACGACCAAGGCGTAATCACACTAACTAACGACACAGTATGGGCACTTGAAGGTCCAGTATTTATCGGTAACGACAAAGCAGACAGCGTAACGCTTGCTATTGAAGAAGGTACAATAATCTTCGGTCGTACTGGTGCAGATTATCTGGTTGTAAGCCGTGACTCAAAAATTGAAGCCGAAGGTACTGCATCTGCTCCTATCATTATGACATCATTCAATGACGTGGTAGGTGATGAAGTTGGCGCAGGCCAATGGGGTGGCGTTGTTATCCTTGGTAACGGTACGTCAACTAAGTGTCCACAAGATGGTTCTGACTGTGCGCTTCAAGTAGAAGGTGCAGAAGAAGGTGCGGTATTCGGTGGTACTGACGATACAGACAACTCTGGTATCCTTAAGTACGTTGTTGTTAAGTATGCGGGCTTTGAAATTGCACCAGACAATGAACTTAACGGTATTACTTTTGGTGGTGTTGGTTCAGGTACAGAAGTTGATTACGTACAGGTTCACAGCAACGCTGATGACGGTGTTGAATTCTTCGGCGGTGCGGTTAATGCGAAACACCTTGTACTTACTGCTAACCAAGATGACTCAGTAGACTGGGACAACGGTTATAAAGGTAAGCTTCAGTATGTTTACGTGCAGCACGCTGCTGACAACTCTGACGCTAACCGCGGTATCGAAGGTGACGGTGACGGCGGTGACGGCCTTGAATTCTCTAAGCCAATGATCGCAAACATGACGGTTATCGGTAACACGTTCGACACAGCCGATGCTGACTCTGAAGGTCTTCTACTTCGCGACCAAACTGGCGCAAACCTAATGAACTTCCTTATCACTGGTCCAGAAGCAATGGGCGAGTGTTTAGAAATGGACACTGACGAAACGGTTCAAGCTAACCTTTCTGACGGTGACCTAACCATGACTTATTCAGCAATTGCATGTTCTGAGCCGTTTAACTCACCTGAAGGTGCCGTTGACCTAGAAGCGTGGTTCACAGGCCAAGACGGCAACCAGCTTATCGCGTTTGAAGACCGTGCTAACCTTGGTCTAAACCCTGACGGTACATTAACTGCAGAAAGCGCGCTTCTTACAGCGGGTGGCGACGCGTCTACATTGCTTGATACTTTCTTTGAAGCGAACACATTTGTTGGTGCGGTTGGTGAAACTGACTGGCGTGAAGGTTGGGCATTTGGTTTCGGTGGCGGTAACATCGAGCTAGTACAATCTGCTTCAGGCTGTCCATCAGGTACCACTTCAATTACACCAGTAGACGGTTCAACCACTACGTGTGAAGTGTCTGGTACTATTACATCTGATCTTACGCTTACAGAAGGTAACTTCTACGCGCTTTCAGGTGCAGTATTTGTAGGTGGAGATAAAGAAAACAGCGCAACCCTTACTGTTGAGCCAGGCGTAACCGTTTACGGCGCGTCGGGTAACGACTACCTAGTAATCAGCCGTGACTCTGAAATCAACGCAAACGGTACTGCTGAAAACCCAATTACATTCACTTCACGTGACCACGTTGTTGGCGGTCTAGAAGCGGGTGAAGCTGGTCAATGGGGCGGCATGATCGTGCTAGGTAACGGTGAATCAACTAAATGCCCTCAAGACGGTACGTCATGTTCACTTCAGGTTGAAGGTGCACAAGAAGGTGCAGTGTTTGGCGGAACTGACAACA
>Ga0114912_1001110_pt1 | contig 11951 bp, 13 predicted proteins | sample MalvirDeepMed_51_FD_89713 | JGI IMG/M metagenome (GOLD analysis project Ga0114912, IMG submission 89713) | Marine viral communities from the Global Malaspina Expedition - Malaspina viral metaG DeepMed_51 | ecosystem: Environmental > Aquatic > Marine > Oceanic | place: Mediterranean Sea...
CCCTGCTTTAGTGACAAAAAGATCGCCGCTAAAGGTAGGTGCCCCAGCAGCTAACGTGCCAAGACCCGAGACATTGCCACTAGTGTCGAATGTGTAATTGCCATCGGTGAACACCCCGTCGATGGTTAGGTTGCCTATCGTCGCGATGTTCCTGCTGCCGTCCAGCACAACAGCTTTGGAAGCAGCAGCGGTGCCTGCTGTTACATTATCCAGTACATTTAATTCAGCAGCGGTTGTCGTTACCGCAGTGCCACCAATCAACAGCTTGTCCTTCACGATGTCAACTACCGCACCACCTGCTGTCAGCAGCTTGTCTGCTGAGGTGTCCCACAGTATATACGCCCCTGAAGTATCTCCAAAGAACTTAGTATCATAGCCTTGTCCATCAACCCCGGAAGTGAACGTGGCATCTATCTGGACGGCTCCGTCTATATCAACGGCATCTAAGTTCGCAGTACCATCCACATCTATATTGCCTGCCAGATCAATGCCTGCTGCTCCAGCAAGCACGAGGTCATCCTCGGACTCATCCCAGAGCAGATAAGCACTAGCTGTAGCGCCAAAGAACTTCACGTCGTAGCCAGTATCGTCCACCCCTACAGTAATAGTGCCTGTCTGGGTAACATTGCCCTTGTTGGCTATAGTAGTAACGTCAGTGCCGTCATTGATACCGATGTTCAGGGTTCTGGTGCCAGCGGTAGCCAAATTCACCGTTTGGTCTACGTTATCGTTAGCAACACTGATAGCTGCACCACTGGAGTTAATCTGTATTGTTCCAGAGCCATCTAAGTCAATAGCAGCAGTGTTAGTCGTTGCCAATGCACGAGCATCGCTAATGCTGATAATCGTAGACCCACCCTCTTGCAAGTTGATGCCCGCAGTGCCGTTAACTGTTAATACCCCTGCTCCAGTAGACCATGTAGCTGCCGCTGCTGACGTAAGCGTAAGTGCGCCACCCGATGTGGTGAAGTTGCTGGCAGCAGCGCCGTCCAGAGATATTCCAGCATCACTGTCTACCGTAACGGCACCACTGGCATTGAGGTCATATGCCGCAGTGTCGATATTGAACTCAGTGGAGCTGTTTAGGTCTACAGTAGGAGCTGTGATGTCTAAGGTCGTGCCAGCGTTAATCTCCAAGTGCCCATTTGCGCTGGCGATAATGTTCTCTCCGCCAGCAGCGTCATGGAAACTTAACTTCGTATCGCCTGCCAACACTAACTCATCGGCTGACTCATCCCAGAGAAGGAACTGCCCTGATGTAGCACCGAAGAATTTGACATCATGTCCTGTGTCATCTACCCCTACAGTTAACGTGCCTATCTGTACCACACCATCAGCAGATTCGTCCCACAACCAATAACGACCAGATGTAGCTCCAAAGAACTTCACGTCGGCACCAGTATCATTGACCCCGATAGTCAGTTGGCCGAGAATGGTTGTGTTAGATGCTGCCGCAGTAGCACCATTGGTGATGGTGATGTAGTCTATGATCGTGCCTGCGCTTGCCTTGTCAGAGCCTATGGCAAGCGTATCTGAATCGGTGGCCTGTATTCTCCACGCATCCCCAGCGTCTGTTGCCAGGTCAGCAAAGAGATAGATTGGGGCAGCCGCAGCATTGGATGCTCCACGGACTTTCAACACGGACGTATCAACTGTCTTCAGGGTGATCTCATCTGACCAAGGGATGTGCCGTACCTGGCCGCCACCACTCGATGAGATCTTAACGTCATAAGTTTCAGTAAGGGTTTGTTCTGTAAACGACCACGTGCCAGCGGAATCGCTTGTGACTGCGGAGCCTTCTTGGTCACCGGTAAGGGCAGCACTGGTTTCATGTATTGTTACGGTTGCGCCACTTACTCCTGATCCATCATCCGCACGTATCTTGCCGCTTAGATTGACATCAGTGATAGCCATATTATCCGCCTCCTATCTGAGAATGATCACGATAGTTGAGGGCCTCCCGGCAATAGTACGTCGGATCCCGCATCAAATCATCGTCGTCAATAAAGATGAGTGATATACCATTTCCTGCCATCATAGCACGAGCCATTATATCACGCGCTTTCACCTCAACTCCAAACTCATAATGGTAATATACCCCTTGCACGTTCACCGCCAGATCAGGAGGGTTCGTAAACAAGAAATCCAAGATAATGCCTCCCTTATCCAGACGGCCTCCCATACGTGCGGCCTGATAGGTGAAGTCTTCTCCTGGTTGCTTCCCAAGTTCTATGAACGTCTGAAATGCAATGTACTCAGGCCCTGATCCATCCCAATCCTCGGGGATTTGTATCTGTGCTCCCCTAGCTGTTACCATCACTAGTCCAGAATCATCATCCAGCACACCTTGTCACCATTGGTGGCCGAATCAACCCAGAAAGCATTGGCCATCTCAGACCCCCCCAATTCACCGTAGTTGATCTCCAACTCATTAGTGGCACTCAACTCATAGCCTGTCGTGGAGGCCACAGTCGCAAGACCCACATATGTCAGCCCACTATTCCCAACCAGTGCCTTGAACTTAACAAACTTAACCCTGCGAGATACATCATATACCTGAACCTGTGTGCCTGCTGTAGCTACCGTTGTTACCCCTGTATGAAATTTCATCCCTTACCCCTATGGCTCCACCACGCTGATTTGGGTGGTCCCCCTTTCATCATATCCTGTATACTCTATTCCCGTCGCAGCCACCACATCCACATAATAATTCCTTGTGCCACCACTATCATCCCTGAACGTGAACTCCACGAGGGTCTTGCTCTCAATAGCACTCACTAGAGCAGACCGCAGATCTTTAGGCTCATTGCCCTTGTAAGTCCCATTGAGATTCACCTCTACCATATGTGCCCACTTAGCGGTAATCTTCTTCCTCCACTCCAGGGTCAGTGACACCACATCAGGAGTATTGAACTTCTCCAAGCCTGTTGTTGTTGCGGTTGAACGGTCCAGGGTCAGCTTGAACTTAATGGCCCTGAACACCGTACCGGCACTGGAGCCAAAGGTATAGGTATGTGTGCCTGACGCCGCCCCCATAGCAGAGGAATCCAATGTTGCCACTGCCGTAGTGTACGACTCTGCATAATCCGTGGCATATTCAACCGTTATCTTCTCGGTAGAGGTGAGATCCTGCGCCTCTATCCGAAGGTTAAGGGCCAGTTTATCAATCTCGCTCTGCCCAGCATTAAACCACGGTGTCTCGTGGGTTCCCTGGAAAGCGTATGGAAAGTTGCCCACCTCAGACGGGTTGATAATATCCTTGGGCAAATCCATGAAGTGGACGGTGTTTTTATGCCCCCACCAGACACGGTACTTGCTATATGCATCAGAGACATGCATGGAATCAAGGCCCCTACCAGATGTAGAAGCCTGCCACTTCACCTCCCACCCCATCTCGTTATATCCAAGGATAGAGCTATATCCTGTGGTAGGTTCTATAACCCTGGCCCCATGATGGCTTATCCACTGATAAGGGAAGGATGTCGATGCGATAGTAGCGGGAGCTGCTCTGGCATCAATACCTATAAGCAACTCATTGTGGGAGCCAGCCATATAACGAATAGCACCACGCCTGTCTGACGGCAGTCCATCATCCCTATCTGGCCCCACGATGGTGATGACCGCCGCGTTGTTTCCATTGATGTATTTGTAGATTCCATTCCCTGATGGGACGTACACTGAGTCACGCCACCTAACTGTGCCCTTCCCATTGTCCGGGTGCACAGGGAAGTCCATCTGGGTAGCTTCCCACATGGCATTGTCCGCATTGTGCGCAAAGAGCCCCTGTGTAGTTGAGGCATAGATGATCGGAATCCCCATTGCATTACGGGCTACGAAGAGTTTGGTTATTGAGCCATCAGGCAGAGGCAATACCGCGTCATTTGCCTCAGTGCCAGCCACCGTGGCGTACCAGAGCTGCCCGACGTGGGATATTCCCCATAACCGCTCATCCCAGACCGTCAAGAACTTCGTGTCCGTGGTATCCGTTGTCCAGCCCACTGAAACTGTAGCCCCATCTACGTGTGTTGCCGCAGTTGTGCTGTTAGACGCCCGAGTGACGGTGAGCGTGTTCGTCGAGATGGAACTTATGGTCATATGTTCGCTGCCAACAACGATAAGTTCCCCAGCAACAAGACCACTAGCATCTGCTACGGGTACTGACGTAGCACCGGTGCTGGTTATCGCTCCATCCAATGTTGTTGTGTAGTCTGATTTGTGAGTATACCCACTACCGTTGGTATCGTAGTGGGCAAAGACGAGATAGGTTACACCGATTGCGTTGGTGAACACCACGCTATCAGTTACTTGGTCAGTGGCGCTCTCGGTTTCTGCGACCCACTCATTACCAGTATTATTGTACTTGTAGAGCTTAGGCGACTCTGAACTAGAGCCGTTCCAGAAGGCGTACACCTCATCACTGAGAGTATTGATAGCTCCAATCGCAGCATCAGTAAGCCCATGAGTAGGGATAGCACTCTCAGTCACCAATCCAGGGAGTACCAGGTGGTTCTTGTACCGAAGCTGACAGGTGCTGTACCATGCCCTGCTGGTCTCTCCAGCCCCCTCCATCCGGTTGAGACCAATGCCGCCACGCCAGTCAGACCACGCAATGATGGAGGAACGGAGCTGTGAGTCCTTGGTGGTGTCGCCGATGACCACCTTGGCGGGATATATGGAAGCTAACGTACTACGGACAGGACGAGTAATCGGGTAGTAGACCCCGTTCAATGAGATCTCGTTGGCATCTACGACAGCAGCTACCATTAATCCACATGTCTCACATTTACAAGCATAGGAAGTTGATGCCGGCTGCGTTCTGCCTGTGCAGACCAGTATGGACTAAGCTGTCTCTTTGCATCAGGATCTGTCGCAGGCCCCCCCGACGTAGAGATCAGAGCAAGGTTAGTGGCATTAGCCACAATAAATCCCTCGTCTACCTCAGTGGCTGTTGAATCACTGGACAATAACGCTGGCTTATCGCCACCTGTGATCTTAATTAATCTGTATCCTATTGCGTCATGACCATCCCGCACTAGAATCAAGGCACGCGCCTCTTTATCTACTTTCCAGTTGTGCCTGGGAAGCGTTGTCCACTCTGCTGTATCGTTAATCACAACAGAAATATCATCCAGCCACACCGTACAAGCACCCAGATCAGAGTCATATTCTAAGCCGACAGATACAATCGCAGTGTCACTCTCAGGATTATCAAGAGCCATTCTCACGAACGTCCACGTATCAGCCGATAATGCAGGGAGACTCAAGCTTTCAAGATCATTCCCATCTGCTGTTACCGTGCCATTGTCAAGATGCAATTTCAGATTGCCTGAACTCGTAGGTACTGTGCTTTTCACCCACATCTCGACATAGTCATACTTGGAAATATTCTTACTAGTAATGCTATCGGTAACAAAATCACCAGCAGAAGCACCCCCGGCTATTACCAACTTGAGGGCCTGAATGCCTTGTTTCTTATCCTCAATATCAAGACTCTGTGTGAAATCAGAATCCGTTGTCTCGTCAAACGTAACATTACAGGCATGGATACGAGTGGAGCTAACCTTATTCCTATACTCAATCTTCGAGATCATGGAGATACCGGATGGGATGTCAAAGCGAAGTTGCTTGCCATCCCCATGCAGTTCTACATTCTCAATGGGATCAAAAGCCTTCCCAGTCACGCTAATCAGGGACTGATTGATGAAGTCATCAATAGCTACTGGATTATATCCCCCTTCCCATAACTCATACGTGTCACCTAAGGTAGATGTTGCAGACAAGGCTGGCATTATGGTCAATGTGGTCACATTGCTAGAAATGGCGGAATCCGTAACGCGCCTGATCGCCCCATCATCATCACCGGAAGTGAGTCTTACCCAGTAGCCAATATAGTTATCAGCGCCACCCAATACGAGCGTATTATCTATAACAGTAGTGGCAGTGCCACCAGTCGATGCCGATGACACATATAGGGCGCCAAGGCAACGCCCTATATGCTGTCTTAATTGCTCACGTGTGCGCCCCTGTATTACTGGCATGTTCGGCCCTCATAATATCCAAGTTAACGACGACGAGCTGGAGGCCTTTGAGCAGCCCGTCGTGCTGGTGCACGGGCAGGCGCCGCCGCTCTGGGTGCAGCTCCTCGTGTCGGTCTCGGTCGTCCACCAGGCACTGCACGTCTGGGCATAGGCCCAGGGCCAGGCATAGGAGGAGGGCCGCCCATAGGACGAGGACCACCCATAGGACGAGGCATGGGGCCAGGCCCTCCCATAGGCCCTCCCATAGGCCCTCCCATAGGCCCTGCTCTTCGTGGGCCTAGGCCATTAGCCAATACTTGCCTAGCAGCATCCGGGGTTAGGGTAGCCATAATGTTGCGAATAGTAGGCATAGCCATTTTAAGGGCCGCTGCCAAGATAGGATCTCCACCAGGCCCACCAGGTCCACCAGGTCCACCAGGTCCTAATAGCCCGGGAGGAGGCGCCATAGGAGGTCCAGGTGGAGGCCCAGGGGGGCGTATCCCAGGAGGTGGCATCATTACCATAATAGATCTCCTTAAATAACGGGTATGAACCTCATGGATTACGTGGACCCAAGAGGCATACCTCTGCGCCTTTCAAGGCGGATACGAGCTATGTGCAAAGCCAACACATACTTAGGATCCTTCAACATTTCAAGGTCCTTGATCTCAGATGGCATCATTGGAGATCGGTTAACTCTAGTAGGCCTTGCTTGTACGCTTTTTAGACTTACTTTTTTTGGCATATTCTTTCGCCGCCTTCATACCAGCCTTGGTATATGGAAATTTCTTACCACCTACTGTCGGCATATTTAACCTCCTGTATCGGTCCTGCGGCCAGCACCAACCTTCCCCTTTTGTGATCGAGCCAACTCCTGCGTAAGCCTCTCAATCTCGCCTTGCGCCTCGCCTAGCTTACGCATCAAAGCATGATTCTGTACTTGCAACGCCATCAATGGGTTTGATTGCATAACCGCCTGCACATCATCAGTTGTAATATCTACCCTAATATCACCATTCGCCTGAGTCATATAGTGATCCCTTTGAAATAAATCCTATTACTTGTGCTCGCTACACGCTTCTTAGTGTATTTCCGTAACTCGTTCAAGGCATGTCCAATTTGCTTATGCTCCTCCTGTGTAGGAGCCCGCTTGTTATACTTATTCCTGACGTCAACTATGAACTTCTCAGCAGCGTTGCCCATCATCTCCTCTATTTGTGCCTGAGCAGTATCCTTGTCAGCCAGCACCTGCACACGCATCTTATGCTCCTTGCCGAACCTGTCCGTGGCCTTGAGCATTATTGTATGCGCCACAATGGGGCTGCCGGTTTCTACATTGTGCCCTACGGGGGCCACCCCCAGAGAGGCAGTCCCCGTAGGAGTCCATAGCTCAGTTACCATGTTCCTTATTCCTAGTTACGGATGTTGAGCATTACCCACTGATAGTCAGTGGCTACAGCCGGTATCCCCATAGCATGGCCGAGGTTCACGAGATCTGACTCATCTGAGTAGTCAGTTCGTTCTGCTGTACCATCTTCATCTGCCTGTGAGATAGCTATACCGTCACCGACTATAGCCACCTGCGCGCCTATAAGGACAGCGGCAGGGCCAGAAGTCTGTACCCAGCAGAAGTAATCTGCTGTTACAGGCATCGCGGTGACACCAACAACACCTGTAGTTGGTGTGCCGTTACCATCAACAATATGTATGTCCTTGTAAGGGCTGTACATCAGACCAAACAGGGACGATGTGGTCAACGCAGTTATAAGTCCGTCTGGTTCGTCAATAGTTATTGAGAGACCAGTTGCGCTTGACACTGCGGTATTGGACTTAACCCTGTATATCTCTCCCTCGGCAGGGCCATCATTGAAATACACATATCCGTCTTTGTACTGGTCTTTAGTGACTGTCAACGATGTGCCACTGGTAAATGTAGTTGCCCCTGCGGATGCGGCAACCGCTGCCAAGTCCATGTCATGGGCAGCTACGGCAGCAATGCCATTCACTACCTGACCACCCCTAGTAATTGCAGTATTACTAGCCTCGGCATAGTAGAACACCCTGCCGTCAGGGAGAACCGCTCTTGTTCCGAGCTTATGCTTTTGCGCTGAAGTCTCTGCCTTTTCCATACCATAGCTTAGATAAACAGTCGTTGGAAATGCCATCTCAAACTCCTTTACTCAACAGGCTCAAAGTCCTGCGAATGCCGTTGTTAATATATCGCTAGGCACGGCAATCTTTACACCTAACTATTGGGGATCGAAATACGGGCCTACCTTGCCTGTGCGAGTAGGACTAAGCCTCACAACTGGACTATCCACCTTCTCTGGCTCTCTCACTACCCGCACACACCACCGGCACGTACAAGTATTGCTTGGCGGCCAAGGATATAACCCTATCCGCCCTTTCCTGTTTACATAGTCAGGGTTCCCAGGCAAGTTCTCTAACTTCGTGCCAACCGGGCTCACTATCTCGCCATTCGGGTTTTTTATAACCCTGTGACGAAATAGCGTGACCTTAGGTTGCCACTCGTCTATATACTTCCACGAGTAACCCTGACCAACCAATTCCTCTCGCAGTTTAGTGCGTTCAGTTGTTGTTATAGCCATTGTCTAACCTCTATTAGGTAGTTGCTGGCGTAGTAGAATCCAACGTCAGGGCAGCTCCACGGGAGTCGTCCAATTCAAATACGCCATAATCTGAAGTAATCACAATTTCTGTCGCTCGGAGAGAGGCATCTCGTTGGCGCTCCGTTCTCGTGTCCACACTCTTGAGTACGGCTAGGGCAGATTTGTCAGCAATCACGCCAACTGTAGCTGCCGGTGTAGTACGAGTTATGTTCCCGTCTTCAAAAATAGGAACCCCAAATATTGGCCGTATACCACTCCAGAAGTTACCGAGTAAGTCCTGAGACCATCCCGGTGTCATGGGATAGGTGGCTGCGGTGCCAGCAGCTTCCTTGGCAAGATCAAATACGGTGAACGGATGATGGTTAATATATAACTGACTCCCATACTGGCTACCTTTGGCAACAGCAATAGCAGCCGCGACATTTGCTATGTCCATATCTCTTCCAGAAGCACCTAGATCCGTCGAAAACCCTGAGTACAAAGCCGTAACGTCATTATCCTTCTTCCGTGCCATACCATCGCCGAGCTGCCTTCCTACGATAGAGAAAACATTCTGTGCGCTCTGACGTGCCAGCTTATCAGTGATGATAATCTTGGCTCCGACCTCCGACGCTGTCAGGTCTACCGTGGTCATCCCGATATCTTCCTCGTCAACAATGTCCTGACCATCAACGAGGTCATTCATGCTCATCTGTCCCACCTTCGGGACCGTGACCTGCTTTGAGCCCTTAGGCAAATTGAAGTTCTCAATCAGGTTAACCGCTGGAGCATTATGCTCCTCCGTATACCGAGCAGTCGATATTATAACTCTCTGTGCATTCTCCAAACTACCCGTAGTTGCAGTTTGTGCCATTCGACACCTCCTATAATTAGCTGTACTACATCATCTGTTTTTTAACAGCAGCAACCGCCGCCGCAGACCTATCACCATCGATGTACGCTTGTAACAGTCGCTCATCGTTAGTTGTTGCCTCCGCTGCACCCTGACTGCTATCGAATGATTGCGGTGGCACGGATCCCTGTTTTAACCGCGCATTCTCAGCTCGTAAAGCCCGTTCTACTTTCATCCGCTTTGCCTCTTTCTCCATGTCTGCGGGACTCTGAGTCTGCTGAAGGGACTGGAGATCAGCCAACATCTGTTTATTAGCCAAGCCATGCTTCTCCATGAAGTGCATGGCTGCCGCCTGGCGTCCTTCCACAAAGCCTAGCATCTGCCCAGTCTCTTGTTCCTGCTTCTTGAACTTTTGTTCTTGCTGCACATACCGCCTGGCCTGATCTCGTGCCTGCTCAGGCATGTAACCAGCATCTGTTAGTTGTCTCTCATATGACCGCGCCTGCTTGCCGATATTCTCCTGCCACTGTCGCTGGGTATCATATGCACGACGTTGACGAAGCTCATTAATGGCCTGTTGGTCCACAGGAGGAGCTTGCGGTGGGGGTGGGGACTCAGGAGCTGCCTCTGCCACAGGCTCAGGTGCTACCTCTGCCACAGGCGCTGACGCTGCCTCTGCCGCCACCTCATCCATAACCGGTGGTAAACCTATATCAACATCAGCATCAACCGCTTCCGAATCTACTTGCTCTTCTGCACTTACCATTGGTTCCGTTGGCATAACCATAATTTATCGCTCCTCCTCCTCTAACCCACTATATATATACACCATGTTGTCAACATGCACAAGATATGGTGGCCTTACATCCCCGGTAGCTTATTATGTATTAGAGCATCCATGTAGAGCTGCTCATAGTCTTGCTCCATGATCGTATCCCATAAGCCTCTCTTCCGTAACTCAGCTACAGTCCCGTCTTTTAACAAGAAGTGATATCCAGCTACATGCATCCCTAACATCCATTCCATTGGCGCTGCTCTGATAAACTGGAGACGCCTAACCCCAATGGCCCCTTTTCTATAAGTAGCCTCATTGTAGGACTTAGCTATCCTCTCAAATAGACCTTCTTCTAACCATGTCCTAGTCTTTAACTCTTTTCTGCGACCGCTCGTAGCTTTTATGTATTCCATTACGTCTTCTTCCGTTGCACGGGCATCAATCGCAATAGATCGAAGAACTTCAGGCAGGCTCTCTATATCCCAATACGATACGGACGTGCCATCTATCATACCCCGGTAAGCACTTACGTAACGCTTGGCATTTGCCATGGTTTGAAATGCTTTAGGATACTCAGGCTCTATAAGCCGAATATTGGCTAACACTTCCTCTACTTGCGTTACCTTCACCTGAGACCAAAACTCCCTCGCTAAACTTTCATATGAGGGTATTGCCTTGTCATCATCATCCCAGTTGATGACACCCTCAGCATCCGTCGCATTAGGAACAAGTTGATAGTACCGCCACAAGACATGCTCTATCGAATCCTGGTCAGATGGTTCCTCACGCACTGCGTCCATATCATAGATGTGATCATAGTAGCCATCGGCAGCACGCCCCTTCTTCTTGTTCCAACTTCCATATAGCTGGTTACGATGTACAGTTTGTGCTTTCCGCCAAATCGACTCGGCTTCACTCAGCTTAAACTCTGTCGTCTCTGGCCTAGCTGATAATAGCGTATCTGCTGCCTTTTGCAGGGCGTCTATAAACTGGTCATCTGCTTCGTCGATCTTCTCACGCCATGGACCCTCTTTCCTAGTATAGCCCCGCGTCCCAAACTCTTCTTCGACTTGCCGATAAAACTCTCTCTGTTGCCGACGAGGCAAGTCTTCCAGCTTCCCAAGTCCCTGTTCTTTAGCAAGTGATTCAGCCAAAGCACGCTCTGACGCAGCATATCCTCGTGCCCCCCAAAACTCCACACCACCGCGTAGAGCACGCTCCTCAACTGTCCCACCTTCAAGAAGAGCCGCCTGAATCCATATGGGCACCAAGTCAGGTGCCAAGACCGTCCCACCAAATTGTTTCAGATTCTGCCAGACACTATCATCCCATCCGTCACGGAAGCCAGTAGGATCACCCATATAGTTATACCCACTCAAGACATCGGTAACATCTGAAAGAACTGGCGCAAGATTACCACGACCAAATCGCAGAGCTGGGTTCTCCATGCTTATCTCCAAAAGACTCCTGGGATCCTTAACACTCTGTGCAAAGAGCTTGATTAAACTACGTATTTTGGTCCCCGGCCCTATAACAGAATTCCCCACCTTCCAGCCGAAAAAGGTCGGACTGGCAGGCGAAATATGATCCCACACGGCCGACACCCCATCCTTTATGTTCCAATCCTCTCTCGGCGTATCCTTTAGGTATTGACCAATCGAAATCGCCGCCGCTAATGCTGTGATTCCGGTAAGCGA
>Ga0114912_1001114_pt1 | contig 11941 bp, 14 predicted proteins | sample MalvirDeepMed_51_FD_89713 | JGI IMG/M metagenome (GOLD analysis project Ga0114912, IMG submission 89713) | Marine viral communities from the Global Malaspina Expedition - Malaspina viral metaG DeepMed_51 | ecosystem: Environmental > Aquatic > Marine > Oceanic | place: Mediterranean Sea...
CGGTCGAGCGCCATGGACGGTGCGGGCAATAGCTCGTGCACACGATCCTATCCACCCGAATAGGGCGCGATCCAACAAATGGCGAAAATTCCCAACCTTTCGGATTGATGAACGAGGCTGACAGCTTCTTTTGGAGGGCGAATGGCGGAAATACGCCGTTTTTCGAGTTTGGCACGGCGGTTGCAATCATGTTTCCGTCACCCGGAAAGGCCGGGTTCAGGGAAAAAGGAAACCGATTATGTCTCTCTTCAACGCCAACAACGCCTTCGCCGCCATTGCCGCCTTCGCCATTTCGGCGCTCTGCATGGCCGCCGCGATCGTCCCCGCCAGCCCGTCCGTCCTCATCGCCTAAATCATCTCAAGAAAAGGAAATTCCCATGTCCGACTTCGACGGCAGCAAGCTGTTCGCAGCCGCCTTCTCGCTGGCCATCTCGGCCGTCTTCTTCGCCACCGCGATCATCCCCGCCTCGCCGAACGGAATGCTGGCATGAACGACCTTCGCAATTCCTCCGCCGGCGGCACCCCCAGCAAGGGCTTCGCGCTCGACCGCCAGAACCGCAAGCTCATGGGTGTTTGCAGCGGCATCGCCCGCCATTTCGGGATCGACGTGACCTTGGTGCGGGTCGGTTTCGTGCTCGGCACACTGCTCGGCTTCGGCAGTTTCCTGCTGATCTACCTCGCGATCGGCCTGATCGCGGATTGAGGGGAGGGGAGTTCGCTCTCCTCCCCTCGCCAAACGGGCAAGAACGGCCCGCGCGCCAAAAAACTACATCGCCGAAATACCGCCGTCGAGCTTCAACTCGGCCCCGGTCATGAACTTGCTCTCGTCGCTGGCGAGATAGACCACCGCATCGGCGATATCGTTCGGCTCGCCGACTTTCCTCAGCGGAATCTGCCGGGCGAGCTTTTCCAGCAACACGTCCTTGTCGAGATTGTGGTTCTTCGCCGTCCCGTCGAGGATCGGCGTGTCCACGAAGGTCGGATGGATCGAATTGCAGCGGATATCCATGCGGTTCTTGGCGCAGTGAAGCGCGATCGATTTGGACAGCATCCACACCGCCGCCTTCGACGAATTATAGGCGGGCATAGTATCGCTGGCGATCAGCCCGGCGATGCTGGAGATATTGACGATCGAGCCCGGCGCGTGCTCGCGCATTAGCGGCAGCGCGGCGCGGCATCCGTGGAAGATCGAATCGACATTGACAGCAAAGCACCGTTTCCAGTCGTCGAAATCGCAGGTCTCGATATTGCCGCCGACGCCGATCCCGGCATTGTTCACCAGGACGTTCAATCCGCCCATCCTGTCGCGCGCCATTGCGACGGCATTGGCCCAGGCGTCGATATCGGTAACGTCGTGCGCGCAGGCGAAGGCCGTGCCGCTCCCCATCTGCTCGTCGATCAGTCGCGCGGTTTCTTCCGCGCCTTCTCCATTGCGATCGGTGCAGAGGACGCGCGCGCCTTCCTCAGCCAGCCGCGTCGCATGGGCGCGCCCCAGACCCTGCGCCGCGCCGGTCACCAGCGCGAGCTTGCCCGCGCACCTGCCGTGTTTCGCTTCCGCCACGTTTACTCTCCCGCGATTATGTCCTGTCCCAAGAGCAAGAGCAGGCGCACGTCGACACCGCAACCTTCGGTGCGTTTCCGGTCGAGAAATTCCTTGAGGCCCGCCCGCGCTACGCGGTGGACGGCGATGTCCTCACTCGCGGTCCCGCCGCCTTCGCCGACCCGGTCCAGCCCGGTGGCGCGGACGAGCGTGAAGCTTTCGCTGACCATGCCGGGCGAAGAGAAGAACTGGCCGATGTCTTCGAGCTTCGCTGCGCGATAGCCGGTCTCTTCCTCCAACTCGCGGCCTGCGGCGGAGAGGTCGTCCTCGTCGGCCTTGCCTTCCTCGTCGCCGATCAGGCCGGCGGGCAGTTCGATGCAATTGCGGCCCAGCGGGACGCGATATTGTTCGACCAGGATCACGTCGTTCCCGATCAGCGGCAGGATTACCGCCGCCCGGATATTGCGGGCGCGCCCGACATATTCCCAGCGCCCGCGGGTCTTGGCGGTGATGTAATCGCCCTGCCATTCGATCCGTTCGGGCGCGTCGTGGTCGGGGGTCATGGTGGTCACGTGTCCTTCGTCATTGCGAGCGGCAATCCTGAGAGGGAGCGGTCCGCTCTGGATTGCTTCGCTGTGCTCGCAATGACGAAGGACGCTGCCGAAAGCCAGCCCGTCTAGACCTCGATCAGCCTGTCGGGCAGCTCATTGGTGTCCTCCGCGTCGCGAGGGAAGCGTTCCGCGAGAACCAGGCCGACATCGCGGATGCCCGCCGCCAGCCCCTCGGCCACGCGTCCTTCGCGGATTTCGCCGAGCATATCGGCCATCGCCTCGCCCCAGACCTCCGCCGGGACCTGCGATGCGATGGTCGCGTCGGCCACGATTTCCGCCCGGTGTTCGCGCATGGAGAGATAGAGGAGCACGCCGGTGCGCCCGTGGGTGCGGCTTTCCGCGCCGACCTTGAAATGGCGGACAGCGGCGTCGCGGGCGCGCGTTGCCTTGACCGGTTTTGGAACGAGCGCGAAGCGCAGCGCGTCGAAACTCAACGCCAACCAGCTCACAGCGAAGGCCACTAGCCCCAGCGCGATCGTCATGCTGGCAAGCTCGCCCGTGGACCAGTCATGGCCCCACCCGCCGATGAGCGCATCCCACAGGTCGAGGAAAGGTCGGGGCAGGGCGGCGAAGACGCTCATCGCGGTGAATGCAATGGCGGCTGCATAGACCAGCACGACATCGGAATAGCCGTCGCTGCGGTCGGCAAGCACGGTGACGATCTCGCCGCTGGTGGTTAGCTCGGCCTCTGCGACCGCGTCGGAGACGAGCCGGTGCTGCTGTTCGGAGAGATACGCCATCTACCAGCCTCCCGAGGCGCCGCCGCCACCGGACATGCCGCCACCAAAGCCACCGAAGCCGCCGCCGCCGCCGAAGCCACCGCCGCCGAAGCCGCCACCTCCGCCCCAGTCGTCGCTGTCGGAGAGGCCGCGCGCGATCGCCTTGCCGGCTTCCCACAGGATGATGTCGCGCGCGGCATTGCCCCAGGGACCGGCGCGGCCGCGCCTGCCGCCGCCGAAGCGCCGCTTGCGCCCGCGTCCGCGCAGCATGGGCAGGACGAAGAAGAACAGGATGAAGGCGACCCAGATAATCGCGCCGATGGGAAAACCGCCATCGCGCGACTGGCGTGCCTGCTCCGCCGCCTGCTCTGCTTCCTCGATCGCAACGGCATCTTCGGGGCTGTTCGCCAGGTGATCGAGAATGGCGTCGACGCCCTCAGTCACCCCGCCATCGAAATCACCCGCCTTGAAGCGCGGCGTGATGACCTCGTTGACGACGCGCCCGGCCATGATGCCGCCGAAATAGGGATGCAGCCCGTAGCCGACCTCGATCCGCATCCGCCGATCGTCGCGCGCGACGAGGAGGAGCAGGCCGGTGTCGCGCTTTTCGCCGCCAATGCCCCAGGTCTCGAACAGGCGCGTCGCGTAAGGCTCGATCGTCTCGCCCCCGAGCGAGGGCACGGTCGCCACCACGATTGCGCGGCCCGTCTCCTGATTATAGGCGCGAAGACGCTGGTCGAGCGCGGCCTCGGTCTGCGCCGAAAGCATGTCGGCGCCGTCATAGACCGGCCCGTCCGGGCGCGGCGGCAGGTCGGCCTGGGCCGCCGCCGGCCCAGCGCACAGCGCGGCCAGCAGCAGCCAGCAGGTCAGGAACAGGCGCATCATGGCGCTGCTCAGTTCGCTCCCGCAGTTCCGGTGATGCCGCTCATGTCGACCTCGGGATTGGCGCGGCTCGCGGCGTCGGCTTCGAAATATTCCAGCGGTTCGGCGCCATGGATGATGTTCGCCCCGATAGTCGAAGGGAAGGTGCGGATTTCCGTGTTATAGTCGCGCGCCGCCTCGTTATAGCGCACGCGCTCGGTGTTGATGAGGTTGTTCGCCTCGTCGATCGCGACCATCAGATCGCCGAAGCGCGGCTGGCTGGCGAGCTGCGGATAGTTTTCGACCACGGTGCGCAGCTGCCCCAGCGCCTGGGTAAGCTGGTTCTGCGCCTCGTTGAAGCGCTGGAATTCTTCCGGGTTCGAGAGGTCGTCGGTCGTGATGTTGATCGAGGTGGCGCGGGCGCGGGCATCGATCACGCCTTGCAGGATGTTCTGTTCGGAGATCGCGGCGGCCTGGACAACCGAGACGAGGTTGGGGATCACGTCCGAACGCCGCTGCAGAGCGGTTTCGACATTCCCCCATTGCGCCTTCGCCGCTTCTTCCTTGGTCGGGACCGAATTGATCCCGCAAGCCGACAGCGCGAGCGCGGCCATGGCTACGATTGCGGTGCGAAAGATGGCGGTGCGGTTCATGGTGTCGTCGGTCTCCTGATTGAGTGTCTTGGCAAGTTAGCACACCCGCCCGCCCGTTCAAGCGCGATCGACGGGATTCCTCCGCTTGATCGCGAGCAAGTGAGCGGGCAGATGGATCGCGGATCAGCTCAAGGGAGGACAATCATGGCATTGGGGACCGAATTCCGGAAGTTCATCGCGCGCGGCAATGTGATCGATCTGGCGGTGGGCGTCGTGATCGGCGCCGCCTTCAGCGGGATCGTCACGCAGCTGACCGAAGCGATCCTGATGCCGCTGATCGGCTGGCTCTTCGGCGATATCGATTTCTCCAACTGGTTCCTGATGCTGGGCGAGGTGCCTGAAGGATACGAAGGCGCGCTCGACAATTACGAGCAGCTGAAGGAAGCGGGCGTGGCCATGATCGGCTATGGCGCGCTGATTACGGCGGTCATCAATTTCCTGATCGTCGCCTTCGCCCTGTTCATGCTGGTCCGCAGCGTCAACAAGGTGACCGAGGAAATCCAGCGCAAACAGGCGGAAACCGAAGACAGCTCGACCAACCCGGAGGTTCCGACCGATCCGCAGCTGGACGTGCTGAAGAAAATCCTCGCGGAATTGAAGGGTGGAAAGTCGACGCCAAGCTGACCTGCCAAAGAAGGCTGCCCCCTCAACATTCGTCATTGCGAGCGAAGCGAAGCAATCCAGAGCGGTTCCGAGCATCTTTGGATTGCCGCGACGACTTCGTCGCCTCGCAATGATGAAGACGGGGTTGGCAAACGCGAACGCGCGATCGAGTCACTTTAAATTCACGCTCGATCGCCTATATGGGGTCTGTCGGTTTCGGCCGACTATGGCGATAAACGGTGCCGTGTAATAGGTACAACGGACCCGGGGGCAGTACCCGGCGGCTCCACCACAAACCGCGCATTGTCGCGGTTTATGACGGGGCCGAACTAGGATCGACGTGTGCTGAAAGACGGTATTTTCGCCCGGGCTGAGTAACCCGTAAAACTGTTCGCAACACACAAGTGCCAACGACAACGAAGCACTCGCTCTCGCTGCGTAATCTGACGGGCTAACGCCCTGATCTTACAAAGCTAAAGCGCGGTTGGACCCACCGGGCAACAGAAGCGGATTCCGGGGGCTCGGGGCGGGCCTAGCAACAGAACCGCCCCACCTTTGCTAGAATGAGAGAGCGGAATCTTCCGACGGCGGAACGGTCTTCGCCCCTCGAAGGCAAAAGCCATGGGTAGCTAGCAACAGAAACCCGCACCTCCCACATGCAAGATATCGAACCGTGGCGAGGCTCAAGCTTCAGGCGGTTTCGCCGCTTCCTTCGCCTCGCGCTCGTAGCGCAGGCAATCGAGAATCTTCGCCCCGCCGAGGAACACCGCGCCTGCGGTAGCCGCCATCAGGACGTAGCCCATGGGACCGGGATAGATCTCGGTATAATGGGCCCCACGCGTCATCGCGCCCAGAGCGAGCGCGAAGATGATCAGATACGCTTCGAAGCGGTTCTTGATTACGAAGAGACGCTTGATCTTGTGCAGCACTTGGGGACGCGATCCTTTCTTAACCTTTATGGCAGCAAAAGGCGTGCCAGCCGAGGATTTCTGCGAATTTCCATGGTTAACCGGTCGGCGGGTGTAAACCGTTCCGACACCCCAGGCCATTCATCGTCGCCGGTCAGAGCAGGTCGTCGAGCGCCAGCACGCCGAGCAGGGCCTCGCGCGCATCCATGACCCGCTCGGCAAGCGCTTCGCTTCCGATCTCGGACGGTTCGATCCGCTCGGGCCACATCTCGGCCACCACCGCCTCGATCCGTGTCGCCTTCGCCTCCTCGAGGAGGAAGCGGGCATCGACCGTCGCGGGATCGGCCACCACGCGCAGGCGCAGGCAGGCGGGGCCGCCGCCATTAGCCATGGACTGGCGCACGTCGACGGGAATGACCTTGCGGATCGGACCGTTGCTCGCCAGCATCTTTTCGCACCACGACCAGACCGACGGGCTGTCCTGGCATTCGCTAGGCACCACCAGCGCCATTTCGCCGCTGGGGAGCGTGAGGAGCTGTGCGTTGAAGAGGTAAGTGCGGATCGCTTCTTCGAGGCTGACTGCATCCTCGGGAACCTCCACCACCTCCAGCGCCGGGAAGGCGGCGCGGATCGCCGCATAGGCGCCCTGCTGGTCAGCGAAGGCGCGGGCGTGAGTGAACAGCACGCGCTCGTTGGCGACCGCGACCACGTCGTTGTGGAAAGCGCCTGCCGCGATCGCTTCGGGGTTCTGTTCGATGAAGACGCAGGCCTCCGGGTCGAGCCGGTGCAACCGCGCCACCGCCCGGCTCGCCTGTTCGTGCTGGCGCGCGGGGAATTTGCCGCCCTGGCGGCCCCAGACGAACACTTCGACGCCCGGCGATCCGTGGCCTTCGCAAAAGCGCATGTGATTGGCCGCGCCCTCGTCCCCGAAGCTTGCCGGAACCGCATCATGGACTCTGAAATGGCGCGGATCGGCAAAGGCGAGGTCGAGCTGGCGCTTGGTGTCGCGCCATTCCTGCCCGCGATGCAGCATGGTGACGAGATTGGCGGGCGTCAGATGGCAGAGGCCGTCGCCTGTATCGGGTCCCGGGCTGACCGTGGCGGCGTTGGCGGTCCACATGCTCGACGCCGACCATGCGGCGGCAAGCAACGGACCGTCGAGGCTCCCATCAGCGCCCAGATCGCGCAGCAACCCGTAATTCGGCCGCGGCAGCGGGAGCAGGAAGCCCTGCGGCAGACCCCGCTCCATATTCCCGCGCATCTTCGCGATGCCCTGAAGGGCGGCGGCGCGCGGGAAGCTCGCATCGCCCTTGTGACTGGCGCTGGCGATATTGCCGAGGCTGAGCCCGGCGTAATTGTGCGACGGGCCGACGATCCCGTCGAAATTGATCTCGACCAGGCTCATCGCGCCACGCTCCAGACCTCGTCGCCCACACCGATCTCGAGCGTGCGCGCGCAAGTGGCGTCGATGGCGATCGTACCGTCCTCGCCAATATCGCGCCGACCATAGGCGCAGCGGAAATCGGAGAGGGTTCCGGTGGCGATCAGCGCGCGTTCTCCGATATCGAGCGCGATGTCGCTCACAGTAGATGGGATCGCCTCGGCGATGCTCTTCACCCGATCGGTGCGTGCGGTCATGGTGGGCCCGCCGTCGAAGATGTCGACGTAGTTTTCGTAAGCGAAGCCTTCCTGCTCCAGCATCCGCATCGCTGCGCGACCGGTCGGGTGGGGCAGGCCGATCACCTTGCGCGCATCTTCATCCAGCATTGCGACATAGACCGGGTGTTTCGGCATCAGGTCGGCGATGAACTGGTTGCCGTTGATGGCGTTGAAATAGTCCGCTTCCTGAAAGCTCATCCCGAAGAACCGGCCCGCGACCCCGTCCCAGAACGGCGATCCGCCCGCATCGTCGATGATGCCGCGCAATTCGGCGAGGATACGCGGAGCAAAGCGCAGGCGATGCATGGCGATGAACAGGTATCGGCTGCGCGCGAGCAGCAGGCCCAATCCGCCCGCGCGCTCATTGGGATGGAGGAACAGGCCGCCGACCTCGCTCGACCCTTCCAGATCGGTGACGAGGCTCAGCAATTCGGCGCGCACCGTGCGGTCGAGTTCCTGGCTGTGCTGGGTCAGCGTGGTGAGGCGATAGGAATAGAAAGGCCATTGCTGGCCGACTTGCGTGAACAGCTGGCAGGTGCCGCGCACCTGACCGTTTTCGGTATTCTCCAGCACCAGGACGAACTGATCGTCGCCCAATTCGTCGTCGTCGCGCGCGAAGGCGGCCTGGGCACGGGCCAGCTTGGCTTCCAGAGCGTTGCGATCGGCGGGCAAATTGGTGAAGCCGCCCCCGGTCAATTTCGCCATTTCGTAAAGCGGTTCGATATCTTCGGGCCGGGCGGCGCGCAGGCGAAAGGTCAAAGCGGGTCTCCGTTGGCGAGCTTTTCGAGAACGAGCGCGGACAGGGCGGCCCGCTCGGCGAGCGAGGGGACGATCATGAATTCGTCCGGCGAGTGGATCGCGCCGCCGCGCACGCCCATGGTGTCGACCACGGGCACGCCGCACGAGGCGATATTGTTGCCGTCGCACACGCCGCCGGTCGGTTTCCAGCCGATGGTCTGGCCGAGTTCCGCGCCGCAGCTCCTGACGAGATCGAACAGCTTCTGCGCGCGGTCGTCGACCGGCTTGGGCGGACGGGTGACCCCGCCATGGCGATGGACGGAAACCTCGTGCCGCGTCTCGATCGCGGCGAGGATGGGCGCGAGTTCGCCGTCGAAGCGCTCCATCGCGTCGGTCGATTTGGGGCGGATATTGAAGCGCAGGATGGCAAGGTCGGGCACAACATTATTGGCCGCGCCGCCTTCGATCTTGGCCGGATTGATCGTGATATCGTCTTTCGCCAGTTCGACGATCCGCATGACGAGATCGGACGCGGCGACGATGGCGTTGCGCCCGTCCTGCGGATTGCGCCCGGCATGGGCGCTGCGGCCCCGCAAGGTGATCGAGTAATTTCCGGTGCCTCCGCGCGCATGGGCGAGCGTGCCGTCGGGAAGGGCGCTGGGCTCGTAGGTCAGCGCCGCGTATTTCCCCTGCGCCAATTGCTCGATCAGCGGGCGGCTCGCGAGGCTGCCGGTTTCCTCGTCCGAATTGATCATGACGTCATAACCGAGGCGTTGCGCGCCCCCGCTCGCCTCGAATGCCTTCAACGCGTGGAGGATCACGCACAGCCCGCCCTTCATGTCGGCGGTGCCGGGTCCGTTCACGGTCTCGTTGTCAAGCCAGCTGTTCTCTTGGAAGGGATGGTCGGCGGGGTAGACGGTGTCCATATGCCCCGTCAGCACCACGCGCCGTTCCGCGTCGGGGCGGACGCGCAGGACCATGTGGCGGCCATGGGGCTTTTCGAATTCGGTCCCGTCAGCGGCAATGGCGCTGACCCTGGCAGGTTCGACCAGTTCGATTTCGCCGGGAAGGGCGGAGAAGGCGTCCGCAAGCTTGTCCGCGATCACCGCCAGCCCGTCGAGATTGGCGGTGCCGGTATTGATCGACGCCCAGTCGAGGGTCTGGTCGAGCATGGTCCTGGCATCGATACGGTCGAGAAGGTCGGCGTGTCTGGTCATCGATGGGGGCTTAGCGGCGGTGCGAGGGGTTTGCCAGCCCGGCGCCTCGGGCCTTCACAGCCGATCGTAAAGGCTCCTCTTGCAAAGGCTTGCCTGCGCCCGCATAAGCCTGCCATCTCCTCCCCGGGATCCGCTTTTCGAATGTCAGCAGATTACGGGTGAGTTTTCTTTCATGACGAATTACGTGAACCGCGCCGGGATCGAGGTCGATCCCGCTTTGGCCGATTTCATCGAGACCGAGATTCTGAACGCGCTGGAGAAGGACGCGGATGCGTTCTGGCAGGGCTTCGCATCCTTGTTGGGCGAGTTCGCCCCGCGCAATCGCCATCTGCTGGCGACGCGCGAAGAGCTTCAGGCGAAGATTGACGCATGGCATGTGGATCGCGCCGGACAGGCGCACGATGCGGAAGCCTATCGCGCCTTTCTGGAGGAAATCGGCTATCTCGTCCCCGAGCCCGCGCCCTTCACGATCGGGACGGAAAATGTCGATCCCGAAATCGCGACCATGGCGGGGCCGCAGCTGGTCGTGCCGATCCTCAACGCGCGCTTCCTCCTGAACGCGGCCAATGCCCGCTGGGGCAGCCTTTACGACGCGCTCTACGGCACCGATGCGCTCGATGCCCCGCCGCCGGTTTCGGGCGGGTACGATCAGAAGCGCGGCGATGCGGTGATCGCGGAGGGCCGCCGCTTCCTCGACGAAATCCTGCCGCTTGCGGAGGGAAGCTGGCGCGATATCTCCGGCGCGGACGACATCCGCCTCTCTGACGAAAGCGGTTTCGTCGGCAAGACCGATGCCGGTCTGCTGTTCAGGCATAACGGCCTCCATATCGAGGTACAGTTCGCCTCCGATCACCCGGTCGGGCGGACCGACAAGGCCGGGATCAGCGATATCGTCCTTGAAGCGGCGCTCACCACCATTGCGGATCTTGAAGATTCGGTCGCGGCGGTCGATGCGGAGGACAAGCTGCTCGGCTATCGCAACTGGCTTGGCGTGATCCGCGGCGATCTCGAAGAGAGTTTCGAGAAGGGCGGGGCGAAGCTGACGCGGCGGCTTTGCGAGGACAAGATCTATCGCGATGCGGATGGAGCCGACCATCGCCTGCCGGGCCGCAGCCTGATGTTCGTGCGCAATGTCGGTCACTTGATGACCAATCCTGCCATGCGATGGCAGGGTGGCGAGATTCCCGAAGGGATCATGGATGCGGTCGTGACCGGGGCGATCGGCGCGCTCGACGTGGCGGGCCCCGGAGTGGGTAGGGGGCGGTTCGGCAATTCGCGCACCGGGTCTATCTATATCGTGAAGCCCAAGATGCACGGGCCGGAGGAATGCGCCTTCACCAACGACCTGTTCGACGCGGTGGAGGATCTGCTCGGGCTGGCGCGCCACACCATGAAGGTCGGCGTGATGGACGAGGAACGGCGCACATCCGCCAATCTCGGCGCCTGCATCCAAGCGGTGAAGGACCGCATCGTCTTCATCAACACCGGCTTCCTCGACCGGACGGGGGACGAGATGCACACCTCGATGCGGGCCGGACCGATGCTGCGCAAGGGCGCGATGAAGGGCGCGCCCTGGCTCAAGGCCTATGAGGCGCGCAATGTCGGTATCGGGCTGGCGCACGGGCTTTCGGGCCGGGCGCAGATCGGCAAGGGCATGTGGGCCGCGCCCGATCTGATGGGGCAGATGATGATCGAGAAGATCGGCCATCTGCGCGCCGGGGCCAACACCGCCTGGGTGCCGAGCCCGACCGCCGCGACCCTGCACGCGATCCACTACCACCGCGAGGACGTGTTCGAGATCCAGAAAGGACTGCCCGATGCGGCGAAGCTGGACGAGTTGCTGACCATCCCGCTGGCGAACGGGATGAATTGGTCGGACGCGGAAATCCGCGAGGAGCTCGACAATAATTGCCAGGGCCTGCTGGGCTATGTGGTGCGCTGGATCGACCAGGGCGTCGGCTGTTCCAAGGTGCCCGATATCAACGATGTCGGGCTGATGGAGGACCGCGCGACGCTGCGCATTTCGTCGCAGCATATCGCCAACTGGCTGCTGCATGGCGTGGTGAGCGAGGATCAGGTGATGGATGCGCTCACCCGCATGGCCGCCAAGGTCGATGCGCAGAACGCAGGCGATCCGGCTTATGAACCCCTGCTGGAGAACCGGGACGCCCCCGCCTTCAGCGCCGCGAAGGATCTGATCTTCAAGGGCGTTTCCCAGCCAAGCGGCTATACCGAACCGCTGCTGCATGAATGGCGGCGGGTTAAGAAGGCGGGCTGAGCGTCAAGCCGTGCCGGGGTAGGGATTGCCCTGTAGCAGCTTGGCGAGGTGGGAAGCATTGGTCGCCACCATTTTGGCGGTCTCGATGGTCTTGTCGGGCGTTTCGTCCAATTCCTTGAAGTCCACGCTGCCCATCGCTTCGCCGACCCAATAG
>Ga0114912_1001116_pt1 | contig 11933 bp, 10 predicted proteins | sample MalvirDeepMed_51_FD_89713 | JGI IMG/M metagenome (GOLD analysis project Ga0114912, IMG submission 89713) | Marine viral communities from the Global Malaspina Expedition - Malaspina viral metaG DeepMed_51 | ecosystem: Environmental > Aquatic > Marine > Oceanic | place: Mediterranean Sea...
CTAGTAATTAGATTCAAGAAATTTAAAAAAGGGAGAGCCAGGAGAGAAATCTCCTGGCTCTTTTGTTTTGAGGGATGTATATATAAGAGAGGAGTTATGTAATGAAATATGAATATGTAGCAAATTTTCCTCGTTTGTTATTTTTTGAGGGTAGTCTTCATCAGGTTGTCCCAGGACAAAAAATAGATACAGAAGAAGATTTATTGGATGTCTGGGGCCTACAGCCAGAACAAGAAATTGCGGAAGAACCTCCTGCTGAAAAAAAGAAAGTTTCAACAGGAAAAAATATAAAAAAGAAAGTAGTGGAGACTGAAGAAAATGCCACAGAAAATTGATGGTGTTCCTGTTCCAAATTTATCTACTTTTGGTAGCACTGTTTATGGGAACTCTTTCGCTGAATCACATGGACCGTCTATAGGCGACGGTACGCCGAGAGGGGACATAAATAGTAGTGATCTTAATAGAACTACCCTACAAGATGGTGTGGAGTTTAGTACTTTTGACGAAATTGTAAAAGATTTTGTTATGGCTAGACTAGGCCACCCAGTAGTTCGTGTGGAACTTACGCCTTATCAAATAAAAACTTGTATTGATGAAGCGGTTACTAAGATGTATTATCATGCTCCTTTATGGACTATGCAAATGACAGCATTTGATGCATCTTCAGGGCTTAATATTTATAAAATTCCTCCCTACATTTTGGATAACTTAGAGTATGTTGTTTACAAGAAAACTCTTTTATCCATTCAACATCAAGCAGGTACACTAGAGTTTGATTTCTTTATCAAATACTTCCAAGATAATTTCTTGTTTCAAAATTTTGGTGTAGGAGACTTCTATCTTCTCCAACAAAACCTAGAGATAATGAGAAAAGTTTTAGGACAAGAAGGCAGTTGGAATGTAATAAATAATAATTACCTACAGATATATCCTAAGCCTGTAGTAACTCCCCAGCCAGTGGTCATTGTTTATAGAGCATTAGATTCTAATACGATGCACCCAGCATACCTGAACTGGATTCAACGATTTTCTTTGGCTGTTGCTAAAGGGGTTCTTGGAGAAATTCGTGGTAAATACGCTACTTTGCCCTCCCCTGGTGGTGGAGCCATGCTTAATGGTCAGGTACTTGTACAGGAGAGTGCAATGGAAAAGGAGCAACTTATAGAGGAGCTTCTTTCGGAAATTGAAGAGCCTCCCGCCTTTACCGCATTCTAATGGCTAAAAAAACTTACAAAGTAAAAGTAGAAGTACCACCTCTAGCTGATATCGATCAGTTAAGTGATAGTGAACTTAATCTTTTCGATCCACAAAACCCAGATATATCATTATTTAATTTGGTAGATGATGAGATCATTAAGCTGTCTGGATCTAAACTGAATTACTATAAGTACTATAGAAATGAAGATTATGATCCTGTATACATGGAGGCTAGAGATAAACCAGTGGCTTCTGAACCTGTAACTGTTTACGGTCATTATGACCCTAGAGTATTAGAGGAAAATCTGACACAATTCGGTATTGAAGTTACCAATGATCAATTATTTATATTTAATAAAAGCTATATAGAAAGACAACTTGATAGATCTCCCATTCCTGGGGACCAAATTAAACCAGAGTTTCAAAATTGGAAATATGAAATTTTTCAAGTACAAGAAGATAGCTTCGAAGCTTATGGTGTATACCATATGGTATGCTCTGCCAAACTACTACGGGATTCAGAGTCTGTACAGGACACTCCTCTAACTGATGTATCTGATCCTATAGACGATGAGTTCAGATACTAATGGTAGATATCCCACAACACAAAGGAATTGTATATCTACAACCTAGCCAGCACTATGTTTGGAACACGGAAAGTGATCTGGATCAAGCAAACCGTGACCTTTCCGCAATAGCAGATAAGGGTTTCAATAGTGTTGGTCTTCTTGTTGGTATGGGGGATATAATATCCAACTGGGATCCGCTGGCTCCTTCTACTTCGTCTCTTAATACAACGGGTACGCAATGGATATCTAGTTTTGTTGATTATGCTAACACATATGATTTAAGTGTAATAATAAATTGGAGGTGTATGGGTTCTATTGCCCACCAGCCTTCTGGAGGTGAGGATTTCCCTGGAGATGATGACCATGCTATTTTTCTATCAGATGTCGGAAGTCCCTCTAATCCTCTAGATGCTTACTGTGATACCAGCCCCAAACATGACGGCGGATGCGATAATCAACTGGCGGGTACACATCATATAGAAAAAATTTCTCGCGGTTGGGATTGTCTGTGGAATCCAGATACTATACAATGTATTCAATCATATCATATAGAATTAGGAAGACTTCTTAAGGATAAACCTAATATACTTTATTACAAATTTTCTCAGGAAAGTTTATATCCAAATCTAACTTATTCTAACGATCAGGCAACTGTGGCATCTTCTTTTGCTAAATGGCTCTATGATGATCCTGATAACTTATTAGGTGAAACAGATTCTACAGATCTTGCTAACTGGTACACCAGATGGGGCGCTGATCAAGCACATAGCTCTGCTATAGGGGATACTGTGGATCTACCCTCTGTGTCCTCTTGGGATATATTTTCTAGTGTTGCGGTCACTTCAGCGTTAGACGGGAATGCTGAGGCGGCGACTCTAAGGTTTGGATTCATAAGAGGAGCTAGCGCTAATAATGCAGGTGCAAGTTTCTGGACTACGAAAGCAAACAAAGGTTGGACTATAGGAGATGGCTGTGATCCAGTGTCAGGTATATCTTCTAGAAAAGTCAAACAAGGAGACTTTTTTAGATGGTTCTTAGGAAATGGTTTAGGAACTGGTCTGGGATATGGAAATGATTATTATGGGTTGTCTTTATCTTCTATGGCTTCTGCTATTAGGGTACATGATACTAATGCTATGATGGCGGTAAAGCATGTTTCAAAAAGATTTTTAGAAGCATGGGGCTTATCCACAGCAGAAGTAGCTAAATATTATTCTAATCCTGCATCTGATATTATTGCTATGGGGCATTATCCGCAATGGAAAGCAGATGAGTTTGTAAAAAAGGATGGGGGTGCTGATATAACTTTTACTGAACGGGTTGCAGATATAGTAACGCTATCAGGAAATGGAGCTTGGGTTGAACATGCAGATGGGTATAGGCCAATAACCATATGGGAAACAGGATTTAGAGCATCTAGTACAGAAAATATGCCAATAACTACTGATCTTAGAGATGTAAATTATAATCTTCAAAGAGCTTGGGCTGAAACTATTGATCACGAAGTATCTGCAAATAGTTCTCATCCTGTTAAAGGATATAATTTATGGGAATTTACTGATCAGTATATTCCTAAATCTGATACTCTTGTTATGAACAATCGTTTTGGATTATTAACAGTAGATGGAAAAGCAAAAGATGTATTTAATATTTTCAACGGGACTATAGAAGTTAGCGCGATGGCCGACACAGACGGATCCAATGGAGAATTTAGTAGTGTTCAAGCAGATCCAGACATAGTTTATATAACTTCAGGTCAAACAATTAAATTCATTAATCCGTCTTCTACTATAAGATATATTTCAGTAAGTGATTCAGATGGTACAGCTATTGTAGCAGATGCTAGCTGCTTACCAGCAGCTGCTGGGGATATTGATCCTTTTGATCCCTCGGCAGTGTATACACATACTTTTAATTCGCCTAGAGGGATCTATACAATGAGTGCTACAGAATAATGGGATTTTCAGGTACAATTTGCGTTGATATGTTTGACCTAAGTGGTGTCATTAGAAATGACACTGCTGGGGCTACGCTGTCTGCCATAGAAGGGGCAACAGTATCTTTTGGTCTGTCTAGTACTACTACCAATTCTGATGGAGAGTACCGACTATCTGCGCTAGGATGTGAAGAGAATACCTTTAAGGTTACTTATGGGGCAGGTGAGTGGACAACATGTAGTATAACATCGTCATTCCCTTGCGCCCAATACAATACAGCAGATTTTAATATACAAAAGAAAAATGCTGTTAGCGGTTTTGTTTATGATATTAACACTAGCGCGATTGGAGAAACAAATACATACGGAACTGGTCTTTCAGGAGCACTTGTAGTAATAAAACCAGATGGTCTTGTGGGAAATATCCCCCCACCCGCAGTCTATGAATTCACGGACGCTGACGGTAATTTTGAAACCATCCCAGACCTTCCAGGGGAAGGGGGTATTCTGGGTTATTCAGTGGAGGTTAGCGCGGCTGGATATACTGGGTCAAGCAGCCCATCTCTGGTAAGTGGTATTTTAGCTAACCATTTGGTGGGATCTTCATTGCTTAAACAACATTTTGGCTTGTATGCTGATGTGCATTTAAATGGAACTATAAAAAGGGAGGGTCCTGTTTCAATTAATCCTCTAGCTGGTGCTAGTGTTGTTTTAAGCCCTCTTGGGACAGCACTTGCACATACTTCTAGCGTAGAAGTATCTGCGACTGCTGATGTTAATGGTGACTACACTTTCGATGATCTTGATGGGGTATTTACATGTTCTAATTGTGATGGAAAATTCTTAAGTAGAATCTCTGGCCCCAGTGGGCCTGGGCCTAGATCTAGCTATACTATTTCTATATTTGATGGGGCTACTTTACTCCACACTGAAGCGATTACACTAACAGCTAGAACAGAAATATATAATACTTTTGATTTCATCAAAGCCCTATCAGAATTAGAACGAAAGAAATATTTTACAGAATTAGAACCCTCTCAACAAATATTTAAACAAAAAGGTAAATCAAGTATCCGTTGGTATTTAAATAGTCTCCAAAAGGAGGCTCTTGCTGAGGCAGCAAAAAATACCACAACAATATACAAGCATACCTTAAGAGCGCTGTTAAAAGAGTTTGGAGAACTAAAGTATTCTTCGTCAGAACATGAAATAATAAATGTAAGATGTATTCATGCTAATCCAGAACGAGCAGTAGCAAAAATTTTTCAAGAAGACAATATAGTTATTCCTATCATGTCAATTAGCCAGCTTTTTACAAGCAATGATGAAGACCGAAGGAGATATGATTCTTTGATGTTACAAGAATCTATATGGGATGAAGATTCCCAGAGAGCTATACGAGTTATCAGTACGGTGCCCAGGCCTATAAATATATCATATGGTTTAAATATTTGGACGAAGTACATGAGTGATATGGATCAGTTGTCTGAACAAATTAGGCTACGGTTTAACCCAGGGCTAGAAACTATCATTACCCCATACAATAGTTTAACAAAAGCCTTCTTAGCTTCAGAAACGGATGGAAGGGTACTACAAACTGGGGACAGAGAAGACAGAATTATTCAAAAGACTTTTCAAATTGATGTTGAAACATACGCCAATCCTGCCAAATTCTTGTATTCTCACACTGGTAAGATTGAAGCGTTTAGAACTGAGGTGGGTTTGGGAGATGATAGTGGAGAAGATATTGTTATTGATTAGGAGTTTGAAAAAAATAAAGTTCAAATTATATGCGAAGTGAGTAGATAAAATAGGAGTTATTGTAATGAAGAAGATCAAAAACAACAGTTTACAAAGCTGGGGATTATATCTTAGAACTGAGGAAGGAACAAAGGTACACTGGTTAACCCCTGGAGCAAGTGTAGTAGTACCTGATAGTTATATCACTGATCATGTTGAAACTCTAACAACAAGAAAACTTCTTACAACAAAGAGTGTCTAGGAGATAAACTATGCCAAATATTGTTAGTCCCGGTGTCTATGTTATTGAAAAGGACATATCTGAGTATGCTCCTACCGTAAATTCATCGGTTGTTGGAATTGTAGGATTCGCGTCTAAGGGTCCAATTGCGGGAGTTGGCGAAAATAAGGCCACTCTTATCACTTCTCCTAATCAATTGGTTCAAACCTTCGGTGAACCAAGTGAAAGTATTCATGGGCAGGGGCTGGAAGCAGCGCTGGAAATTCTTGAAACAACAAATACTGTTTACTTTGTTAGAGTAGCTAGTGACGCATATGCTGCTGATGCTTCAAGTTATGTTCAACTGGGGTGGTGCCCCTCTATTCGTATTGCTCCTTCTGGATTCGGTGTTAGTGCCCCTCTATATTTGAAGGTAGCAGTAACTGACAACACTTTAGCTTACCCAACAGGATGGGAAGAAACAAATCCTCATGTGTTCTCTATCCCTTCTGGTACAAAAGCCACTGGCACCGCGCAAGCTGTAGCATTGAGATCAGTAGTCGGTGGTGCGGAGGATAGCCCTATCTCTTTGGAATACTCTTCTGATAGTGACACTAGTGGCTATTTGGTAGGTAGATGGGCGGGAGCGGGGCAAACTTATATGGGTGTAGGAGCAGGTCTCTATGTTGGAGCATCGCTTGCGGTGTCTGCTTTCTCTGACCCAGCCTTTGCTAAGCCCGTTAGCGCTCTTGTGGCTGTTAACGCTTCTGGTGACACTCGCGGTCAGGCTGGTACGACAGTTTCAGGTGCATATATGCAGTCCTCTGTAGTAGCCTTTGGTGGGCGCTTAACTGTGCCATCTGGGACAACTGCCTCAATAGATCTATATCTTTCAGGCGCAGGGTATAAAATAGACTCTCTGTACCCAGGAGATGGATACAATACCTCAACAAACTCAGATGGTGAGGCAATAGGTATTGACATAGACGCAGAGAATCTTGCTGGCCCCAACTTTATGATAAAAGTTAAGGAGAATGGGGTTGAAGCGGAAACCTTTAAATGTTCATTCCTATCTGGGACTGGTAAATTTATTGAGAATGTAATTAATACAGGGGAAGTTAACACGACCTCCCAATTTATTAAGGGTAACCTTGTTGGTCAAGATAGTGCTACTGGTAACGGTACGGGCGCTGATATAACTGCCAGCGGTGTGGCTAACTTTGAAGATCAATTGTCTCAAATAACTGGGGAGAACGCAATAGGTTATACATCTTTTGTTGTTTCCGATGAAGGGGTTGCGACTCGCAAAAATAAGATACATCTAAATGCTAACCCACGATTTGTCTCTGTAACTGATGTAGTAACAAATATGGTTGGTGGTAATAATGGGCAGGTTCCTACTACAGCGGCTACTTGGGAAGCACAGACTAAAGCAAGTTACATTGGTACTGCTGCAAACAAGCGGGGTCTTTATGCCCTGGATGATGATCTTCTGAATATAAGTATGGCCATTGTCCCAACAACCGAAGCATTTGCTAGTGTACAGAATGCTCTAGTAACTCTAGCCGAACAAACTCAAAACTTCCTCGCAGTAATTTCTCCTCCTTATGGAAAAGCTACTGCTCAAGACGCGATTGACTGGACAAATGGTTTGTCTACAGAAAGAACTTCAGCAATTAACAGTAGTTACGCTGCTATTTACTGGCCTTGGGTAAAGGTATTCAGTCCGTTTGATGGCAAGGATCGTTGGTTAGCTCCAGAGATATTTGCCTGTAGGCAAATGGCCTACACTGACAATGTTGCTGATTCTTGGTTTGCCCCCGCTGGCTTTCGCAGAGGAAGGCTGACAAAGCCAACCGATGTTGAAGTCGTTCTATCGAAGGGTGAAAGAGATACGATGTACAGTGGAGGAAATGCTGTAAACCCAATTCAAAACTTCCCACAACAAGGAATGACAATTTGGGGACAAAGAACTGCACAACGAGAACCCACGGCACTTGATAGAATTAATGTTCGCAGACTTATGATTTTCCTTCGCAAGGTAATCTTACTAGCGACAAGACGGTTCGTATTCGAACCAAACGACCAATTTACCTGGGAACAAATACAGGGTGTTCTTGAGCCAATGCTGAGTGATATTATGGCTCGTAGGGGTATTACACAATTCCGGGTTGTATGCGACGAAACAACGAATACATCCATAAGAATTGACAGAAACGAATTATGGTGCAAGATTTTGGTCAAGCCCACAAAGACTGCCGAGATGCTGGTCTTCGAAATTAACCTAACTAACCAGTCAGCTAAGCTTGGTAGTCTATAGGAGAAAATAAATGGTAGATAGTTTTTATAAAATTGAATACAAAGGAGACTGGACTCCTGGGCAGGAATTGCCCCAGCTGTCTACTCAATTGGATTCGGTACGGGCGTACCAATTTGAAGTACACTTTGTAGGGTTACCCTCCCAAGTTACAAATGCTCATGATCTAACGCTAGCTGCGAAGCAAGTAAGCCAAATTGGTTTTACAGTTGAAGATATTGAAATTCATAGGGTTAACGACAGGGTTTACTACCCTGGTAAGCCTAGCCCAGAAGAAGTTACGGTTACTTTTGATAACCTTTACATGAAAAATACCGCCTCTGACCTGTGGAATTGGTTCACTACAATTTATGATCCAATCAGTGGAGAGGTAACTTCAAATGCTCCTCCTGGGGCAGACGGCGCTGGACAATTCAAGGTTAACAAGATGGAAATAATTCAATTAGATAACTCAATGACTCCACACTCAGCGGTGGAACTTTATGGTGCGTATCCTAAGTCTTGGAAAACTGCCGAGTTTAACTACGCAACTAACGAGTTTCACACAATTGAAGTAACCTTCCGCTACGATTTTATGTCTCAGTTCAACCTCTAGAGGTGAACAATGATAATTGAAGAACCCAGCTTGGAGTCTCCTCTAAGCTGGGTTCTGTTGTATAAAGGTAAGCTATTATAAAGTGATGGATTTTTTCAACGAACTGCTAGAAAGTTACGAGCTGTTAAAAAAAAGAAAGCTAAAGATCTATCAAATTAACGAGGCTGTAAGTGATCCTAGGCTAAGCAAGGCCGCTGGGGAAGTTCAGGCGGCTATTGGAAAAGCTCGTGATGGGGCTCCACAAACAGGTCCTAATAACATTAGTATAACTCCTACAGAAAATCCTAATGAAGTACACATACAGGGGAGCAATATTGGTGGACCTAACGGGGTAACTCTGGATGCAACACAAATACTAAACAGGTTGAGTGGTAATTTTATGCACGGTGGTGGTGGTAGGGAAGCAAAACAAGCACATGAAATAGCATCTGCCTGGGCGGGTCCAGCAGGAGCAGAAGGGGGAGGGGATGTGGCTGGAGATGGTGGACAAATGCAGCAAGTCCCAGGACAGGAGATGGATCCTGAGGCTGAGGCAGAAATGATGATTGGCATGGGAGCATCTCCCGATGAAATTTACGGCGACATTCACACAGAAGCTCTAACAGATTTGCGAACAGTTGCTGGTGATATAAAATCAATTTTACCTGGGTTGGTTAGCCTAGAGTACCCAGACGAGGATACACCAAAAACAGATATGGAGAGGTGGGCTCGGAGTGAAAGCCAAGCTGCGGCAGATGTAACAGGATTTAGATCGGGGTCTTTAGAGAGAGCAATTCGTGGTGCTACAAGCATGCAACTAGAGATTAAAAAAGATAAAGATGGTGAAGAATATGATCTTTGGACACCAAAGCCCGCAGCACCGTTGGATCAGAGGGCTGCTGCCGCTTCTATTAAGACCATTTCTGAATTGGCTAAAAGTCAAATTGATGAGGAATGCCACGCCGCCACAACTTTGAGGCAGAGCGTCTCCCGTACCCAAGGGGGTATGGCTATCCTCCACAATTCTTCTGAGTCCCCAACGGAAGGACTCATGCTCAAGAGCTCTAAACTATTGGACGCAATGATTAAGAGGGCTGAGCATAATATTTCTGAAAAATGTGGGGAGCTGGACAAAACATTATACAGACCAGAGTTTAAGAATACAAGGTCCAGAGACAATTCTCAAGATCTGTCTCAGTTTAGAGGGAAGGTTCTGGAAGCTCTGCGACCAGTCCTAAACATGATAGGGATGTTGCCCACTTTGGATCCCGAAACATCAGAACTTCTTAAGCAAGATATCTTGGCACAAATGGAAGATATAATTGGGGAAGATGAGATCAAGTTTCAAAATGCCTTAGCATGGAGGGCGGATGTGGAAGATGGTAATACATCAATTCCTATAGAAGATATTGATCGCGCAGAACTTGTAGCCAATATGAGTGATATATTTGGTGACGATGCTATCAGAGAAATTATGTTGAGGGTAGCATCTTTGGAAAAAGTTTCTCGAAGAGAGAGGAGTCCAGATGCTATATCACCAGTTGGTACACAGAGAGTTGGTTTGGGTTTGTCTGAAGACAACATTGAACATTTCATTGGAGCTACTGAAGAGGAAGCTCATGAAAAAGCTTACACCGCATTAATAAGTGCTGGGGTATCTCCAGCAAAAGCAAGAGAAGGTATAAAGATAACAACTTTTGGTGAGTCTTTTGGGAAGAATGCTTCTCTTAGGGATGTATACTTGGGTGCTGGGTACGATGAGTTTGCACCGACTGCTGCCATAAAAGTAAGTTTAAAAAATTATATGGCAGTGCATGAGATTAAGCTGGGTGAGAGTAGACAAAGCCGTTTAGAAGAGATAGTTGCTGGGGGAGAAGAAGATGTTCCAGGCTACCTTGGTCAATGTTTCTCTGTCTTAGGTATACGAGGCGCTGAAATTGCTGATACTAAAGGGTATATCACAGAAAGGTTAGCTAAGGTTACTGGTACATTTGAATCAGCCTTTCCAGAAGCTGGTACATTGCTCAGGGATAAGGAGACTGGGGAAGAGCTATCCAAGTCTACCCGATCAGCTGCTGACATGATAATTAAATCTCTTAAAAAAGATTTAAATTACTCCGAACAACAGCGTAGTAACATTCTTCAACTGGTAGAGAAGGCAGACCTAACAGATGAAGAAGGTGTTAACAGACTTGGAAATCAATTAAGTAGAGCCTTCTGGCATGCTGAAATAACACGAGCATTAAAAACTGAAGATAAAAGGTCAGCATTAAATGCTTTACTGATGGAAGCAAGGCTGGTAGGAGGAGTAGCTAAGCCAACACTATTGGAGATTCGTGGTTTAAAAGAGATGGAAACTTTTGTAGGTGAACAGTCTGAAATCTTAGATCCAGTACTTCAAAAAGTCAAATCTGGTGAATGGGATATTGAGTCTACTGGTTATGGATTTAAATTTCAAAGTCCAGATAGTAAAGATGAATGGATAAAGATTGATTTAGAAAGTGATAGTTATAAAGATGCTGGAGTTAAAAAGTTTAGGAGACGGACAGTAGTGAGAGTATCTAGAGGTTTATTAAAGAGCTTCTTAATTGCTGAGAATATTCAGATTGATTCTTCAGCAAATCTTATCATGGAATTTCTTACTAATCAACAAACTATTCTAGAAAAGATATTTGTTAAGTTGAATAACTAAACCAATATTCATTTCCTTGTTTTAGTAGATCTTCTAAATAGTATAAGCTATAACTATTAAAGTCCAGTTTTGGATTTTCTATAACAAAAATATCTTTTTTTGTTATGGCTAGTATTGGTTGCCTGTCTTGTTGGTGGATTATCAAGGGTATCCGCCCAGATTTTTTGGAATCTTTTTCGCATTGGCGGATAAATTTCCAGAAGTCTGAACTATAATTTAGTATACTATTAATATTCTCTTTATTATATCCTTTTTTACATTCAATACAATATTTAAAGTGTAAAGGTGTTATAACATCACCGTATATTTTTAAGTGTTCTGGTAGACTATGGGTAGTAGCGTAAGCCCCTGACCCAGGAGTTTTTGAAAATTCCTCCGTGTTGAATCTATCATTAAGTAGAGAGCAAACTTTTCGGACGAAGTTACCGCCCTTGCGTCTGCTGTTGACCTTCTTTTTTGGCTTTTTTAATTTTGTTAAATCATAATCATCATTCATAATAAATTACCAGCCTCTGCTCTATAATAGGTGGAACCAATGAGCGAAAAAATCTCGTTAGACATCGGGTCTTGGAAACTAAAACTTGAAGAGAGGAAACGAAACCGTATGAAACTCACAATTAAATTCAACAAAGAAGAAAGTGAAAGCTATAAGTCTTTTGCTGAAACTGTTAAGCCCAATGGAGTAAGC
>Ga0114912_1001117_pt1 | contig 11930 bp, 9 predicted proteins | sample MalvirDeepMed_51_FD_89713 | JGI IMG/M metagenome (GOLD analysis project Ga0114912, IMG submission 89713) | Marine viral communities from the Global Malaspina Expedition - Malaspina viral metaG DeepMed_51 | ecosystem: Environmental > Aquatic > Marine > Oceanic | place: Mediterranean Sea...
AAAGTGCATTTCATGGTATTCTTCTCAAATGTTTTACTTACATTTAACCATATAATTACAATCCTATGGAAAACTATATCATCGTTTTGGGAATGTACTTGATTTTGATGCTTTTCTTCAAAATCTTTTTCTCCGTTGCAACAAAAGGAGAGTAGTAGTCCATTGTCCCCAAACAACCCCAAAATCTTCAACAGTCAATGTTGAAACATGAACTAAGAAAAAAATACAAAAATCTGAGAGCGGAAATTTCTCCAACAAAAGCCTCGGATTTAAGTCTGTCCTTGGCCAATAGTTCGCTTCAAATCCCGATCTGGGATTTTTTTTATTACCATATCTTCCTAAGTATTGAGGACAAAAACGAAGTGGATACCTTGCCCCTGATTACATTGTTGCAGGGCAAGGATAAAAATGTAGTCGTTCCCAAAGTCATTGGCAGAAACACTCTGGAAAACTATTTACTTACGGATACCACTGCCCTTAAAAAAAGTGCTTGGGGAGTTCCAGAGCCGGTCGAAGGCATCAAGGTGCCCGAGAATAAAATCGGCGTGGTCTTTGTACCCTTGCTGGCTTTTGATGCGATGGGAAACCGTGTAGGGTATGGAAAAGGGTTCTATGATGGCTTTTTAAATAAATGCCGTAAAGAAACACTTAAAATCGGCCTATCGTTCTTTGCTGCGGAACCTGAGCTTATATCCGATATACATGAAAACGATGTAAAACTGGACTATTGCGTTACGCCGGAAAAGGTTTATACGTTCTGATCAGCGACCTCTTCTTTTTTATCCGCCTGCTTTGGAAATGCCTTTTTATTGAATACAATCAATATGCCCACTCCTGTACTTATTGCTGTATCCGCAATATTGAACACGGGTTCAAAAAAACGGAAACGTTTGCCTCCAAGGGACGGTACCCAATCAGGCCAAGTGGTATCCACCAATGGAAAGTAGAGCATATCCACTACCTTGCCATGAAACAAGCTTCCATAGGGCTGATCGGCAAATAATGTAGCTACCTGGCCATTGCTATGGTCAAAAATAATCCCGTAGAAAACCGAATCAATGATATTGCCCACTGCCCCTGCAAAAATCAGGGAAACCGCTAAAATCAAGGTTCGTCGCGACTCTTTTCTAATGATATCCCACAGCCAATAACCTATCCCAAAAACAGCGAAAATCCTGAAAATGGTCAATATTAGTTTACCGACTGGTTCGGATATTGGCAAAAGATCACTCAATTTGGTTCCCCACGCAGCCCCTTCGTTTTCTATAAACAGGATTTTGAACCAACTGAACACCTCGTGGGCCTCTCCCAATATAAAACTGGTCTTGATATAGATCTTGCTGATCTGGTCCACCACTAGGATAAGTGCGATGATAATAAGGGACTTCTTTAAACTCATGCTGTTATTAAAAGGATTGCAAAAATATGCATATTATTTTGTTTTCGTCACTAGGATGTCTCCTTCCACAGTCTTCAGAAAAAATCGATTGTCCCCAAAAGGTATCGATTCTTTTTGCACGCTTCCATAAGTGCTTTCAGAAATAACATCGCCACTTGGAGCCGAGAGCAGAATATCGCCTTTCTGTGTAGTCACGGTTACGGATTCTGAAACATTCCGAAGCGTGCAACGCCCATCTGATAGGGTTATCTTCAAATCCTTGTATTTTCCTGTGGCGTACAAATTTGTTTTTGTTCCAAACACATCCACATTTTTGTACTCGGGCACACTTATTTCCAAAGCTATGGAAATCACCTTATGTGCGCTGAGCTTGTCATTCGGGTTGACAAAATTGGGCTGAAAATCTGTTCTGATTACGGCAGTTGTACCGCTTTGCTCGATAGAGACCAATAAATCCCTGGCATATTCCCCATCCATGGTCGCTGAAACATGCACCTCATCGGTTGGCTCTGTCTTTAGGTCGATTCGATAACAATATTGGGCATCAACTTGGATCGTTCCGGTACGGGGCCCAATAAAGGCTTTTTTTACCAATTTCTGCCCATGGACATGGACCAGTGCAAAAACGAATATCAAAAAGACCGATGCCCTCATAAAGAAAAAAACGCCCTTGGGCGTTTTTGATTATTTCTGCATATTCTTCGCCTCGATGCTCAACGTAGCGTGGGGCACGAGCTTTAAACGCTCCTTATTGATCAGCTTTCCGGTAACCCTGCAAATACCGTAGGTCTTGTTTTCAATTCGCAACAAAGCATTTTTAAGATCGCGGATAAACTTTTCCTGACGAATGGCCAATTGGGTGTTCGCCTCTTTACTCATGGTCTCGGAACCTTCCTCGAAAGCCTTGAACGTTGGAGAAGTATCGTCCGTACCATTATTGCCATCGTTCATATAAGAGCTCTTCAAAAGCTCCAAGTGATTCTTGGCTTTTTCCATTTTTTCTTCGATCAGGGCCCTGAACTCTGCCAGATCCGCATCGGAGTATCTTACTTTTGAATCTTCTGCCATTTTCTTAATGTTTTTGAATAAACAATTTTGTGTTCACCTCATCAAAGGCTATTGCAACACCATCTTCAAGTTTCTCTTCAAAGTTGAGCTCAGCGGTCAAGGTTTCCGTTTTGATGTACTCCTCATTACTGGAAACCGCATTTTCCACTAGGCCGTCCTTCAATATTTTTATGTCAATTTTATCCGTTACTTCAAATCCTGATTCCTTTCTAAGATTCTGGATCCGATTTACAAGTTCTCTTGCAATACCTTCCTTTTTCAAGGTCTCATCAATGGTTACATCCAGGGCAACCGTCAAGGAGCCCGAGCTGGCTACTAACCAACCTTCTATATCCTGGGAACTTATTTCTACATCGGTTAACTGTAAATTAACGGTTTTATTTTCCAACTGTAGCAATAATTCTCCTTCACGTTCAATTTTTTGGATATCATCTTGACCCAATTTGGATACTTCGACGGCAATCGCCTTCATATCCTTACCAAATTTCGGGCCCAACACCTTGAAATTGGGTTTTATTTGTTTTACCAATACTCCCGAAGCATCGTCCAGCATCTCGATTTCCTTCACGTTCACCTCGGATTTAACCAAATTGGAAACCGCCTCGATATCCTTTCGTTGCTGATCGTCCAAAATTGGAATCATGATTTTTTGGAGCGGTTGGCGCACTTTTATTTTTTCCTTCTGACGGATGGAAAGCACCAAAGAGGAAATTTTCTGTGCCAATTGCATCTTACGCTCCAAATCCTTGTTCACCATGCCGGCATCAAAAATTGGGAAATCCGCCAAGTGTACACTTTCAAAACCGTCTTTTTGCGTAGTCGCGTCCAAATCCCTGTACAATTGATCCATAAAGAACGGAGCAATGGGTGCGGATAATTTCGCAACGGTCGTCAAACAGGTATACAGTGTTTGGTATGCGGAAATCTTATCCGTTTGATAATCTCCTTTCCAGAAACGTCTCCTGCTCAATCGAACATACCAGTTGCTCAAGTTTTCCTGAACATAATCGGAAATCATTCGAGCGGCACGCGTGGCTTCATAATCATCGTAAGCCTCATCCACGTTTTTGATCAACGTGTGAAGTTCCGACAATATCCATTGGTCGATCTCTGGTCTTTCTTCCAAAGGAATATCGGCTTCGGAATAGTCAAACTCATCAATATTGGCATAAAGCGCCATAAAGGAATAGGTGTTGTAGAGTGTTCCGAAGAATTTTCGCTTTACTTCGACAACGCCTTCAATATCAAACTTTAGGTTGTCCCAAGGGTTGGCATTGGAAATCATGTACCATCGTGTGGCATCGGGCCCATGTTCGGGCAGCACCTCGAAGGGGTCTACCGCATTGCCCAATCGTTTGGACATTTTTTTGCCTTCCCTGTCCAGAACAAGTCCGTTGGACACCACATTTTTATACGCAATGCTATCAAAAACCATGGTTCCGATTGCGTGTAGTGTATAGAACCAACCGCGGGTCTGGTCCACACCTTCGGCGATAAAATTGGCAGGGAATGCCACTCCATCGTCTATTAGTTCCTTGTTTTCGAACGGATAATGCCATTGTGCGTAGGGCATTGAACCACTATCGAACCAAACATCGATAAGATCGGCCTCACGTTTCATAGGCTGTCCCGATGAGGAAACCAAAGTGATGCCGTCCACAATATTTTTATGTAGATCGATCTTATCGTAGTTCTCCTCGCTCATATCGCTTACTACAAAATCCTCGAACACGTCCCTGTCCATCACGCCCGCTTCAACGGCTTTGGCCATTTCCGATTTCAACTCATCCACGGAACCGATGATCAATTCCTCCTTGCCGTCTTCTGTTCGCCAGATCGGTAATGGAATGCCCCAATATCTCGAGCGCGATAGGTTCCAATCGTTGGCATTGGCCAACCAGTTGCCAAAACGGCCCTCCCCTGTGGATTTTGGTTTCCAGTTGATGGTCTGGTTCAACTCGAACATACGATCCTTGACATCGGTTACTTTGATGAACCAAGAATTTAATGGATAGTACAAAATGGGTTTATCGGTACGCCAGCAATTAGGGTAGCTGTGGACATATTTTTCGACCTTAAAGGCCTTATTTTCTATTTTCAGTTTGATGGCAATCTCTACATCGACCGACTTTTCAGGTACTTCGCCCTCGTCGTAATATTCGTTCTTTACATATTTGCCGCCAAACTCTTTCAATTCAGGTCTAAACCTCCCTTGAAGGTCCACCAACGGAACTGGGTTGTCATTTTCATCCAAAACCAACATGGGCGGAACCTCTGGAGTGGCCTGTTTGGCTACCAAGGCATCGTCCGCACCAAAGGTGGGCGCGGTATGCACGATTCCTGTACCGTCTTCGGTAGTTACAAAATCCCCGGCAATTATTCTGAAGGCATTCTCTGGGTTTTGATAGGGTTGCACATAATCTATCAATTGCTCGTACTGGATACCTACCAAATCATTCCCCACAAAAGATTCGCCGACCCAATATGGAATCTTTTTATCACTTTCTTGGAATGATTTCAATTCTTCTGCTGTTTCTACCTTGGCAAACTTTCCTGAAAAATTGTAGCCTACCAAATTTTTGGCCAGCACCACGTTAATGGGCTCAAACGTATATTGGTTGTACGATTTCACAAGGACATATTCGATTTTTGGCCCTACCGTCAATGCCGTGTTGGATGGAAGCGTCCAAGGTGTGGTCGTCCATGCCAAAAAATGAATGTCTCCGTCCACCTTCTTCAAAAAATCGGGAAGCGAATCGGCTTTGGCCTTGAACTGTGCGGTTACCGTAGTGTCCGTCACATCTTGATACGTTCCAGGCTGATTCAGCTCGTGGGAGCTTAACCCTGTGCCCGCCTTTGGCGAATAGGGCTGAATGGTGTATCCTTTATATATGAGTCCTTTGTCGTAAATCTGCTTTAGCAACCACCAAACGGACTCCATGTACTTCGGTTTGTAGGTGATGTACGGGTCGTCCATATCCACCCAGTATCCCACTTTTTCGGTCATTTCGTTCCACACGTCCGTGTAGCGCATTACCGCTTTTTTACAAGCTGCGTTGTAATCCTCGACCGATATTTTTTTACCGATATCTTCCTTGGTAATGCCCAATTCCTTTTCCACCCCGATTTCTACGGGCAGTCCGTGCGTATCCCATCCCGCCTTTCTTTTTACTTGAAAGCCTTTCATGGTTTTGTACCTCGGAAAGATATCCTTGATGGTCCGCGCCATTACGTGGTGAATCCCAGGCATCCCGTTTGCAGATGGAGGGCCTTCGTAAAACACGTAGCTCTCCTTGCCTTCCCGTGTGGAAACGCTCTTTTCAAAAATCTGTTTGTCCTTCCAAAAGTCAAGAATGTTCTCAGATACTTTTGGCAAATCCAATCCCTTATATTCCGCAAACTTCATATACTGCTTCTTCTACTAGAATTCAAGTTTGCAAAATTATAAATTTAGATGGAATTATACCCTCCCTTTTGGCATAAGAATCCGCTTAATTCCCTTAACCTAAATATGATATGCCGCAAATACCCAGTTCGCCATAATTTACCTATCTTGATGCATCATTAACACTTAACCATTATTCACATGAAAAAAGTACTGCTTGCCGCAATGGTATTGACTTTATCACTATCTGCGATGACCTCTTGTAGGGACACAAAGGACAAGACCGAGGAGGCAAAAGAAACGCTGAACGAGGCCGGGGAAGATTTGGAAGAAGCGGCCGAAGATGCTGCCGATGCACTGAAAGAGGCCGGCAAAGAAGCCAAGGAAATGGGTAAAAAAGCTTTGGATAGCATCGAAAAAGCCGGAAAAGAAACCATGGATGCTGCAGAAAAGGCCATCGACAGCATGTAAGCCCATGTGCCGACCTATCCGTACTGCAAGACCAAAAAAATTGGGCCCGGAATTTCCGGGCCCTTATTTTTAAAAGATATATCCCAACCCTAAAACCAAATTTGTCCCTGGCGCCGCAATTCCGGAACTGTACGTCCGATAGCGTTGGTTCGTCATGTTTTCCAAGCTCACGGATGCCTTCAATGCATTTGTAATTTGATATTGGGACCTAAAGTTCAAGGTGTACCATGATGGCGAAAAAGGGTTCCCGTTGGCATCACTGGCATACATGTAGGTTTTTCCCTGTTCGGAAAGCGCGAGATCATCATTGCTCACCTCCCCGTTATAATTGACAAAAACATCAGCCTTTAGTTTTTGGTTTTCCCAAATAAGATGAACGTCCCCAAAAGTAGGTGCCGCATGACGCGATGGGCTATCGGTACCGTCATCATCTTCTTCAACACCTTCAGTCAAGGTTAGATTGGAGTTTAAGGACAAATGCTCGTTAAAATAAGCTTCCAGACCAAATTCAAAACCGTAGACATAGGCCTTGGCCGCATTTTGAATCGCCTGAACATTACTTGGTTCTCCGTTGTATTCAATCACGGTCTGACCTCCAAAAGAGAAATCCCTTCGTACAAGAGCATCGACCAAATAGGTGTAATAGGTCGCACCTTTTAAAACCACGACATCATTAAAGTTTTTTCTGATGCCCAATTCTCCATTGTATGCATACTCCGGCTCTAAATCGGGGTTGGGCACCACAACAGATCCGGGTTCAGAATCGAATATTTTCCCGATATCATCAATATTGGGTGCCCTAAACCCTGTGGAACCGTTCAACGTAACTTGAAGATCCGACCGTGGGAACCAACTAAGTCCCAAACTTCCTGTAAGTGCTCCCGTAACTATATCGGCTTCATCAAACGGAAAAGGGTAATAGGTGGTGTCAAATGTAGCATCTACCCAAACTTGACTGTAACGAATTCCTGATAAGAGCGAAAGATTAGGCTTTAATTGGTACTCACCATTGATATAGCCTGCCAAGGTTTGCCAGGTGGACCCATCAGGATACCTTGATGCGGTCTCCTCAACTTCATCGGTCTCTATATTTTGCATACTTCCTGTTGAATGCACCTTGTTGAAGACATATTCGGCACCGTAATAGAGGTTGAGCGCCCCAATTTTCTTGTTTTCAAAATCCAAGTTTACGGACAATGCATCCACTTTTTCTTTGGTGGAGTACAATTCTACGTCTTGAAAACCTCTATCGTTCCTACTTTCTTCAAAAAATTGATAGGCCGTGGTCAATTTTACGCCATCATAAAATTTGTTCTTTCCTTTTTGGGTGATTTGAACATTTCCCATGAACCATTTCTGGGGACCATAGTACCATTCCGCGGAACGAAGCCCATCCCCATCTCTGTTGGGCCGAATCAACCTATCGTACCTTGAATAGTCCGAAGTTTCCGAATAGTACAGTCCCAAATCATAGTTCCAAGTATTATTGGGCCTATAGGTGAACTTTTGAAGAAAATTTACTTGATCGTATCCTGAAGTAACTTGTTTTTTGGGATTATCATTGGCAACGAGAACATCGGTATCGTTCGATCTGATCACGTAATTGGGCCGTAGATAGGATTCGGGACCATGTTCGCCCATCTTCAGATCATTAAAATTGTTGTACGTAAAACTGGTATAAGATGCCCATTTTTCCTTTCCAAAGTTGAAATCCACATGGGCGGTGTTTTCGTTGTTGGCCGAAGCATATCGGTAATTAATGTTTCCTGAGAAAGCAAGACTATCCGCAAAGGAAAAGCGTGGTTGCCGGGTATAAAAGTTCATTACGCCCCCAATGGCATCACTACCGTAGATCACGGAGCCCGGACCAAAGGTCACCTCGGTCTTTTTTATGGTAAACGGGTCAATGGAGATTACATTTTGAAGGTTTCCTCCCCTGAAAATGGCATTGTTCATCCGTACACCGTCCACGGACAGTAAAATTCTGTTGGTGGCAAACCCCCTGATCATGGGACTGCCTCCTCCCAACTGGCTTTTTTGAACAAATATCTTGCCGCTATTCTGTAGCAGGTCCGCAGAGGTCTGTGGTGCCGTGAAAGCAATGTTTCGGGCATCAAAAGTCTCTATCTTCTGCGGAATATGTTTTTTTTGCTGTTCCCATTTGGACACGGACATGACCACTTCTTGAAGCTCCTCGGTCTTTAGAAGAAGGTATACCCGGTTGCCCCTTCTACCAATTTGGCTTTTTGTAGTGGAATAAGGTTCGTAACTGATGTGCTTAAACGTTATTTTTTCATTGGGGTCGAAAATATCCAAATCCCCCTTACCGTTGGCATCGGTGACAGTGGTTTTGGACTGGTCCTTGTTAAAAATGGCAACATTATCCACAGGTATTCCCGAATCGGCATCCAGTACGGTTACTTCTTGAGCATAAAATTGGAAGGTTAATAAGAAAAGAATTAGGGTTAAGGTTGGTTTTAGGTTTTGCATTTTATGTAAACACTGCATTTAGAACGGCGAGTGACTTTGGTTCTCGAAATCCGTGCACATGAAGACCATAATACTGGATCATTATTTTTAAGAGTTCTCGCCTGTTAGACTTAGTTAGTTGGATCGTTTGTAATGCCACAAAATCCGTGCCTAAAAATTTCTTGAAACTTTCCAGATTTTCGCTCTGAATCAATGGATTGAGGGATGGCGTTCTACTAAAACTGCCTTCCAAAAGGTCAAAAAACGGCGAGTTTTGATATGATGTATCCGGATAGAACCCTAAATACTTGGTCAAATTCAGTAAAAATAAGATGTGAAAATTGGGCGACAACGGATGAATATCCATCCAATGCAGCGAATACTCCAAATAATTATACAGGCTTTCGTCCTGTTCCTGTTCCTGAATGGAATTTCCCAACATTTCGGCCAAAAAAAGAACCACACTATTTTTTACGATATCGGTGTGCATGGTCTGGTACGGAATGCCCACCCTAACATCCCTGATACTTTCCAAAGTTCCTTTGTTTTTATGGTTTGCCTGAATTTCCAACTGCATCAACGGCAAAAAATATGCGGGTCTGATCTTTGCTTTTTTGGAGGCGAGCACCCCTTTGAGCAAATACGACTTTATACCATCCGATTGGGTAAAGGCCCTTACAATAAGGCTAGTATCCCCATATTTTAGGGAGGAGAGCACAATGGCCTTTGTGGTGATTTGCATGGGCTAATAAAAAAGCAGTTACCAGAAGTGTAAATGTAACCACTACATCCGGTAACTGCCAATCTAAATTTATGTTCGTGAAGGGACTATATCACCCCCTGGGCCAACATAGCGTCCGCAACTTTTACGAAACCGGCGATATTCGCTCCTTTTACGTAGTTGCAATATCCGTCCTCGTCGCCGTATTGCATACAGGCATCGTGAATGTCGGACATGATTCCTTTCAATCGCTTGTCCACTTCTTCCCTTGTCCAGCTGATACGCAATGAGTTTTGGCTCATCTCCAAACCTGAAGTGGCCACACCTCCCGCATTGGAAGCTTTTCCGGGTGCGAACAAGATCTTGGCATCGTGGAACGCATGTATCGCTTCTGGTGTTGATGGCATGTTTGCGCCTTCGGCCACCGCGATACATCCATTTTTGATCAACGTCTTCGCATCATCACCGTTCAACTCGTTCTGGGTGGCACATGGCAATGCAATATCACAGGCCACTTTCCAAGGTGTTTCCCCTTTGTGGAACTCTGCGGATGGATATTTATCCACATACTCCGAAATTCTTCCACGTTTGTTGTTCTTTAAGTCCATTACAAACGCTAGTTTTCCCTCATCGATTCCGTCCTTATCGTAAATATATCCTGCGGAGTCCGAAAGTGTCAAAACCTTACCTCCAAGGTGAAGCACCTTTTCGGCAGCGTATTGGGCAACATTACCTGAGCCTGAAATGACGACTTTCTTTCCTTCAAAAGTTTCATTTTTGGTCTTTAGCATGCTATCGGCAAAGTAAACGGTACCATAACCCGTAGCTTCTGGACGAATCAAGGAACCTCCCCAAGAAAGTCCCTTACCGGTCAACACCCCCGTGAACTCGTTTCGGATTTTCTTGTACATACCGAACAGGAACCCAATTTCACGGGCGCCAACGCCGATGTCACCAGCAGGGATATCGGTATTTGGACCGATGTGTCTGCAAAGCTCCGTCATAAAGGCGTGGCAAAAACGCATGATCTCGTCATCGGATTTACCTTTTGGGTCAAAATCAGAACCTCCTTTACCTCCGCCCATGGGCAGGGTGGTCAAACTATTTTTGAATACTTGCTCAAATGCCAAGAACTTCAAAACACTTGCGTTTACGGTCGGGTGAAAACGAAGCCCTCCTTTGTAAGGTCCAATGGCAGAGTTCATTTGTACACGGTATCCACGGTTCACATGGATTTCCCCATCATCATCTATCCAGGCCACACGGAACGAAATCAATCGCTCAGGCTCCACCATTCTTAATAGGATGTTTTTACCGTGATAGATGTCGTGCTGAACAATATAAGGTATCACTGTTTCAGCAACCTCTTGAACAGCTTGGATAAATTCGGGCTCATGACCATTTCTGGTGATCACCTCATCCATGAACGCTTTAATTTTATCTTCTATTTTTTCTTCCATATCTGGGTTAAAAATTAATTGTCTTTCCGCTGACGAAAAGTATTATTTTATTGAATTATGAATTTGAGGGCAAAATTATAGTATTTCCATAATTTGAATATTTATTTTTTATAAATTTTTCAAAATATTTTAATTAAGGGCCTGTTCTAGGTCAGCAATCAAATCTTCCACGTCCTCTATGCCCACACTTAGCCTGATCAAGGCGTCAACAACACCATTTTTTTCGCGTTCTTCCTTTGCGATACTTCCGTGTGACATGCTTGCAGGATGCCCTACCAAACTTTCGACACCTCCTAACGATTCCGCTAGGGTAAATATTTTCAATTTCTTCACTATTTTTATCACGCTTTCGTAGCTTCCGCTCTTGGGCACCAAGGAAATCATCCCGCCAAATCCGCTCATCTGTTTTTTTGCCACCTCATGGTTCGGCTGTACCGCAAAACCTGGCCAGTACCCCTTACCGATTTTAGGGTGATTCCCCAAATATTTGGCGATGTATTCCCCATTTTCGCAATGTCGTTGCATACGCACATGGAGCGTTTTTATCCCACGTAGGGTCAAAAAACTGTCCATGGGACCGCAAATACCTCCGCTGGATTTCTGGATAAAATATAATTGATCGGCCAGTTCTTGGTCGTTTACCACTAAGGCACCAACCACCACATCGCTATGTCCGGCCAAGTATTTGGTGGCGGAATGCATTACTACATCGGCACCCAATTCCAGAGGTCTTTGCAGGTATGGGGTGGCAAAAGTGTTGTCGACCGCCAACCATATATTGTGTTGTTTGGTGATTTTCGATACCGCTTGAATATCGATAATGTTCATCATGGGGTTGGTAGGAGTCTCGACCCAGACCATTTTGGTGTTCCCTGTGATTTGCGAGGTAAGCTCTTCCATATCCACCATGTCCGAAAACCGGAACTTGATCCCAAATTTCTCATACACCCTTTTAAA
>Ga0114912_1001120_pt1 | contig 11916 bp, 7 predicted proteins | sample MalvirDeepMed_51_FD_89713 | JGI IMG/M metagenome (GOLD analysis project Ga0114912, IMG submission 89713) | Marine viral communities from the Global Malaspina Expedition - Malaspina viral metaG DeepMed_51 | ecosystem: Environmental > Aquatic > Marine > Oceanic | place: Mediterranean Sea...
GAACTTATTCTTTAACGATGTTGGGGACAACCCAAACAGACCTTGTTGGAAAACAACAGGGCCAGTAGAGTTCAATGGTGTTGAAGGATACATCTCTGGGTGGGAAAAGAAAGCAAGGAATGGGAATGATTATATATCCCTAAAGTTTGAGACTGTAGAAGAATATGAATCTCATCGAAGTTCATCTAGTAAAAAGACTACATCGGTATCTGAAGAAAAGATACCATTTTAAAATATACTGCCAGGTGTTTCTTTCATGTTCATATTATGTTATTGTTTCCTTACACTTGGCAGTAAATTAATGGGGTAACATTATGAACTTAAATTTAATGGCACAAAAGGAGTGTCGCAGGTAACCAATCCTGTTATTACCTTTAACTGTTAATTTAAGCAAATACAATGGTTGGCTACTAGTTACCCCAAAAAAATTAAATGGGGATTATAGATGAATAAGCCTTAATCATAGGAGAAAAAAGATGACAGGTCTTGAAGAAGTATATTTAAAAAATATAAGTAAATTAAAAAATGAAATTAAATTACTTAAAAAAGAGTATAATCAATTAAGTACAGATTCCGAACAAGCACGAGCTTTTTATGCAGACCATAAAGGAATATCTTGTGAATCAATATATCAAAATAGTGAAAAGTTACATTCTGAAATATTACAATTAAAACACCTAAGAAAAATGGATTTAGAGTTTTTATGTATTTTAGTTTGGGGATATGGAATAGACAAGCATAAGTATAATTCTATGGACAAAAGAATATATTCTGGATATAGCACTTATCTTGAACGTGATTACGATTGGGATTGTTTAGTGGAATTTGTGAATGAAGATGAAAATTACGCAATATTTGACAGAATAGAACTAATTAATAATGAAGATTCTAATAAAGATGATTACGGATTAAAAGATTTTGTAAATGAAGAACAATGATAAGATATTACACTTAATCAAAGAAAGATTAAAAAATGGTGCAAGTAAGTATGGTGAGCAAGTACCGATTGATGGAAGTAGAGACAATCTCAAGGAAAGTATAGAAGAATTATTAGACTTATGTGTCTATTTATCCGCTGTTGCTTTAGAATTACACGAAAAGTACGAAAAGATAGAATGACGTACTATAATGTATCTCTAAGATAGTCAGTATGTTTATCCAATAGTTATATCCAAAAGAAAAAGATATGGCCATACAGCCGTATCCTCGTTAGAAAGTCGTTCAATGTGATAGAAGTATGTCCTAAAATTAACAAGAGTTGTGCATTCTGTGGTAAAAGCAGATATAATAGAGATACAGGCACATGGGATGGGGTTGAAAGATTGTATTGCGGTGCTGCTTCAACGACTGCACCAGTGTCTCAGCTACCTGATTGTTGGAAGAACATGAGTAAGAGTCAGAAAAGGAAATTTAAACTGACACGAAAGTTTTAGTTCTTATTTTCTAAGTCCTTTTTCTTTTTCTCTTTTTCTTCTTATTTCTCTGAAAGATTTTTTTATAACCATATCATAGATTTCTTCATGGTTATCCGCTATTGGAGCTATGTGACCATAAGCATGGTTCCATTCTCTAGCCTCTCTTAGTATGTCAGCTAGTAATTTTTCCTTATCATTTTCATTGACCATGTTATGTGCTCTTCTCCAACTATTAAAGAACTCCGCTTCTTTTTTTCCTTTAATATATACCAATCTATTTCTTTCTGATTTCCAATCTTCAAATCTTCTTAATGATGCACGTGTTGGTCCACCAAAATATTTTGAAACTTCTCCTGGCAATCGGTCCATCTGTTCATCAAAGTCTAACAACCTTCCTTCAGATAGAAAAGATACGAAGTCATCTACTAAATCTTCTCCAACAGCATATGCTAATGGCGTGACTTGAAATTTTACACTAGCCCATTTGTCTTCTGCGTGTAGTGTATCTCCCATATAACCAAATGCACCTACTCTTGCAAGGCCATCTATAAGACTGTCCTCATCATGCCTTGATAACTGTTCTTTTCCAGACAATACTTCTTCTAACATATTTTGAAATTTTATCAGTTGTGTACCAGCAGCACCAGCCATTGCTAATCTTATTAAAGGAGCAGTGTTTCCATAAGCTAAACTCTTTGTCACTGTATCGTGTGCTAGTTTTGTTTGTTTGATTACGAATGATTTAAGTCTAAATAAATTTCTAAATGCTGGGTGTGACATATAATATGCCTCATTTGCTGGGTTTCTTTTTAGCTGTGTTCTATCTGCAAAGAATACTGAACCATCACCAGCCTGTTTCCTTGTCAGCTTCCCTCCTGTATATGTAATATTAAAATCTTGTAAGAGTTTTTCTCTAGCAAAAGCTTTATTTTGTTCTATTCTTTCAGACCCTTGAACTTCTTTTTCCCCAAAGGTATCTCTTTCCATTTCTTTTTTTACTTTTTCAGAATAAAGTGTTCGTTCAAAAAGATTTCTACCAGTCTTTGCAACAACCATTAAATCATTAATAGCCTCAAACCCTACCAAGATAGCTTGTTCATGTACCGCTTCAGTAGAACCTTTCATTGTCCCTCTTCTTAATAATGTTTTTGCTATCCCATCAGGTAAAATTTCTGGATTAATTCCTAATGTAAGTATACTTCTTTTTGATGCCCAGTTAGCAAACTGTCTATGCCAAGAGTTTTTATTGCTGTATGTTCCGTATGCCTGTTCAAAGATAGCTTGTTCTGATAATGACTTTTGTCCCACCTCTTCAAGAATCTTTTTCTTTTCTGCTCTTCCTTCAGCTGTAAGGTTTTTAAGTCCAGACTTCACAGCAGGTAGAAATCCTGATGTTGGTACATAAGATATTAAAGGTTGAAACCAATTATATATAGGACCCCAACCAAAAGAAACTAACAATCCAGAAGCAACATTGTTAATCATTTCTATTGTGTAGTCTGTTGCTTTCCCTATGCTTCTAACTGCATCCCATCCTTGACCTAATGGTTGTGTCCAAAACTTTTTATAAACATTTTGAGCTTCAAATAAATCCATCAATGTTTGATGGTCTGCATCTCTACCTTCTATCCTTAATGTTTCTAATGTATTTTTAAATACTTCATAGTTATTCCCGAAAGATTCTTGTACGGCTAATGCTTCAGCAGCATCTTTAAGATATCTGTTCTTATTTGCAAGGGCATCAGTATGAAAGATATCAACATCATAACCATTTTTTTCTACATTCCATTCAATATTTGTTGTTCTTCCTTTTGTAAAATTATAAAAAGGATTACTGCTTAAGTTGTTTAACTCTGTATTTATTTCTTCAAATGCTCTAGTCCAATCTATTTTCTTTACCCCACCTTTTGTTGATGTATGTTTGTTTATAGATTCCTGTACATATTTTGTAGCTCCCACAGATTTATTTGATTTTAACCACCCCTTAAGTACAGTTGCTATAACTTGTTCCTGTGCTTTAGATAGCGGTTCGCTTTGACTGTTTCGGTTAGTATCCCTAACAAAGTCTAGCAACATATCTTTTCCTTCTACTCGTATATTTTTTACACTCAACTCTCGCTGTAATTCATATAAAGATTCTTTAACAGAGTCTCTCATATAACGAGGGGAATGATGTATGTTTAAAGGAACTTCTTTTGGGATAATCCCCTTTGACCTTAACAATCCTCCTATATATTTATATGAGTCTGCAACAGATTTCACGATAGAGTTCTCATTAATACCTCGTTCTAGTTCTCCTGTCATTTCATGTCTAGCTTCTTTGTTTATATTTTTATTGTTAAGGTGATGTATTAGTCCACTTCTTTTTGCTAGTGTACCTAACCACGATTGTGTTCTAGAAGGAAGGGAATTAAACTTTCTCCACATATCTACTGCAAGAGGTGAAACATTTTCTTGGTTTTTTATTCTTGCTTCATTGCTTCTCATCCTTGTAAAAATAGCCCTTGCCCATGGAGTATTTTTTAATGCTCCTATTGTTAAGAAATCAAACAAGCTACCAAGGATTGGTACCCTATCCTTTGGTATCCCTTTTGCTATAGATAAGTTTCTCTCTACTGTTTCGCCTATCTTCTTTGTTTGTAAACGTTTAGCAAGTTGGTATCTTTGGTGTAAAGGAATTTGATTAAGACCGCTTTCACCTTTTGGTACTTTAGGTACGGCTCCATCATAATATAATTTAGCCTGTGCTTCTGGACTAAAAGCTCCAAGTTCTTTTGACAATTCCACAATTCTTTTGTTTAATATTTCTACTGGTGCTCCGTCTATATTTTCTGTCTTATATTCATTAAAAAATCTTTCTCCCTTCATCCACTGTATTCGGTCTGAATCTGCTGCTCTATACCTAACATTCCCTTTAGAATTAATTCCTTCAACAAATACCTCTACTCCATCAGCTCTCCATGTAGAATTATTCTCTGTCACTTCCTGTCTAACTAGTATTCCTATTTCTTGTTGGGCTTGTTCTCGTATAGAGTCATCTACTTTTGGATTGAATGCTTCATTAATTTTATTTACTCTTTCTCTCATTGATTTCTGAGTAGTATGTACTCCTTTTAATCCACCGACTACACCGATTGAATGAGCAAGAGCATCAATCGGAGGAAGAAGTCCATGTTCTGGTACGGTAAATGCATATCCTCCACCAACAACTTCTCCAGTTGTTGCTGATACTTTATCTAAAATTCTAGCAGATGATGTGCCAGGGATATATCTAGAGGTAACCTTTTGTGCTGCTCCACCAACTAAAGGTTTTCCAACAGCACCACCAATAGGGAATGCAACACCAGATTTCCACATAGCCAATGAAGAATCTACTGTTTGTGCATAGTCTATTTTATTCATCCAAGAAGCACCATCTTCATGATATAGTTTTTGATTTACTATATCGTGTGCTCCTCCATATATTCCTAATGTATTTCCTGAATGTATTAAATTCTTTGGATTGCTAAATGTTTCATATAAAGATTTAGTAACCTTATTAGTGACTCCATCTCCAACCCCCTTTTTCTTAAACCCTTCTTTAATTGCTTTAATACTCTTTGGTAAACTTTTAACTATCTTGTCTGAAATTTTTCCAAGTCTAAATGCTTTTGCCCCAGCTCCTGCAGCCCCTATAGTACCACCTGATACAGTTGAAGCTGCCGCAATAGGTAAAAAATCAACACCTATACTTACTATGGTTGCTCCAATATCAAACAATATATCTTCACTGTATTCACTATAATCATCGGATACATTTGCTTTTCTTAAAAAGTCTGGAGTATATTTATCAATAGTTTGAGCAACATTATTTGCACGACTACCCCAATTTTTAACCGAAGCATCTTCTACTGCTGTCTTAGCTGTAAGGTCTACAGCATTCGCCCATAAAGAGGTACTGTACCCTTCTTTAAGAACATCTCCCCACCAATTAGGCATTAAGATATGAAAGTAAGGCGTGTCGTTTGGAGTTTCTACAGGTTTATAATTTACCTGTGGAGAGTTTTCATACTGTGGTAAAGTAGATTGGTATTTACTTTTCTGTAATAGGGGGTTGTGTCGTGGCACGTTAAGTCCCTTTCGGTCTTACGTATCTTTGTAAGTTTTTATCAAACTTCCACTCACCTGTAACTGTATCGTGAACCTTATTTATTCTTTTGCTAAGTTCTCTGGATAATGAAAGTATTTGATTTCTTAATTGATGATATGATATACTGCCAATTTTTCCTTCCTCATTAAGTTTGTCTAATGATGCTAAATCATTGAGATAGTTTTTACGATGTCTCATCATAAATTCTTTAGCCGAGAATAATTCTTGTCCAGAAAGCATCTCTTCTACGGTAGGCATTTTTTCTAATTGTGTTTTATAAAAGTCGGTCTCTGTTAAAGCTACCTTATCTGATGTTTGAAAGCTTTCTTTTGGGAGTCCTTCACTTAAATACTGAACATCAAAAATCTCTCCTTCTTGCATTTCTATTTTGAAATCTTCCGCAGGAATTTCTCCTTGGTCAGTAAGATAAGATGGAAGAACATCTTTAAAATTTGTTTCATCAACAGAAGCTTCATCAAAATCATATGATAAAGAATCTTCCCCACTTGATGTTAATGTTAATGATTCTAATTTTTGATTCACTACATCGTCTGTTGTTTTATTCCCTGCAGCTATATCAGATACATCATTAAGTATGTCTGTATTAAGTATATTTGTCCTTACAAATGGGTCTTCAGTATCTGGACCTCTAACAAAGTCTGATAATTTCATTGCATCTGCACCATATTGTGGCATCGATTCTTGGTAAGAAGAGAAATCATCGCCGTATGCAGGTATATTCTCTAATACATTTACCACAGAATCTACTGATGTTGTATCTAATGGTGTTGCTTGTATTGATGATGATAAATTGTCTACTACCCCCAATGCTCCATTTACTATATCATCAGATGTCATTACATTTGTCTGTGCAAAATATTCAGGGTTAAACAAAGGATTGTCTAATGCTGCATTAACTTCAGGTTCTTTGTAAGTTTCTTTAATAAAGAGCCAAGGGTTCTCTTGGTATCTTTTATATGCTAACTTTACTTGAGTAGCTTCTTTTTCCCAAGCTTCTATTCCTTCTAATTGTTTCCACTTTGTAGTTTCTTCTATAGAATCAACTTTTTCAAGTTCCAAAAGAGCTGTTTGTTTTTGAACCTTATCGTCTTCACTTGAAGATTTATGGATTCCTAAATCTTTTTCTATTTGTGCTTTTATAACTAACTGTTTTGGATAGGCTTTGTCATAACTGTTGTGGTTCATAGAAACCTCATCCCAAGCTAGGGCCATATCCCTATCGGATGTCAGTACTGTTTTTGCTCTTATATTTCTTGCAGAGTTATATACCCCTCCTTGGTCTGCACTAAAAACAAACTTATTATCAAGGTCTATTAATCCTTTTGCTGTTGTAATCTCTCCTTGGTTACCTAATGTTTGTATAATTTCATAATTATTTTTAGAAGCTGCACCGTACCCATCACGCTTACCTTCTTCTAACTCATTATGTCTTGACATAATACTGTTTACATCGTCTTGACCAAGAATATCAACATATGCACTACCTATTCCACTTAGTTGATTCTCTATCATCCAATATGGTTTGTCTTTCATTGAAGTCCATGTCCCTTGTATATCATTGACAAGGTTTTGTCTTGCTCTGTCTGTACGACCTTGCTGATATTTCTGTTCTGCTAAGTCAGCATTATATTTTAACCTATCTCTTTCTAATTGAAGATTAGCTTTAGTAATATCACGGTCCATTCTTTCAGCATAAGTACCAAAGATAGAGTCTACAACACTCTCGTCTGGTTCACGATAATCAACATTAATATATCTTGATAGTCCTTCTAGTGGATTCCGTGGCATTTTAGTATCCTCCCTCTTCGTCTTGTCCATACCCTAAATTCTGAATGTAACTTTCAACCTGTGATAAGGTTGGCCAAGCACCAGCCGTTGTAAATTGTTCATTAATCCATGACTGTATTGACTGCATATCTTGTGATTCTATATCATACAGAGAATAGATTTGATTATACTGAGAAGGGTTAGCTACTTGATAACCTGTACCTACGCCTGTACCTGCACCTGTACCTGTATCTCCTCCAAACTGATATGAATAATCCTTTAACTTTGTTCCCATATCTGTGTGTAATCCAATTACTTTGTCTGCAATACCAGCTAATCCTTCTTTTAATCCACTAACTACTTCACCTCTTAATCCTTCAAGTTCTGATTGATAGGCTTCTTCTCCACCTAGCAACTGCATCTGCATTGCATCTCTTAATGATTTACGAGCTTCTCTCCCTCTTCCTGCCTTTCTACCTGATTGAAGGCCAGAGACGGATTCTTCTTCTGCCATTCCTAATAATCCACCTACTTGATAAGTTCCTTCTGCTGTTGCTTGGTCTAATAACATACTACGATATCCTTGTAGGTTTTCTAATTTTTCTCCTGTGCCTTCCATATAGTTTGCAAACCTTCCAAGACCTCCTACTTTTAAAGCTTCATAGTCGGCAGCAGTTAATTTACTTGTATCAAATCCTGCTAAATCTGCTAATTCTTTCATTGATAATCTTATACCGCCCTCACTACCTTCTGCTGTTGCTGAAGTAATTTGACTTTTCCAAGGGTCTTGTAATCCACCATAGAAAGATTCAAATAAACTTTCTCTTGATGTTTTGTAAGGGCTATAAACATCAGCACCAAACATGGTGCCTCCACCTACTCCAGTACCAGTGGTATCTCCTGTTCCTGTAGTTGTCCCTGTACCAGCTCCTTCGTTCGGGTCAATCTCCCCATAGAATCCTCCACCAGTTGCTCCTCCTAATGTATCTTCTGGTCCAAACTTTCCTTGTGTAAACCCTTGTGTAAAATCTTGTGTTTGTCCACCAATAGCATCTAACTGTAATGATGTTGACATCTGTGAAGGTGTCTGTATGTTTAATGAAGGTTGTTGTTGTAATGGTTGTCCAAAGCTATTCACTCCTACATTATTTGATAAGTCTATATTAATAGGTTTTATCATATCAAAAGATTCTTTAAACAAAGGTTCAGGTTTTTTCTTTTTCTTTTTAAAGTTTGGTCCTTGAAGACTACCGAGTGCTAATAAACTATTTAGATTTGAAGGCATTATCTTCTACCTCTTTGAAACATATTAGGATTTGGTCTCATAAATTTTTTTCTTCTATTCCAACTATCAAATTCTTCTTGTGGATTTGTTTGGTTATAAACCCCTTGTGATTCCATTTCATCATTCATATAAGATGTACCATATACATCACCACCAATCGGGGTTTGTAGTCCTAAGTTTATATCTGTAGGTAATCCATAATCTTCTTCTTCTTGTGCTAGTGCTATCTCTGGTCTATCAGGTTGAAGTGGTATAGGTTTAGCAGGTGATTCATCCAAAGGTTTAAACATATCTAAAGGAGCTGTTTTGTCTATTGGTAAATCTCCTTCCATACCTTCAATCTCTCTAGCAAATTCTAAACCTGGTCTAGTAGGAGCAGGAGTCGCTACTTTAATATCTTCTAATAAAGAACCATCTATCATTAAGTCTGAAATTTCAGCTTCTTCATTAATAACATCTAATGCTGTCCTAGGAGCTGGAGCTTCCCAAGGTTCAAACGTATCTAGAGGAGTTTCCTCTATCATAAAATTTTCTCCTAATGGTTCTTCTACTTCTGAAAATGATGTATAAGATAACCCTCCAGAATCATACCCTTTTCCCTGAAGAAATAAATCACTAGACAATCCAGCTTCTTTACGCTTTCTTTCATAGCTTGTGTACCATTTATTCTTTTCGTCAAAAGTTGTTGCATCTAAATATTTTTTATAATCTAATGTTCCTTTAAATAATAGTTCTCCAGTCACTGAGTCTTTCTCATATCGTTTCATCCACTTTACAGGATTTTTCATAAACTGTCCTGTAATTTTACCTGAACCTTTTACAAAGTCTATTAAGTTCTTAGGCTTTAACCTTTCTACAATCGATAGGTCATTAAAGGATTCTTTAAGGGCTTTAATTTCAGGAAGTTCTGCAAGTTGAGACAACATCTTTTCAGATACTAATTTTTTCATACTCGCAGAGAACTTCATATCTTTCATTAGCTCTCTTGAGAATTTTCTAGCTTGTGAATCAACCTCTCTTGCAGCATCTTTTAATAAAGTTACTTTGTTTTGGTCAATACCCCCATAAGCTTTAGCCCTTAACCTATCTTTATTTGCTGCATCTGCAAGGCCAAATATAGCATCATCTATTTTCCCTGGAATAACTTTGCTTAGAATTTTTGACCATCTTCCAAATTTTTTAGATTTCTTTTTAGCTTTCTCAATTTTGTCCAATCTTGATTGAAGCATATTCTCAAGTATGATAGTCTCAGCTGATTGTGTTTGTGCTAAATTAAGAAGAGCATTCGTATGAGCTGTGCTATATTTAATATTATTCTGTTTATGGACTCTAGGATTAAAAGACATCTAGATATTCTCCCTCTTTTTTCTTAAAGAATGTTTGGGTTAAATTTACAAATTTCTCCTCGGCCAAGTCAAGAACAACGGTTGTAAAGACCCTATTAATATGTGTGTTATTATTCATATTATTTTAAAATTAAGCTTTCTCCATCTGGAGCAACTTCAAATTCTCCTACTTTTACATCTGAATCTCCAGCAGGAGGAACAGAACCATAGAAATTTTTACCAGTACCAGCTCTAACCCCACCAGAAAATATCTTAATAGCATCTCTTGCTGGTTTTTTTATATCAGAATACTTTGCAAATGTTTTTAATTCTTTTATTTCTGGACTGCTAAATTCTAATTCAAATATTTTTCCAAACTCTTTTCTTATAACTTTTAATCTTCCTTTGTGGTACTGCAGTATTTCTTCTCCGTTCTTCATTTGCTGTATTGATACAGGTCCACGTTTAACCTGCTTACTTGTTCCAGCTACGGCTCTTCCTTTAATTAGTGCCATTATCGTACCCCCCTTGACCTAAATATTATACTCATATCTTGTAATTCAAAATCTGCTTCTGCTGTTCCAGCTATCTTTAATTGTAAAGATTTCTTTTTAGTTCTATATCCACTAGCTACTTCAAACTTTGTAACAGTCATTGTGCTATTAGTGGTCAACGAATTAGAATCAAATATATCTGTTGTTGCAGCAGCTCCTTCAAACCCTCCAGTGAGAACTAAGTTATTTCCATTCTTATGTGTCATGTACACTGAATAAAACTTTTTATCTACAGACGGTTCTCCTAAATCAAACTCTGGAGTTTGTATATCTACTGTCTGTGATTTGGCATCTGTATCATATCGTTTCACGGTATATACATCACTACTAGCATCTGTAGTAAATTCCATACATACTAATTCTTGGTTATATGGAACAAGGTTGGTTGTTTTCTTACTTACTAAAACATTTGTATCATTTATATTAGCAAAAGATTTTGTTGCTATGTCATATAGATAGCCTTTACTATCGGTAGAATTACAATCTCCTATTACAATGATTTGATTTTTCTTTGGTATAAATCCAACTGCACAGCTTGTACCAACTATATTTGTTGCCCAAGTATCTTCGTCTATAGCTGTACTTAATTTATTTATAGTGTCTGCAAAACTAAACATTCCATACTCATTTACCCATACTAATCCTAAATCTGATTTAGCTACAGCAGCAGGATGACTAATGCCTCTATTCTCAAACTCTCCTTCTATATACCAACCAGCATCAGAACCCGATGCAATATTAATAACGAATAGTTTGTTTTCCTTAAATACAAATAACCTATCTTGAAACTCTATTAGTTTAACAATCTTATCTCCATCATTGGTACCAACATCTATATAATAAGTTTGTGGGAAAGTATCGTATTTTCTAACAGGAGTATATTGTATCCTGTCTCCCATTTCCTTTACAACCCCTTCATCATTAGGATATAATATGTTCCCTACAAATGCTCTTTGATTTGCAACAACTGCTGTTTTGTATGCGTATGCTTCAGCCCCATTAAATGTAATTGCTTTTTCTTCTGGTAGAAATCCATTAATTGTAGAATAAGTATCTAGTGCAGGAGATTTAATATGGTAAGCTGTTGCATCAGTATCAGGGTTGTTGGTATCATTCGTTACTACATATCCTGATTTATCTATGAAGACATCATACTCATCCGCTAATGATACTCTTGAACCTAATTCAAAATTGATATCAAGTAATAATCTATACTCATCATCTGGGTTATTATAATTCTTTACATAAATTCTCATCCCTTGTAAGAACGCACTAAGGCTATCGTCTTTAATAGACATACTTGCTATAAAGTATTGAGCATCTGCAATAGTAATAGGAGAAAAAGGATTGTGTAATAAAGATTCTTGTCCACCAAAATATACATAAGAAATTCCTACTGCATAAATACCTTCTGGCCACA
>Ga0114912_1001138_pt1 | contig 11815 bp, 13 predicted proteins | sample MalvirDeepMed_51_FD_89713 | JGI IMG/M metagenome (GOLD analysis project Ga0114912, IMG submission 89713) | Marine viral communities from the Global Malaspina Expedition - Malaspina viral metaG DeepMed_51 | ecosystem: Environmental > Aquatic > Marine > Oceanic | place: Mediterranean Sea...
CCTTCGCCCAGATGGGCGTTCTTCATCTCGACGAAATTGCCGACGAAGCTGTCCTTCGCCATCACCGCGCCGGGCCTGAGGCGCGCATAGGGGCCGACCTGCGCCTTTTCGCCCACGCTCGCACCCTCGATATGGCTGAAGCTCTTGATATGTGCGCCGTCCGCCACGGTGACGCCGGGGCCGAACACGACATTGGGATCGACCGTGACATCGCGCCCCAATTGCGTGTCCCAGCTGAAGAACACCGTGTCGGGCGCGCGCAGGGTGACGCCTTCCGCCATCCAGTGCTCGCGCTGCTCCGCCTGCCAGAGCGCTTCCGCCGCGGCGAGTTCCCCGCGCGAATTGATCCCGGCGACCTCGCCCGGATCGCGCGCGGTGACGGCGGCGCAAATGTCCCCGTCCGCGATGGCGATGTTGACGATATCGGGGAGGTAATATTCGCCCTGCGCGTTGTCGTTGCCGACCCGGTCGAGAAGGGCGAACATATCCTCGGCTCGCGCGGCCATCAGGCCCGAATTGCACAGGCGGCAGGTGCGCTCGTCCTCGCTCGCATCCTTGAATTCGACCATCTTGGCGATCCGGCCCGCATCGTCGGCGATCACGCGGCCATAGGCGAGCGCATCGTCCGGTTCGAAGCCCAGCACCACGACCTTGGGCGCGTCCGCCTCGTGCAACCGATCGAGCATGGCCTGCATGGTCTCGCCGCGCACGAAGGGCACGTCGCCATAAAGGACCAGCACGTCTCCGCTAAAGCCCGACAGCCGCTCCTGCGCCTGCTGGACCGCGTGGCCGGTGCCGAGCTGGGGTTCCTGGAGGCAGGTATCCGCCGCATCGCCGACCGCGCTTTCGACCTGATCGCGCCCCGCGCCCACGACGACGACCTGCTTTTTCGGCCCCAGGGCTTCGACGCTGGCCATCAGATGCTTCAGCATCGGACGCCCGGCGATGGGGTGCAGGACCTTGTGAAGGTCGCTCTTCATGCGGGTGCCCTTGCCCGCGGCGAGGATGACGGCGGCGAAATCGTGTTGGCTCATGGGAATGCGCCTTGCCACGACACGCTTGCGGTTTGAAGGCGCATCCTGCACCGATCCGCAGTATGAGCGATTTTCCTTTCGACATCGTCTGCTTCGACCTCGACGGCACTCTCCTCGAAACCCATCGCGACCTCGGCACGGCGGTCAATCACGCGCTTACATTGGGCGGCTTCGCCACGGTGCCGGTCGAAAGCGCGAAGGACCTGATCGGCGGCGGCGCGAAGGCGATGCTGAAACAGGCGGTGGATGCGCAGACCAAGGGCGATGGCGGGCTCGACCGCGATGCGTTCAAGCGGCTCTACAAGGCCATGCTCGCCTATTACGGCGAGCATTACGCGGTCCACACCCGCCCCTATCCCGGCGTGATCGAAACGCTCGACGCGTTCGAAAAACGGGGCGTGCGCCTCGCGGTGGTGACCAACAAGTTCGAATCCTTCGCGCGCGGCGTCCTGTCGTCGCTCGACCTGATCGAGCGGTTCGACTGCGTGATCGGCGGCGACAGCCTCGGCAAGGGGGAGGACGGGGAATACCGCGCCAAGCCGCTACCCGACCCCATCCTGGCGGCGCAGGAGCGCTGCGGCGGCGGATCGCTGGTCTATATCGGCGACAGCAGTTACGATCGCGACGCGGCGCGCGCTGCCAAGGTGCCCTTCATCGCCGCCTGTTACGGCTATTGCGACCTCACCGCCGAACAGTTCGGCGCCGACGCCCTGATCCAGTCGATGGACGAACTGATCCCGGCGATCGAGAACTTTTGACGCGCGATTCGCACCGCAAACGCGTCGAATAGCTCGTCCCGCCCCTACGGCATCGCGCCCTGCCGTGTGACCTGTTGCCAGCGCGCGGCGCGCATGGCATTCCGCTGCCCAGATTGACCTTAACGTAAACGACAACGGAGAGCCGCATGAGCATCGACTTCAAGGACAAGGTAGCCATCGTCACCGGAGCGGGCGGCGGATTGGGCCGCGAATATACGCTCGAACTCGCCAAGCGCGGCGCCAAGGTGGTCGTCAACGATCTCGGCGGATCGCGCGATGGCACCGGCACGTCGGACGCGGCGGCCAAGGTGGTCGAGGAAATCGAAAAGGCCGGCGGCGAGGCGATGGCCAATGGCGCATCGGTCACCGAATACGACCAGATGGAAAAGATGGTCGCGGACGCCAAGCAGAAGTGGGGCGGCGTCCATGTCCTCATCAACAATGCCGGCGTCCTGCGCGACAAGAGCTTCGCCAAGATGGAACCGGCGGATTTCGACTTCGTCGTGAAGGTCCACCTTCTCGGCAGCGCCAATGCCACCAAGGCGGCGTGGGAGACCATGCGCGAACAGGCTTATGGCCGCGTGCTGATGACCGCGAGTTCGACCGGCCTGTTCGGCAATTTCGGGCAAGCCAATTACGGCGCAGCCAAGCTCGGCCTCGCCGGGCTGACCAAGACGCTCTATCTCGAAGGGGCGAAGTACAACATCAAGGTCAACACGCTCTCGCCCGTCGCGGGCACGCGCATGACCGAGGATCTGTTCCCCGAACAGGCCTTCGAACTGTTCGATCCGGTGAACGTGGTCCCCGCCGCGCTCTTCCTCGTCAGCGAGGATGCGCCGACCAATGCCATCGTCGGCGCGGGCGCGGGCGGTTTCCACAGCGCCTGGACCGTGATGAACGACGCGGTCTGGCTGCCTGAAGACCAGCGCACGGTCGAAGGCTTTGCCGAGAACTGGGGCAAGATCAGCGACTTCTCGAACCTGAAGGCGCCGCAGAGCGGGTCCGAACAATCGGGCGCGATCCTGACCGCGATGCAGAAGGTCACCGGCACCGGGCCCAGCTCGGCGCGCGGCTGATCCACCAAGCGTATTGACTGAATAACACACCGGGCGTAGCTTCACCCCTTCAACAGGGTAGGAGCCGTCCGGTGTATTCAGAAGAGGACATCAATTCCGCCGTCACCGCAGGCGCGCTCAGCGCCGATGCGGCGGCTTCGTTCCGTGCGCATATGACGCAAATCCGCGACATGCCGCGCGGCGACGAAGAGAATTTCCGGCTGATCAACAGCTTCAACGACATCTTCGTGGCGATCGGCGTGGTCATCATGCTGGTCGCGGCTGGCGCGATCGGTCAGGCCATCGCGAGTGCCTTCGCCCCCGTGCCCCAGATCTGGGACCTCACCAGCGAGCCGACCGAAGCGCAACTCGCCGCCTGGTCCGCCGCGTCCGAATGGCAAAGCGCGCTCACGACCCTGTTTGCCGGGGCTCTGATCGCCGCGACCGCCTGGCCGCTCTCCGAATTCTTCACCCGCCGCCGCCGCATGGCGCTGCCCAGCATCATCCTGCTGCTCGCTTTCGTCGGCGGGTGTTTTGCTGCCGCGATGGGCATCGGCTTGTCCCTCGGCGCGATGGACAATGAAAGCACGGGCGCGCTGTTCGTCGCCGGAGCGGGCGTGCTGGCCGCCGGGGGCGCCTGGCTGCACTGGAAGCGCTTCATGGTGCCGATCACCGTTGCCGCCGGGGCTGCTGCTGCGGCCGTGACGGTGATCGCCCTGCTGGTATCGCTGCTCTACGGCCCGATCGGTCTCGACGACGATACGGTCGGCGACACTCTGCTGACGCTGACCTTCCTGATGGGTCTCGCGGTGTTCGCCTTCGCGATGCGCTGGGATATGTCGGACCGCGAGCGCACCACGCGCCGCAGCGATGTGGCCTTCTGGCTGCACCTGCTCGCCGCCCCGATGATCGCGCATCCCGTCTTCTATTCGCTCGGCGTGATGGAGGGGGGCGATCAGGTAGGCGTGGCCGAGGCGGTCGGCGTGCTCGCGATCTATGTCCTGTTCGGCCTCGTCGCGCTGGCGATCGACCGAAGGGCCTTGCTCGTTTCCGCCCTCGCCTATGTTCTCGTGGCGCTCGCCTTCCTGTTCGACCGCTTCGGCGCGGTGGAGCTGACCTTCGCGCTGACGGCGCTGGTGATCGGGTCGGCGCTGCTCAGCCTGTCCGCCTTCTGGACTCCGATCCGCAACCGGGTGGTCGCGGGCCTGCCCAATGGCTGGCAGACGCGGGTTCCGGTCGCGGGTGTGGTCCCCGGCTGACGGCAAGGGGCCGGGGCGCGTGTCCCGGCCTTTGTCCCGCGATTCGGTTTCTCGCAGAGACGCGGAGGGAAGAGAGACCCGGAGAAAGTGGAGTCTTGCGGCGAAGCCGCTTTGTGCTTCCGGCCTTCGATTTGCTTGGATGGATTGAGTGAAAGTGCGGCTGCGCCGCGGACGCACCTACCTCTGCGTCTCCTTTCCCTCCGCGTCTCTGCGAGAAACGACCCCTACGAATCCACCGCGCAGCGACGGGCGCTTCTCGACTCGCGCCTGCGGCCGTTCGGCGGCGCGGCGGAAGGCGGCGAAGCTGGCGAAATCGCGCGTGAAATCCATGGCGTAATCGCGCCACTCGCCCGCCGCGACCATCCGGCCGTAGAGGTCGAGAATGCGAGTCAGTTCCTCGCGCGTGAAGCCGACCTGATCGGCATTGCGCGCCGGAAAGGGCAACACCGCGCCGCCGGAATGGCCGCCGGGCTGCATCAGCTGTTCGACCCGCTACGCTGCGTGTTCGCGACCTCGGCGCTGTCGGTCGCGGCTGCCCGTCGCAACGCCTCCAACTCGGCGCGCATCTCGGTCAATTGCTGCTCCAGCGCCTCGAACCGGCGCATGTCCGGCTCGCTCTGTTCGTTGCATGGCGTTCCATAGGGCATGAATTCGCGCATATAGGTTTCGACCGGCACCAGCGTGCTGCGCGCCTTGAAGCCGATCATCGTCGCGCCCTCGGGCACATCGTCGGTGACGACCGCATTGGCGCCGATCCGCGCCCGCTCGCCGACCACGATCGGCCCGATCACCTGCGCGCCCGATCCGATGATGACATTGTCCATGATGGTCGGGTGCCGCTTGCCCCCGATCCCGTTGGTCGGATTGGTGCCGCCAAGCGTCACGTTCTGGTAGATCGTCACGTCATTGCCGATCACGGCGGTTTCCCCGATCACGGTGAAGCCATGGTCGATGAAGAAATTGCGCCCGATCTTCGCGCCCGGATGGATGTCGATCGCGGTGAGAAAGCGGCTGAAATGGTTCACGAACCGGGCGAGGAAATGCAGCTCCGCCTCGAACAGCCAGTGCGCGATGCGGTGCCAGAACACCGCCCAGACGCCGGGATAGGTGAGGATTTCCCAGCGGCTGCGCGGCGCGGGATCGCGCGCGCGGATGGAGTCGAGATAGGCTGTCAGCCGGTCGAACATGACGCAGGATTCTCCCACCAATCTCGGATCAAAGCAAGCGGCCCTGCTCGGGGCCTTCCACCGCGTCGAGCGCGTCGCGCCAGACCGACATGGTGGCGGGCAGTTTGCGTTCAAGAGAGAGGCGATCGATTTCGGCGACCACCCGCTCGATCGCGGCGTAGCTGCGGGTCAGCCGGGGGACGAGATAATCCGCCGCGGACGGGGGCAGTTGCAGGCCGCGCTGTTCGGCATGGGCCAAGATCAGCTCGCCCGCGATCGCATCGTCGGGCGCGCCGATTGCGAGCTGGAGCGACCCGCCGAGGCGCGAGCGCAGATCGGGTAGGTCGATCCGCCAGCCATCGGCATCGCTGACGAGCAGCAGCGGCCGCCCGTCCTCCTGCGCGCGGTTCCAGCGATGGAACAGCGCGGTCTCGTCCCATCGGTCCGCCCCGTCCACCGCCTCGCCCTTGCCCGAGGCCGCGAACCAGCGCGCCAGCAGCGACTTGCCCGAGCGCGGCGGCCCCACCAGCACGGCTGTGCGGAACGGCCAGTCCGATGGATCAGTCAGCGCGGCCACGGCAGCGCGATTGCCCTCCCCCACCACGATCCGCACCGGCCTGTCGGAAGCGGCCACGGATAGCGGAAGGGCGATCTGGGACACGGAGGACGCTGCTCGCGGAACCCGCGCCTAGCGGCTGACGGACAGCGCGTTGTTCGCCTGCCGGACCGTGAAACCTTGGCTGCGCAGGGCCGCGGCGAGCTGATCGATCGAGCCTTCGAAGCCCACCGTCAGCACCGACGTGCCGCCGATCGCGGTGCTGCGGATGCCGGCGGTGCGCACGCCCGCCGCGCCGCGAACCTGCGACAACCCGGCATTGAAGGCGGCGGCATCCGGCGTCGCGATCTGCACCGTGTAGAGCCCGACCGACCCCGGCGGCGGCGGCGTTTCAACCGGCGCTGCCGTCACGTTCGATCCCGGTTCGGCCTCCTGATTTGCGCGCGACGCCCGTTCCGCGGCGGCGGCGGCACGCTGACGTTCCGCATCGGCCCGGCCGAGGTCGATGAGACGCTGGATCGCCGGATCGATCTGAAGATCGCCGAGGTCGAGCGTGGGATCGGGGGCCAGCCGACCGCTCGCCAGCGCCTGCTCGAAAATCTGGTCGAACCGCGCCACCGCCTTTTCCAGCATGGCTGGCAATTGTTCGGGATTGGCGGCGGTCATGCGGAACCCGGCGAGATATTCGTTATCCGGCCCGTGCCGCGCGGTGAAAGTGCCCTCAATGGGGCCGCCCGGATAGGTATAGCGCAGGTCCGCGATGGGGACGAGCACGTCGGACGCGCTGAACTGGTCGAGCACGGTGCGCCACCAGGTCCGGCTGCGCCGCCCGGTCTGGCCATAGGTGACGAGCAGCGAATCGCCACCCGCGCCCGAGGGGCGGACATAATCGATCCGGCTGGAGCCCGACTGGTATTCCGCCCAGGCGCGCTGCCAGGGATTGCGCATTTCATAGACCAGCTCCGTCCCGGCGGAAAACGTCACCGGGACCAGCAGCATCGGCGCCGAGCGGCGCGCCTGTTCGCTACCGCCGAGATAGGCATTGGCGCGCTGGCGATCGAAGATCACGCCGAGGCGCGCGATATAGCGGCGCGGGCCCAGTTGTTCGCGCTCGATCACGATCGCCGAAACGATGCCCGCGATCTGCGAATCCGACAGTTTCGGGCCCTTCAGCCGTTCCCACGCCTTGCGCTGGGCCTGCTGCCAGCCATTCTCCCGCGCTTCTTCGCTGCTCTTGCCGGTCGCGTCGACCTCGACTCCCGTGACCGAAATGTCACTGGATGCCGCGACCGGTGCGATCCCGCGATCGCCGCCGACCTGGGCGAAAACCGCCACCGCAAGCAGCGCGAGCGCGACGATCCCGCCGAAAACCCCGGTATAAACGGGAAGCGGGCGGCGCAGCCAAGGGAGGGTTCGGGTCGAATGCATGGGGGAAACCGCGCGCCTTTTGCCCAATGGCTTATGGAAATCCAAGCGCGAATGCGTATGGCAGGCGTCATGCAGGAAAAGAATTCGTCCTACACCTATTCCGACGCCGGGGTTTCCATCGCGGCTGGCAACGCACTGGTCAAGGCGATCGGGCCACTGGTTAAGGCCACCGCCCGCCCCGGTGCCGATGGCGAGATCGGGGGATTCGGCGGCTTCTTCGATCCGAAAGCAGCGGGCTATTCAGATCCGCTGCTGGTCGCCGCGAATGATGGTGTCGGCACCAAGCTGAAGCTCGCGATCGATCATGACCGGCACGACAGCGTCGGAATCGATCTCGTCGCGATGTGCGTCAACGATCTGATCGTGCAGGGCGCGGAACCGCTGTTCTTCCTCGATTATTTCGCCACCGGCAAGCTCGAGAACGGCATTGCCGAACGCGTGATCGCGGGCATTGCCGAAGGCTGCAAGATGGCAGGCTGCGCGCTGATCGGCGGCGAGACGGCGGAAATGCCGGGCATGTATCAGGCGGGCGATTACGACCTTGCGGGTTTCTGCGTCGGCGCGGTGGAGCGCGGCGAACAATTGACGGGCGAGCGAGTGGCGCCGGGCCACGTCCTGCTCGGCCTCGCCAGTTCGGGGGTTCACTCGAACGGCTATTCACTCGTGCGCAGGCTGGCGGCGGACAAGGGCTGGAAGCTCGACCGCCCGGCCCTGTTCGACAGCGACCGGCTGCTGATCGATGCGCTGATCGAACCGACCCGAATCTACGTCCAAAGCCTGCTCCCGCTGGTGCGCGACGGGCTGGTGGATGCGATGGCCCACATCACCGGCGGCGGCCTGCTCGAGAATATTCCGCGTGTCCTGCCCGATGGTGCCCATGCCGTGGTCGACGCCGGATTGTGGGACCAGCCGCGTCTGATGGCCTTCCTGCAGGCCCAGGGCGCGATCGAGCCCGAAGAGATGGCGCGCACCTTCAATTGCGGTGTCGGCATGGTGCTGGCCGTCGAGCCCGCTAATGTCGAAATCGTGCGCTCCCGCCTTGAAGATGCGGGCGAAACCGTCCTGGCGGTGGGCGAGATCGTCGAAGGGCAGCGCGGCTGCACCGTTCGCGGCGCGGCGGGCGTGTGGTCGGCGCGGGGCGATTGGGAAGCCGTGCACAATGCCTGAAACGGCCCCGCAAAGGGCTCGCATCGCGGTGTTCGTGTCGGGTCGCGGGACCAATATGGCGGCGCTGCTCTATGCCAGCCGCTTCGACGATGCGCCTTACGAAATCGCTCTGGTCGCCAGCAACGATCCGGGTGCCGAGGCGCTCGCCCTTGCCGAAGCTGAGGGAATCGCGACCTTCGCCCTGTCGCACAAGGGCATGACGCGCGCGGCGCATGACGCGGCGATGGAGGATGCGGCGCGCAAGGCCGGGGCCGAACACATCGCGCTCGCGGGCTATATGCGCATCCTGACACCGGGCTTCGTCCAAAGGTGGGAGGGGCGGATGCTTAACATCCATCCTTCGCTGCTGCCGAAATACACCGGGCTGGACACGCACGCCCGCGCGATCGCGGCGGGCGATTCGCATGGCGGCGTTTCGGTCCACCTCGTCACCGAGGATCTCGACGCGGGCGAAGTGCTGGGCCGGATCGCGGTCGCCATTCGGCCCGACGAGACGGCGGACAGTCTCGCCGAGCGAGTCCGCATCGCCGAACACCAGCTCTATCCGCGCGTACTTGCCGAGCATATACGCTCAACCCGCCACGCCGATTGATGCCGCCCCGCCCGCACCCCCTCGCCGTGTCGCGCACGGCGGACCTCATGAACCGCGCGATCACGAATATGTGGAAACGCGGCCTGACGGTGCAGCCGCCGCTCGATCCCGATTTCCTCTGGGCCAAGGGGAGCAGAGGCTTCGCGCGCGAGGACGAGGTTTCGATCCGCGCGCCGGAGGACGTCGCCGATTTCCGCGCGCGGCTTGAGGCCCTGTGCCGCTCGCTGCGGGAGGAAGCGGGGCTCAACGCGCTCGGCCATACGATGGCCTATGGCCAGATCGTTGCCGCGATCGAGAAGCGCCACGCGCTGGGCCGGTTGTGGCGCGAACGGCCCGAGCTGGCGGAGACCGATATCGCGCCGCCGATCGCGGTGGTCGGGCAAATGCGCGCGGGCACGACGCGGGTCCACCGCCTGCTCGCCGCCGATCCGCGCCATGCGGGGACGCGGTTCTGCAATGCGGTCGATCCCGTGCCGCCCGCACCCGGCCATTTTGACTGGCGCCCGCTTAAGACGCGCGCGGGTCTCGCCATCGCGCGGCTGGTCAATCCCTGGCTCGACAGCCAGCACCCTTTCGGCGCGACGCGGGCGGACGAGGAACTGGGCTGGCTGACCACCGCGCTCGACGTCTGCGCGTTCGAGGCCCAGTGGCATATTCCGGGCTATGTCCGCTTCAGCGAGGGGCGCGATGCCGCCCCGCTCTATCGCGAATTCGCGCGCATCCTGCGCACCGATGCCGCCTATATGGGCGATGCGGAGCGTCCGCGCGTCCTGAAATGCCCGAAATTCGCCGAGGACATCCCCGCCCTGCTCGCCGAGCTTCCCGCCACGCGGCTGATCGTGACGCGGCGCGAGCCGGAAGATGTGCTCGCAAGCTCGGTCTCGCTCGTGGCGGCGCAATCCGCGTTTCAAAGCGCGGATCTGTCGCTGGAGAGGATGCGGCTGGAATGGGAGCGCAAGCTGGCCTTGCGCGAAGCGCGGATGGCGGCGGCGCTGGACCATTTCGACGGGCCGCTGGCCAAAGTCGATTTCACCGCACTCGGGCGCGACTGGCAGGCCGAGATCGAGCAGATCTATACCGCGCTGGGCCTGACGCTCACCGATGCGGCGTTACAGGCAATGGGTGCCGAACAGGCCCGCGCCGCGAACGGGGCGCATCACGCGCACCGGTCGCAGATCGCGGGCTTTTCGGCGTCCTGACTTAGCCGACGATTTCGTCGTCGTTGAAGAAGAAGGCGATTTCGGTCTTCGCGTTCTCGTCCGAATCCGAACCGTGGACCGAATTGGCTTCGATGCTCTCGGCATAGGCCTTGCGGATCGTGCCGTCTTCGGCATCGGCGGGGTTGGTGGCGCCCATCACGTCACGGTTGCGCTTCACGGCGTCTTCGCCTTCCAGCACCTGCACCACGACCGGGCCGCTGATCATGAAATCGACCAGTTCGCCATAGAAGGGGCGTTCGGCATGGACTTCGTAGAACTTCTTCGCCTGGTCTTCGCTCATGTGGATGCGCTTGGACGCGACGACGCGCAGGCCGGCTTCTTCCAGCATCTTGGTGACCGCGCCGGTCAGGTTGCGGCGGGTGGCATCGGGCTTGATGATCGAAAAGGTGCGGGTAACCGCCATGATGAATTCCTTGAATGGAGGGAATGGAATTTAGGGGGTGGAATGCGCGCGCCCGTAGCCGCGCGGGGGGATAACGGCAAGCGTCAGTTGCGCGGCTGACCTCCGGTGAGCTGATCCACGCTGAGCTGGCCCACGGTCAACTGGCCGACCGTCTCGTTCTCCTCGCGCGCGGCCTGGAAGGTGAAATGCGTGCCGTCCTCGCCCCTGCCGCCGATCATCGAGAGGGTATCGGTGGCAAGCTCGACATCGACCGCGATGCCTGCCGCCTCCGCCTCGGCGCGGTAGAAGGCGATCATGTCAGCGGGAGGCGCATCGCTGGCGAGCGTCAAGGTAACCGACCGCCGCTCGCCGCGCCCAACTGTGACGGTCGAGCGTATGTCGGCGTCGGGATAGAGGGTGAAGCCGGTGGGAAGCTCTGCCTCCGCCCCTTCGCCGCCGTCTCCCGTGCGCAGGATCGTCGTCCCGTCCTCATTCGTGATCGAGGCGCGCGTGGCGCCGGTCTCGGGATCGACGACGTAATGACCCTTCGGCTGCGTGTCTTCGCGCGGCGGCTCGTCCTCGGACGCACCGCAGGCGGCGAGCAGGAATAGAGCAGCGATGGAACCGGCGATGCGCAAAAGGAAGCCTCCTTCCCCACCAACAGGTGGGAGTCACAGAGGGTTCCAGCCGCCTTCCTCGTTCTGGCGGAAAGCGCCGAATTCCACCGCATCTTCGGTCTGGGCGCGCGCCCTGAGATCGCGCCAGAGCGCGCGGGCCGCCTGGGTCTGGTCGGGTCCGAACAGCAGGAAGGTGCGGGCGAACGCGTTCGCTTCCTCGCGCCAGATGCCGTCCGCCAGCAGGAGGAAGCGCGCTTCGTTGGGCGCGGCGCAGGCGTCGGACAGCAGGATCGGCTGGCGCGCGGCGTGGGGCTCTGTCGCCTCTCCATTGGCGAGGAAGTGGGCCGGACCGTCCTTCCACAACGCCTCGGCAATCGCGGCGCGCTGATCGCTGTCTTTGCTGACGACGAGCATCCGCTCGCCCGCCTGCAAGGTCTTTCTCGCCAGCAGGGGGACGACCTGCTCCACAGGGTCGCGCGTCAGCTGGTAGAAATCGACCCGCATCGGATCAGGCGCTCCCATTTGCGGATTTGGCCGAGCGGCGGCAGCGGTCGGAACAGTATTTCACACTGTCCCAATCC
>Ga0114912_1001141_pt1 | contig 11782 bp, 6 predicted proteins | sample MalvirDeepMed_51_FD_89713 | JGI IMG/M metagenome (GOLD analysis project Ga0114912, IMG submission 89713) | Marine viral communities from the Global Malaspina Expedition - Malaspina viral metaG DeepMed_51 | ecosystem: Environmental > Aquatic > Marine > Oceanic | place: Mediterranean Sea...
GGCACGGCCCGTCGAGCGTGTCGGCGCGATAGCAGGGATCGGTCAGCTGCGAGGCATCGGTGCGCGTGACCAGTTCCTGCTGCGCATAGCCGAACTGGAGGCCGAACGTGCCGACATTGGTTTCGAAGGTGTTGGAGATCAGGCCGGAGAAGCCGGGCGACCATTCCTCGGCGAGATCGCCGTAATTGACCTCGACCGTGCCGGCGAGGTTGAGGCCCGGATTGTCGAGCGGCTTGCGCGTGACGAGATTGACGAGGCCCGAGATATTGCCCTCGATCATGTCGGCGCTGACGTTCTTGTAGATCTCGACGCGGCCGAGCAGTTCGGGCGACACGTCGTTGAACGACAGGGTGCGGCCGCCATTGGCGGAGAAGATGTCGCGCCCGTTCAGGGTCGAAAGGACGTAGGGCAGGCCGCGAATGATGACGTTGGAGCCTTCGACCGAGAACCGGTCGGGATCGTCACGCTGTTCGAAGCGCGAGATGTTGACGCCCGGGACGCGCTGCAAGGCTTCGGCCACCGAACGGTCGGCCAAGGCGCCGATATCCTCGGCAGTGATCACGTCGACCACGGTGTCGGCGTTTTCCTTGAAATCCTGCGCCGATTCGAGCGACTGGCGATAGCCACTGACGATGATCAGGTTTTCGGGATCGAGACCTTCGGGAATGCCCGCCTCGTTCTCGCGCGTCTCTTCCTCATTCGGGTCGGCATCCTGCGCATAGGCCGGCGATGCGGTCAGCGCGCCGATGGCCAGGCCCGAAGCGGTGGTGAGAGCGATCAGGCGCCGTGAAAGCGTGGCTTCGGCCTGAGTTGCGTTGCGCAGCATATATCCTCCTCCGATGATCGGGCATCCCGGTGCCAGATCTTTTTAGAACGTGTCGGATAGCTGCCATTGTTAGCGTTCACAAGACGCCAAAGTGAACGTTATCAATCTGCGTTGCATTTTCGCATCACCGGGTTCCGCCTCACGAAAAATCGTATACAACCATGCGATGGGAGCGGATCGGGACATGCGGCACAGTATCGAAAGGATCGTCATCGTCGGTGGCGGAACCGCCGGCTGGATGGCGGCTGCCGCGCTGTCGCGTATCTCGGGCAAGAGCGGCGCGCAGGGGCCGGTCGCGATCGAGCTGGTCGAATCGGAAGCGATCGGCACGGTCGGCGTGGGCGAGGCGACGATCCCGCCCTTCGTGGATTTCAACAGGCTGCTCGACATTGACGAGCGCGCAATGCTGTCCGCCGTCCAGGGCACTTTCAAGCTGGGCATCCAGTTCGTGAACTGGGGCAACAAAGGCGACAGCTACATCCACCCCTTCGGGAATTACGGTTACGAAGTGGACGGAGTGTCCTTCCACCATTTGTGGCAGCGCAATCGCATGAAGGGGGACAAGCGCCCCATCCAGGTCTTCAACCTCGAAACGATGGCCGCCCATTTCGGCAAGTTCGCGCGCACCGAAGACTATAATCGCGACGACATGCCGCCTATGAATTACGCGTACCACATCGATGCGGGCGCCTATGCGCGTTTCCTGCGCGCCTATGCCGAGAAGCGCGGCGTCGTGCGGCGCGAGGGGCGGGTGGCCGAGGTTCGCCGCGACGGCGAAAGCGGCGATGTCGCGGCGCTGGTCCTTGATGGCGGCAGCACGATCGCGGGCGACCTTTTTATCGATTGCAGCGGGTTTCGCGGCGTCCTGATCGAACAGGCGCTGGAAACCGGATACGAGGAATGGACGCACTGGCTTCCTTGCGATCGGGCCGTGGCCTTGCCGTGCAAGCGCGACGACGGATCGCCCCCGCCGCCCTTCACCCGCGCGACCGCGCATCGGGCGGGCTGGCAATGGCAGGTGCCCTTGCAGCATCGCAACGGCAACGGCCACGTCTATGCGAGCGCGCATATGGAAGATGCCGAGGCGCATGATATCCTCGTCGCCAACATGGCGGGCAAGCCGACTGCCGAGCCGAATTTCCTGCGCTTCGTGACCGGGCGGCGCAGGAAGTTCTGGAACCACAATGTCGTCGCGCTGGGGCTTGCGGCGGGATTCATGGAGCCGCTCGAATCGACCTCGATCCATCTTATCAACACCGGGATCAACAAGCTGGTCGCGCTGCTCTCGCTAGACGGCATCACCGAGACGCAGCGCAGCGCCTTCAACCGGCTCACCAACAAGGAATATGAGCGGATCAGGGATTTCCTGATCCTGCACTACCACGCGACCGCGCGCGACGATTCCGAGTTCTGGAATTACTGCCGCACGATGAGCGTGCCCGACAGCCTGACCGAGAAGATGGAGCTGTTCCGCGCCAACGGGCAGATCTTCCGCGAGGATGACGAATTGTTCACCGAAACCAGCTGGGCGGCGGTGATGATGGGGCAGGGGATAAAGATGGGCGGCCACAATGTGATGGCCCACGGCATCGCGGATCAGGGCGTGGCGAAGGAAGTCGACGGGATCGAGCAATCGATCCGCTTTCTCGTCGAGCACATGCCCGGCCATGGCGACTATCTGCAACGCTATTGCCCGGCGCCGCCCGCGTGACGCCTGTTTCGCCGAACCTGTCACCGCGCGATTGCGATAGACTTGTCGGCAAGGCCGCAATATCAACAATGAAACCGGTTACGCAGGCGTAGAACCTGCGGCTATCAGAAGAGGACAAATGCGATGGCCCTTGCACCCGACATAGCGTCGAGCACCGACCCCCATAAGATCGATCCCGACACGCCGCCGGTAGAGGCGCCGGGCCTGCAATATTTCGTCTTCGGTCTGTTCTTCATCTTCGGCGGGATCACCTCGCTCAACGATGTCATCATTCCCAAGCTGAAGGAGCTGTTCACGCTCAACTACACCCAGGCGATGCTGGTGCAGTTCTGCTTCTTCACCGCCTATCTCCTGATCGGCATTCCGGGCGCGAAACTGGTCAAGCGCCTCGGCTATATGCGCGGGGCGGTGGCGGGCCTAGTCACCATGATGCTGGGCTGCCTGATGTTCATCCCCGCCAGCCAGACCGCGACCTATTGGGTGTTCCTGCTGGCGCTGTTCGTCCTCGCGAGCGGGGTCGTCATCGTGCAGGTCGTCGCCAATCCGCTGATCTCGCTGCTCGGCTCGCCGCGCACGGCGCATAGCCGCCTGACCTTCGCGCAGGCCTTCAATTCGCTCGGCACCACGATCTTCCCGCTCGTCGGGTCGGTCGTCATTCTCGGCAGCCTCGCCACCGTCAGCGCCGATCAATTGTCGGGCGCCGAACTCCAGGCCTATCGCCAGGCGGAGAGCGAGGCGATCTGGCCGGGCTATCTCGGCGTCGCCGCCCACATCGGTCTGGTCGCCCTGGCGGTCTGGCTGTTCCGCAATCGCCTCCAGGGCGAAAAGCACGAAGCCTCCTCGGGCCTTGCCGGACTGGACCTCCTGAAGCGCAAGCGGTTCGGTTTCGGTGCGCTGTGCATTTTCCTCTATGTCGGGGCGGAAGTCTCGATCGGATCGATCATCATCAATTATCTGGCGCTGGAGCGCGTCCTCGGACAGCCCGAAAGCGTCATCGGCTGGATGATCGGCCTGTATTGGGGCGGCGCGATGGTGGGCCGGTTCATCGGCTCGGCAGTGCTGCGCGTGTTCTCGCCCGGCAAGATCCTGGCCTTCAACGCCGCGGGTGCGATCCTCCTCATCGCGATCAGCGCCAGCACGAGCGGCACGCTCGCCGGTTACACGCTGCTCGCGGTGGGCCTGATGAATTCGATCATGTTCCCGACCATCTTCTCGCTCGCCTGCGAGAAACTGGGGCCGCGCGCGGCGGACGGGTCGGGCATCATCAACGTGGCGATCTTCGGCGGTGCGGTCGTGCCGCTGGCCTTCGGTGCGCTGGCGGATCTTTCGGGAAGCCTCGCCTTCGCGCTGATCCTGCCTGCGATCTGCTATGCGATCATCGCCAGCTTCGGCCTGTTCGCGCGGCGGCCTGCCTGATCGACCGAGTCCGTTCAGGTCCGGGCGGGTTCGCGTAAGTTACGCACCGCCCGGACCTGACCGTTACTTCCATTTAATTATTCCTCTTTAATTACGGCCTGATGGAGGATGCCAATCTGGATCGCGCGACGAAGGTCGAGGCGGCGTGGGATGCGGTGAATCAGAGCAATCTGTGCGCCCACTTCGCGCTCGACGGTACGATCGTCTGGGCCAATCGTCTCTTTCTCGACGCGATGGGATACCAGCTCGAAGAAATCGCCGGGCGGCACCACAGCCTGTTCTGCACCAAGGATCCTTCCGGGTCTGAGAAATATCGCGCCTTCTGGCGGCGTCTCGCCGCAGGCCAGCCGGATCAGGGCACTTATCGCCGCATCGCCAAGGACGGTTCGATCGTTCGGCTGCGCGCCAATTACAGTCCGGTCCGCTCGGCCGATGGCGAGGTCGTCGGTGTCCTCAAGGTCGCTACGGACGTGACCGAGGAGGTATTGCGCCAATCGCGCTTCCAGGCCCTCTCGAATGCGGTCCGCCATTCCCATGCGGTCATCGAATTCGGCCTCGATGGCGAGATCCTCGACGCCAATCCCGTCTTCCTCGCCCTGTTCGGTTATGCGAGCGAGGACCTCTTCGGGAAGCACCATCGCGTTCTGTGCAAGACGGGTCACGCGCAAAGCGACGACTATCGCCAGTTCTGGGAACGGTTGCGGCGGGGAGAGCACGCATCGGGTCGGTACTGCCGGGTTGATCGCAAGGGTCGGGACGTCTGGATTCAAGCGACCTACAATCCGGTTATGGACCTCGAAGGCAACCCGGTCAGGATCGTGAAACTCGCGACGGACATCACGCGCGAGGTCGAGCTGGAGACTTCGGTTCATTCCCAGCTTGCCGACAGCGAATCGCTGCGCGCCGAACTGGGTGGCCAGAAGGCCGAACTGGAGCGAATGCTGGGCGAGGTGCAGCGCATCGTGACGACGATTTCCGGCATCGCCACGCAGACCCAGATGCTCGCGCTCAACGCCACCATTGAGGCGGCGCGCGCGGGCGAGCACGGCTCGGGGTTCTCGGTCGTCGCGCGCGAGGTCAAGGAATTGGCGAACGCGGCACGCCGCTCGACCGATCAGGCCGAGCAGATGCTGAAAAACCGCGCCACCTGAAGAGCGTTACGGGTGGGGCGCGAGCCCGATCTCGACCCCGGTCTTGTCGGTCAGTGCGAATTTGTCGACCAGATCGGCGCTCGCCCGGTTCAGGCCGATGACCTGCACGCTGCGCCCGTTGCGCCGCATCCGTTCGACCACCTTGTCGAGCGCGCCGACCGCGCTGATATCCCAGAAATGCGCCTTCGACACGTCGATCACGACGTGGTCGGCCGGATCGGGCTGGGTGCTTTCCGGGCCGAGCGCGGCTTCGAACCGCTCGACGCTGGCGTAGAAGATCTGGCCCTTGGCGGTGTAGGTCGCGATGTCGCCCTCCGGCCCGCTGGTGCGGGTGCGCACGACTTCGAACAGCGTCATCACCTTCTGCGTGAAGAAAGCGCCGGATAGCAGCACGCCTGCCGCCACGCCCAAAGCGAGGTTGTGTGTCGCCACCACCACGCCGACCGTCACCAGCATGACGGTGCTCGACTGCCAGGGATGCTTGGCGAGATTGGGGATCGAATTCCAGCTGAACGTACCGATCGAGACCATGATCATGATCGCGACGAGGGCAGGCATCGGCACCTGACCGACGAGGCCGCCGAGCAGGAACAGCATGATGAGAAGCGCAAGGCCGGCGACGAAGGTGGACAGGCGTCCGCGCCCGCCGCTCGTCACGTTGATGACCGACTGGCCGATCATCGCGCAGCCGCCCATCCCGCCGAAGAGGGCCGCGACGATGTTGGCGACGCCCTGACCTGCGCTTTCGCGGCGCTTGTTCGAGCCGGTGTGCGTCATGTCGTCGACGATCTGCGCCGTCAGCAGCGATTCCAACAGGCCGACCGCCGCCATCGTCAGCGAATAGGGCGCGATGATGCGTAAGGTTTCCCAGGTCAGCGGCACGTCGGGCAGGACGAAATAGGGCAGGCCTTCGGGCAGCTCGCCCATATCGGCCACCGTGTTGACCGGCGTCCCCAGCCAGATCGCGAGCGCGGTCAGCACCACGATCGCGACGAGCGGGCTGGGAATGGCAGTGGTGAGGCGCGGGAAGAGGTAGATGATCGCCAGTGCGGCGGCGACCATGATCCAGGTTTCCATCCCGACACCCGGATTGCCGGGGAGGAGCTGCGGGAGCTGCGCCATGAAGATCAGGATCGCCAGCGCGTTGACGAAGCCGGTGATGACGCTGCGGCTGACGAACTGCATCAGGAGGTCAAGCCGCAGCAGCGCGGCGATGCCCTGGAACACGCCCATCAGGATGGTCGCGGCGAAGAGATATTCGACCCCGTATTCGCGCACCAAGGGGATCACCACTACGGCCACTGCGGCGGTCGCGGCGCTGATCATGCCGGGCCGCCCGCCGGTAAACGCGATCACCATCGCGATCGCGACGGAGGCATAGAGCCCGACGCGCGGATCGACCCCCGCAATGATGGAAAATCCGATCGCTTCGGGAATGAGCGCGAGCGCCACGACGATCCCGGCAAGGATGTCGGCGCGGATGTTCGAAAGCCAGTCGCGCTTGATTGCGCTGGTGTTGATCATGATCTGTCCGTGGGTCTGTGCCGCGCAAGGGCCTCCTGACGAGGGACCGCGGCGAAAGAAGTGCCCCCGCCTATGGCCGATGCTGCATTGCAACACAACCCGTGCCTATAGGCTCGGTTTCCCCGACCCCATGCCGTTCGCCGATCCCGGTCGCGCGCTCGCCGATGCCTTGGGGCGTGCGGTTGCCCTTCATGGGGGAGGCGTTAGGGTCAGCGTGCTGAATTCACTGGGGAAGGGGTTTCTCGATCATGTTTCGCACTATTCTCGCCAACGGCGCTGCCGCCGTCGCGCTGACCACCGCGCTCGCCACGGCCGCGCCCGCTCCGCTTCTGGCACAGGACGCCGCCAGCCTCAGCGCGCCGCAGATCGAATTCACCGAATGGACGCTCGACAATGGCCTGCGCGTCATCGCGATCCCGGACGACAGCACCGGTCAGGTCACGACGTCTTTGTGGTACGAGGTCGGATCGAAGCATGATCCCGAAGGCCGCAGCGGCTTCGCGCATCTTTTCGAACATATTCTCAGCCGCAAGACCGAGAACATGTTCTACAACCAGATCTACGGTCTGACCGCCGATGTCGGCGGCACGCGCAACGCCTCGACCGGGTCGGACCGTACGAATTACTACGAGACGGTTCCGGCGGCCTATCTCGAAACCATGCTGTGGACCCACCGCGAACGCATGTTCAAGCCGGTGGTCGATCAGGAGGTGTTCGACCGCGAGCGTGACGTGGTGAAGGAGGAATTGCGCCAGCGCGTCCTCGCACCGCCCTATGGCCGGTTCCAGCGTTTCGTCATCGCCGAGAATGCCTATGACGTGCTGCCCCAGCGTCGGCCGGGGATCGGGTCTATCGAGGATCTCGACAGCGCCACGCTCGACGATGCGCGCGCCTTCCACCAGGCCTATTACGGGCCGGACACCGCGACGCTGATCGTGGCGGGCAATTTCGAAATGGCCAATCTGCGGTCCCTCGTGGACGAATATTTCGCCGACATCCCGCGCCGCGCCAATCCGGTCGACCTGACGATCTCGGCGCGCGAGCCCGAGCGGACCGCGCCGCGCAGTTTCGTCGCCACCGCGCCCAACGTGCCGCTGCCGGTCGCGGGGACCTTGTGGAAGGGGCCGGGCGCGGGCGAGGCGGATGCCGCCGCGCTCGACGTGATGGCCGCGATCATGGCGCGAGGGCAGAACAGCCGCCTTTACGATGCGCTGGTGCGCAGCGGGCAGGCGGTCGATGCCTCGCTGTTCTATTCGGAAAGCGAGGAGGGCGGTTTCATCGCCAGTTTCGCCATCACCAATCCGCAGGTCGATGCCGACGCTGTCGAGGCTACGCTGAAAGCCGAACTCGATCGCATCCGCAGCGAGCCGGTGACCGCCGCCGAGCTGGCCGAAGCCAAGAGCGAGCTGTTCTCCGATTCGCTCCGCCGCCGCGAAACCGCGCGGGGCCGCGCCTTCGAACTGGGCGAGGCGCTGGTATCGACGGGCAATCCCCGCGCCGCCGATGCGCGGCTGGAAGCGATCGGGCGGGTAACCGCCGCCGATGTCCAGCGCGTGGCGGCCAAATGGATGGACCCGCAGGCGCGCGTCGACATGCGATATATCGCGGGCGAGGAAAATCCGGCGGCCTATGCCAACCCGGTGCCATTGCCGACCTTCCGCAGCCTGCCCGCCGCAACGGGCGAGCCGCTTGCGGTCCTCCCCGAAGGCCAGCGGCAGGAGCCGCCCGGTCCGGGCATCGTGCCCAGTGTCGAACGTGCCGCGATCGTCGAACGGAACCTTGCGAACGGCGTCTCGGTCGTCGCGGCGCAGACCGGTGACGTGCCGATCGCGACCATGACCGTGCTTGTCCCCGGCGGCTCGATCAGCGATCCGCGCATGAAGGCGGGCCTTGCCAACATGGCCGCCAGCATCGCCGATCAGGGCACGGCGGATATGAGCGCTCAGGAGATCGCGCAGAAGCTCGAATCGCTCGGCGCCAGCTTCGGCGCGACGGCGGGATCGGAAGGCTCGTTCTTCAGCCTGACCGCGCCGGTCGCCAATATGGCGGCGGCGGGCGAGATTCTCGCCGCAGTCATCAAGGGCGCGACCTATCCCGAGGATGCGTTCGAGCGTGAGAGGAAGCGCGCCATCGACGGATTGGCGGTCAGCCTCAAGGACCCCGGCGCGCTTGCCGGCATGGTCGCGCGGCCCGTCCTTTACGGCGATGCGCCCTATGGGACACTGCCGGGCGGAACGCAGGCGAGCCTCGCCTCGCTGACGCGCGAGGATCTGATCCAGCATCGCGAGACATACTGGCACCCCGCGCGCACCAAGGTCATCGTCAGCGGCGGGATCGCGCCCGATCAGGCCGTCGCGCTCACGAACGCGCTGTTCGGCAATTGGCAGGTGGCGAGCGCGCCGCCCGCCGACATCGCCCAGCCGACAGGCGCGGGCGAGCCGGTCCGCACGGTCGTGATCGACATGCCCGATGCGGGCCAGGCGGCGGTCTATGCCGGCCTGCGCGCACCTTCGCGCACCGATGGCGATTATTACGCGCTCGAGATCGCCAATGCGATTCTCGGCGGCGGATCGAGCGGGCGGTTGTTCGAAGAGGTGCGCACCAAGCGATCGATCAGCTACGGGGCGGGAAGCGGGCTCATCACCGACCGCCTCGTCGCCTCCTCGCAGACGCAGAACGCGACCGCCGACGAGGTGGTTCAGGTCTTCCTCGACGAGTTCGACCGCTTGGGCAGCGAAGCGGTCGCCGACGATCTGCTGAACCGCCGCCGCCTCTATCTCGGCGGGAATTACGCGCGCAGCCTCGAAACCTCGGGCGGGTTCAACGCGATCGTCGCGAACCTCATCCTCGACGGGCTGGAGCCTGCCGAGGCCGCGCGCTACGCCGATCGCCTGCAGGCCGTCTCGCCCGAAGCGGCGGCCAAGGCGGCGGCGGATTACGTGACGGCGGACAAGGCCAGCGTCATCGTGGTCGGCAATGCGGCCGAATTCCTCGACGATCTGCGCGCGATCCGGCCCGATGTCGAAGTGATCCCGGCGGCCTCGCTCGACCTGTCGAGCAAGGATCTGGGGCTGGACTGATTTGTCGGAGAAGGGAGGGGGCCTACGCCTCCTCCCGCTCCACCGCCTGTCGCGCCCACATTTCGGCATAGAGCCCGTCCGCGCGCAACAGCTCGGCGTGCGTGCCGCGTTCCGCGAGGCGGCCATGTTCCAGCACCAGGATCGCATCGGCATCGGCGATGGTCGAGAGGCGGTGCGCGATCGCGAGCGTCGTGCGGTGTTCCGACACCCGATCGAGCGTGGCGAGAATGCCCTGTTCGGTCCGCGAATCGAGCGCGCTGGTCGCCTCGTCCAGCAGCAGGATCGGCGGGTCCTTGAGAAGCGTGCGCGCGATGGCGACGCGCTGTTTCTCGCCGCCCGACAATTTCAGGCCGCGCTCGCCCACTTCGGTCTCGAATCCATCGGGTAGAGCCTCGATGAACGGGAGGATCGCCGCATCGCGCGCTGCCCGCACGATCTCTTCCTCGCCAGCACCCTCGCGGCCATAGGCGATATTGTAGCCGATCGTGTCGTTGAACAGCACGCTGTCCTGCGGGACGATACCGATCGCGGCGCGCAGGCTTTTCTGCTCGACCTGCGAAATATCCTGCCCGTCGATCAGGATGCGCCCGCTCCAGGGATCGTAGAAGCGGAACAGCAGCCGCGCGATCGTGCTCTTGCCCGCACCCGACGGACCGACGATCGCGGTATGGCTCCCCGCCGGAACCTCGAAACTCAAATCGTGCAAAATCGTGCGCTCGGCCTCGTATCCGAAGCGGACATTCTCGAAGGCGAGGGTCGGGCGGCGGACGATCAGCGCCGGGGCACCGGGCCTGTCCGCCACCTCGACCTCGGTATCCATCAGAGTGAACATCTGCGCCATGTCGACCATGCCCTGCCGGATCGTGCGATAGACGAATCCGAGCAGGTCGAGCGGGCGGAAGAGCTGCATCAGATAGGTGTTCACGAAGACGAGATCGCCCACCGTCAGCTGGCCCCGGCTCCACCCCCACACCGTATAGGCCATCGCGCCCGCCATCAGCAGATTGGTGATGAGCGCCTGCGCGATATTGAGCATTCCGAGCGAGGCATCGGATTTGATCGCAGCCTCGGAATAGGCGCGGGCTGAGTTGGCGTAGCGCTCTTCCTCGCGGTGTTCGGCGCCGAAATATTTGACCGTCTCGTAATTCAGCAGCGAATCGACCGCGCGCGACAGGGCGGTCCCGTCGAGATCGTTCATCTCGCGCCTGAGATGCGTGCGCCATTCGGTGATCCGCTGCGTCACCACGATATAGGCGACCACGGTGAAGGCGGTGGCGGCGACCAGGCCCCAACCGAAATTGAGATAGAAGATCACCGCCACGGCGACGAGTTCGATGATCGTCGGTGCGATGTTGAAGAGCAGGAAATAGAGCATGGAATCGATGCTCTTGGTCCCGCGCTCGATGATCTTGGTCACCTCGCCCGTGCGGCGCGAGAGGTGGAAGCGCAGCGACAGGCGGTGGAGGCGGCGGAACACGTCTTCGGCCAGATGCCGCGTCGCTTCCTGGCCGACCCGTTCGAACACGATGTTCCGAAGATTGTCGAAGGCCGTCCCCGCGAACCGGCCCAGCCCGTAGGCAAGCACCAGCGCCATGGCGAGCATCGCGGCCTCGCCCACCTCGCCCGCCATCGCGTCTACTGCCTTCTTGTAGGCGAAGGGGAGCGCCAGCGTCACGGCCTTCGCCAGCAGCACCAGCATCAGCGCGATCACGATGCGGCGCCGCAACCCCGGATTGTCGCGCGGCCAGAGATAGGGGAGGAACCGCTTGAGGATCGCCCAGCTCTCGGCGTCGATCGGTTTGGTCTGGGTCTGGTTCTCGGGAGGCACGGTGCGAAGATGGGGACCCGAAGGCGATCCGGCAATGCGGGCACTATCTCGCCGAATAGAAGCCGAGGCGCCGCATGGATGAGCTACGCCGACAATAACCAGCCATAGGCCAATTCAGCGCATTAGGTTTCGTGGACAAAGGGTATCCATAGTTTGACTGACGCGAGCGCGACGAAGCCGAGGTAGGATTCTTTGGTTTTGTCGTATCGGGTCGCGATGCGGCGCCAGTTCTTCAGTTTGTTGAAC
>Ga0114912_1001153_pt1 | contig 11710 bp, 9 predicted proteins | sample MalvirDeepMed_51_FD_89713 | JGI IMG/M metagenome (GOLD analysis project Ga0114912, IMG submission 89713) | Marine viral communities from the Global Malaspina Expedition - Malaspina viral metaG DeepMed_51 | ecosystem: Environmental > Aquatic > Marine > Oceanic | place: Mediterranean Sea...
ACCACCGGTACCAGCTAGGAAGACCACATCGCTATCGAGCCAGTGAATATCGAAGTTGTTACGGTCAAAGCGCTTACCGGCCCAGATGGATGCGTTTTCAAACGCCCCGGTGAAGCTGGGCAGGTCGCTGAACTCTGCATACACTTGGCGCACGTTTAGGTTGGTGTCATCGCCCACCCAGTCGTTGCTGGAATTGGTGCCATGGGCCAGCATGGTGGTGTAACGGGCTTTGGCGCCGTTATCGAACTGCATGCGGTAGTTCAGGATGGCTTCAGAGTAGGTGTCCGGCTCGTTACCCAAACGCCCCACTGCGCCGCCATTACCACCGGCGGGCGTTAGGTACGGGCCGCCCGGTGCGCTTTTGCCATCTTCACCGATCAACAGGCCAGAACGAGCATACACGTTGAACGAGAAGCCCTCTTCGCCGCTGGCCTGGCGTTCGACGCGGGCCAGGCGCTCTTCGATATCGGCATCGGTAGTTGCCGCTGCTGGCGCGCTTGAAGCAGGCGCAGCACCGCGCCCCTGCTCAGCTAACTCCGCGCGGCGCTCGGCAGCCTCAGCCCGCTGCTCGGCGGCCGCAATGCGCGCTTCTAGCTCGGCAAAGCGCTCTTCCATCGTCGTGTCGGCGTTGGCAACACCGCAAAGTCCGAGGCTGGCAGTGGCAACGGCGATGGCTAATGGTGTCTTGAATGTCATTTTGTGCATTGTTTTAAATCTATTTTTGTTCTGATCGTGACGCTGGCTCCAGGCACCGCCTTCCCTTGAATAATGTTGCAAAGCAACTTCTATTTTGAGCCGAAGAGCGACAGCCACTAAAACTTAATCGATTAAGAGCTAGTAAACCAACAAGCTTTTACTAATTATCGACCAATGTCTAAAGCACTATTTATCTTAGAGAAACCGAATTGAAATAGATTAGACAAAAGTCTCTATTGAACTTCACGATGACAGACGGCTAACTGGCAGCGTACTTAATCGTTTAAGTAGGCGCTACAAGCGCTCTGATCCCCCATCACCCACAACAATAAACGCCGAGGAACGCCGTAATGAAAAAGACACTACTCACTTCAGCTATCGCTTTGGCCAGTCTTGCCAGTGCCACCGGGTCTGCCCAAGCGGCCGAACTGACGATCTCCTGTGGTGCGGTTGGTGCAGAGTTGACCCTTTGCCAAGAAGGCGTGCGCGCTTGGGAAGAGAAAACCGGCCACAGCGTCGATGTGGTTTCAACGCCCAACTCATCCACTGAGCGCCTGTCTCTCTATCAACAAATTCTCTCCGCCAACTCCAGCGATATCGACGTCATGCAAATCGACGTGGTGTGGCCCGGCCTGTTGGCCAATCACCTGCTCGATCTTCGCGAGGTATTGGGTGACGACGCAGCCGCGGGCCATTTCGAGACGATCGTGGTCAACAACACCATCGATGATCGTCTGGTCGCCATGCCGTGGTTTACCGATGCGGGGGTGCTGTACTACCGGGAAGACCTGCTGGAAAAGCACGGTCATGACGTTCCGACCACCTGGCAGGCACTCACCGACACTGCGCGCGATATTCAAAACGCCGAGCGTGAAGCGGGCAACGACCGTATGCAAGGCTTCGTATTCCAAGGGCGCGCCTATGAAGGGCTGACCGTCAACGCCTTGGAATGGGTCGCCAGCTTTGGCGGCGGTACCGTGGTCGATAACGACGGCGAAGTGACCATCAACAACGAGCGCGCTGCCCAAGCGTTGGATCTCGCTGCCTCTTGGATCGGTGACATCTCCCCGGAAGGCGTGCTGAACTACACCGAAGAAGAAGCACGGGGTGTTTTCCAGGGCGGCAATGCCGTCTTCATGCGCAACTGGCCCTACGCGTGGTCACTGGCCCAGAGTGACGATAGCGACGTACGCGGCAAAGTAGGCGTCGTGCAGCTGCCTGCTGGCGGTGAAGAGGGCCAAAGCGCTGCGGGCCTGGGCGGCTGGAACCTGGCCGTGTCGCGCTACAGCGAGCATCCTGACATTGCGGCGGATTTGGTGGCTTACCTGACCGGTGAAGAAGAGCAGAAACGTCGCGCCATTCAGGCGTCCTACAACCCCACCATCGATGCGCTCTACCAGGACCAGGAAGTACTGGAAGCGGTGCCCTTCTTCGGCACGCTCTACGACACCTTCACGAGTGCGGTTGCCCGCCCCTCTGCACCTACCGGCGGTGCCTATGGCCGGGTCAGCAACGCCTTCTTTAGCACCTCTCATGACGTGCTGTCCGGCACCAAAGATGGCGCTCAAGCCGTCGCTGACCTTGAAGGCGAATTGCTGCGCCTGAAGCGTCGCAACTGGTAAACGCGGAGACACCTATGTCGAGCTCTTCTCACCACTCTCACCAAAACGCGCCCCTCGGGGCGCGTTCCGCCACGCCAGCGCGGCGGCAACGGGGTACCAAGGTCCGCCGCCAACGCGTCAAGGCGGCGTGGCTGTTCTTAGCCCCCATGCTGATTGCCCTCACGCTGGTGGCGGGCTGGCCGTTACTTCGCACCTTCTTTCTCAGCTTTACCGATGCGTCGCTGTCCGATTTAGGCGCCGCAAACCTGATTGGCTTTGAAAACTATCTGGTTTACGACAACGGCCGCTGGTTTGGCGTGCTAGCCGACCCGGTATGGTGGCAGTCCGTGTGGAACACGGTCTACTTCTCGGTCGTTTCCGTTTCGCTGGAAGTAGTGTTTGGCGTCATCGTGGCGCTGATTCTGAACGCAGAATTTAAAGGCCGTGTGATTGTTCGTGCGGCGGTCCTCATCCCTTGGGCCATCCCCACCATTGTCTCAGCCCAGATGTGGGCGTGGATGCTGAATGATCAGTTCGGCATCATCAACCACCTGCTGATGGTGGTTGGCATTATTGATAATCCCATCGCCTGGACAGCCAGCGCCACCTACTCCATGTGGGCGGTCATTATGGTTGACGTTTGGAAGACCATTCCTTTCGTCGCGCTGCTGGTGTTAGCCGCGCTGCAGATGCTGCCTAAAGATTGCTATGAAGCTGCTGAGGTGGATGGCATTCACCCCGTGCGCGTGTTCTTCAAAGTCACGCTACCGCTGATTACCCCAGCGCTGATGGTGGCGGTGATCTTCCGCCTGCTGGATGCCCTGCGGGTCTTCGACGTGATCTATGTATTGACCTCCAACTCCACCAGCACGATGTCGATGTCGGTGTATGCGCGCCAGCAGCTCGTCGAATTCCAGGACGTCGGCTATGGCAGTGCGGCCTCTACGCTGCTGTTCCTGATCATCGCGCTGGCCACCGTGGCTTATCTCTACCTTGGCCGCAAACAGATTCAATTGGGAGGTGACTGATGAACAGCCGCCAGTTCGCCAAAATTGCTAAACGCGTTGGTTTTTGGGCACTGATTGCCGTCATTATGGTGTATGCAGTGTTCCCGTTTTACTACGCGGTGATCACCTCGGTAAAACCCTCTAGCGACCTGTTCCGCGTGGAGCTATGGCCCTCTACCTGGAACCTGGACAACTACGCGCAAATCTTTAGCCAATCGAGCTTTGTGCGAGCGATTTTCAACTCCATCATCGTCGCCTTTAGCGTAGTGTTTATCGCCCTGCTGCTGGGTATCACCGCCTCTTATGCGCTTGGGCGGGTACGCTTTCGGGGCCGTTCGACGGTGCTGCTGGTCATTCTGGGCGTTTCGATGTTCCCTCAAGTGGCCGTGCTCTCTGGGCTGTTCGAGGTGATTCGCGCGCTGAATCTATATAACAACCCCGCAGGCCTGATCCTCAGTTACACCATCTTTACGCTGCCCTTCACGGTGTGGGTGCTCACCACCTTTATGAAGCAGCTGCCCATGGAGCTGGAAGAGGCCGCGATCATGGATGGCGCCACGCCCTGGGTGACCATTACCAAGGTGTTTCTGCCGCTGATGTGGCCGGCCATGGCCACCACCGGGCTGCTGGCGTTTATCGCCGCCTGGAACGAATTCCTGTTCGCCCTGACATTTACCCTCACCGATGACCAGCGCACGGTGCCGGTAGCTATCGCGCTACTGTCCGGCGGTAGCGCTTACGAACTGCCCTGGGGGCCGATTATGGCCGCCTCCGTTGTGGTAACCGTGCCGCTGGTGATTTTGGTCATTATTTTCCAGCGCCGCATTGTTTCCGGCCTAACGGCGGGTGCCGTGAAGGGCTAAGCCCCTGCGCAATAACGCCTCTATGAATTCGCTGATAAACCTCAGCAACCGTTTTTAAGGAACTAAGTAATGCAAGACAACATGATGTGGTGGCGCGGCGGTGTAATCTATCAAATTTACCCGCGCAGCTTTTTAGATAGCCGTGGCGACGGCGTAGGCGATCTGAACGGCATCACCGAAAAGCTGGATTACGTGGCTTCCCTCAACGTGGACGGCATCTGGCTATCGCCCTTTTTCACCTCGCCGATGCTCGACTTTGGCTATGACGTGAGTGACTACCGCGACGTAGACCCGATGTTCGGCACCCTGGACGACTTCAAGGCGCTGCTGGAAAAAGCTCACTCGCTGGGCTTGAAAGTGATGATCGACCAAGTGATCAGCCATACCTCCGATCAGCACCCCTGGTTCCAGGAGAGCCGCCAGGATCGCACCAATCCTAAAGCCGACTGGTTTGTGTGGGCCGACCCGAAACCCGACGGCACGCCGCCCAACAACTGGCTGTCGATTTTTGGCGGCTCGGCGTGGACCTTCGACTCCCGGCGCCAGCAGTACTATCTGCACAACTTCCTGACCAGCCAGCCGGACGTCAACTTCCACAACCCGGAAGCGCGTCAGGCACAGCTCGACAACATGCGTTTCTGGCTGGATTTGGGTGTCGACGGTTTCCGCTTGGATACGGTCAACTTCTACTTCCACGATGCCGAGCTGCGGGACAACCCGCCGGTACCGAAAGGCGAAGCCAAAACCCTGGGCGCCCCGGAAGCAAACCCCTATACCTGGCAGCGCCATGTCTACGACCTCAGCCGCCCGGAAAACCTGGACTTCCTCAAAGACCTCCGTGCGCTGATGGATGAGTACCCCGGCACCACCACCGTAGGTGAAATTGGCGACGATAACCCGCTAGAGCGCATGGCCGAGTACACCGCCGGTGGCGATAAGCTGCACATGGCGTACACCTTCGACCTGCTCAACATGCCCCACTCCGCGAGCTACCTGCGCGAAGTGATTGAACGCTTCCAGCGCTTAGCAGGCGACGCTTGGCCCTGCTGGGCAACCTCCAACCACGATGTGGTGCGTAGCGCGACTCGCTGGGGGGCTGACGAAGACCCCAACGCCTACCCGAAAGTGATGCTGGCCATGCTGTTCTCACTGCGCGGCAGCGTGTGCCTGTACCAAGGCGAAGAGCTGGGCCTGCCGGAAGCGGACGTGCCCTTCGAGCGCATTCAAGACCCCTACGGCAAAGTGCTGTGGCCTGAGTTTAAAGGCCGCGACGGCTGCCGCACGCCCATGCCGTGGACCGACGGCGAACAGGGCGGCTTCTCTCCGGTGGAACCGTGGCTGCCCATGGAAGCTCGTCACTTGGATTTGGCGGTGAGCCGCCAGCAGGATGACCCCAACGCCACGCTCAACACCGTACGCGCCCTGCTAGCGTTCCGCCGCAGCCAACCGGCAATGTTCGATGGCGACTTGGCACTGGTAGACGTTGGCGAGGAGCTACTTGGCTTTACCCGTCAAAAAGGCGACGAGACCCTGCTGTGCGTGTTCAACCTGACCGGGCAAGAGCAGCAAACCACCCTGCCTGTGGAGGTCGCCAGCGACTTGCCGGTCGCCCACTTTACCGCCACGCGAGACGGCAGCACGCTCACGCTGCCCGCGTACCAAGCCGCCTTTATGCAGGTTGCCTAAACGCCGCCCATAACAGTTAATAACGATAGCCGACCCGCTCCGATCGAGGTCGGCAAGGAGTTACCATGGCAAGTGTTACGCTTGAAAAGGTCAATAAGGTATTTGGCCGCGATCACATCATCAAAGACGTTGATCTTTCCATTGGCGACGGTGAGTTTGTCGTATTTGTTGGCCCCTCCGGCTGCGGTAAATCCACGCTGCTGCGCTTAATCGCCGGTCTTGAATCAATCACCGATGGCGACCTGAATATTGGCGGCACCGTGGTCAACGACTTACCGCCTCGTGAACGCGGCGTAGGCATGGTGTTTCAGTCCTACGCGCTCTACCCGCACATGACCGTTTACGACAATATGGCGTTTGGTCTTAAGCTGGCCAACACCGCCAAAGAGACCGTTCACGAGCGGGTGATGAGCACGGCAAAAATCCTGCAGTTGGAAGAGCTTTTACACCGTAAGCCCAAAGCCCTCTCTGGCGGCCAGCGCCAGCGGGTGGCGATGGGCCGTGCCATGGCGCGGGAGCCGCGCATTCTGCTGTTTGACGAGCCGCTCTCCAACCTGGATGCCTCGCTGCGGGTGCAGATGCGTAACGAGATCGCCCGCCTGCACAACCGTCTCGGCTCTACCATGATTTACGTCACCCACGATCAGGTCGAAGCCATGACCCTGGCGGATAAAATCGTGGTGCTAAACCGGGGTCATATCGAGCAAGTGGGCAGCCCTCACGAGCTGTACCAGCGTCCGGCCACCAAGTTCGTCGCCGGCTTTATTGGCTCGCCCACCATGAACTTTATGCCCGCCGAGCTACTGAGCGGCACCGCCGACGGCTGCCGAGTGAAAGCGGCGGGAGTGGGAGAAGTATCATTGCCCCAAGCGGGCGACGCTTACTCGAAAGGCACCTCGCTCACACTTGGCGTGCGCCCCGAGCACCTTCGCCTGGAAGCGCCTCAGGGCGATAACTGCTTTGATATCGTCAACGTTGAATACCTGGGTAACGAAGTCTACGTGTATCTGGAGCCGAAAGAGGGCTCTACCTTGCTGATCCATCGCAGCGAAGCGCCCAGCCAGTGGCAAGAGGGCCAGCAGGTATCGCTGGTACCGGATACCGAGCATGTACATCTGTTCGACGAAAGCGGGGCCGCGTTAATCCTCTCTGCTACACGCACAGCAGCTTAAATACTGCTAGAAAGCCCCATCACGGCCTTGGCTGGGTGAAACGTCTTCCCAAAGAGTGTAGTCGTCACACCATCAAGGCCGTTATTCTTGTGCACTACAAGTTAATAATTAGCCTGCGCTGTATATGTGTCAGGCACGCACCCTCTCCGCTAACGTTCTTCACCTGTTTAGGAAGCACCGTGACCGCCCCTCGCCGAATGACCCTAAAGGATCTTGCGCTCGAACTCGGCGTCTCAACCGCGACGATTTCCAACGCCTTTAACCGACCCGACCAGCTCTCCCCGCTACTGCGCGACCGCATTCTTAAGGAAGCTAAGCGGCTGGGGTATAGTGGACCCGACGCCAAAGCACGCAGCCTGCGCACCGGACGCTCCAGCATCGTGGCGGTGATTCTGGCCGAAAGCCTGACTTACAGCCTGAACGATGCCGTGGCCAGTGAGTTTCTCTCTGGCGTGGCTGAAGTGCTGGATGCCCACGGCCATACCATGCTGTTATTACCGGGCCGAGGCCATGCTTCCCAGCCACCCGGCTCGGCTAATATCGCCGATGGATTTATCGTTTACGGGCTGATGCCCAACAATAAACTGCTGAACGAACTGTCCTCTCAACGCCCTTTGGTGTCGGTAGACTTCGATATCGACGGCAGCCCTACCGTGCACATCGATGATCGTGATGCCAGCTACGCGATGGCAACCCATGCGCTTAAGCAGCGCCCTCTTCGGCCTGCCATTATCAACCTGCGTTTAACTAAAGAGCACTGCAATGGCCGGGTGACCAAAGAGCACACGATGCTGCCCGACAGCAGCACGATAAGCCGTGCGCGCCTGGCCGGTTTTCATGCCGCGCTCACTGAGCATGGCTTTGATACCGAACAGGTTCCGCTGTGGAATATTGAAGAGAACGTGTTTGACGTGTGCTCGCCGGTGATTACCGAGATCATCGATCTGCCCGCTGAGCAGCGTCCAGATCTACTACTATGCATGTCAGACCGAATTGCACTCACTGCGCTAACGCTAGCAGAGCAGCGAGGCATTCACGTCCCAGGGGAGTTACGAATTACCGGCTTTGACGGCATTGCCGAAGGGCAGTACCGGGCGCCACGTTTAACCACCGTACGCCAGGACAGCGCAGGTAAAGGACGTGTGGCAGCCAAAATGATTTTAGGCCGAATACCAAAAACCCAGCAGCTGCTCAAAACCGAGCTGCTGCTGGGCGATACCTGCCCTTAAAGATCAAACAGGAGTTATTTGGCGGTTTTCTGCATGGCGATGGCGGTATCCAACATACGATTGGAGAAGCCCCACTCGTTGTCGTACCACGCCATGATCTTCACCAGACGACCATTAACGCGAGTATGGTTAGCGTCAAAGGTAGACGAGTGCGCATCGTGATTGAAGTCGATAGACACCAGCGGCTGGGCGTTGACGGCCAAGACCGGGGAGTTTGCGGCGGCTTTCTCGACAATCGCGTTGATCTCTTCTTTGGTGGTATCACGACCCGCAGTAAAGGTTAGATCCACCAGAGAAACGTTGATCACCGGCACGCGCACGGCCAGGCCATCGAACTTACCCGCTAGCTCCGGCAGTACCAAACCCACGGCTGCCGCCGCGCCGGTTTTGGTCGGAATCATGGAGTGGGTGGCACTACGCGCACGGTAGGGGTCGGAGTGATACACATCCGACAGGTTCTGGTCGTTGGTGTAAGCGTGAACGGTAGTCATCAGGCCGTTTTCGATACCGACTGCATCGTTCAGCGCTTTAGCGACCGGAGCCAAGCAGTTGGTGGTGCAGGAAGCATTTGATACCACGGTGTGCTCGGCGGTCAAAATGTCGTCATTCACACCGTAAACGATAGTGGCATCCGCATCCGGGCTAGGCGCAGAAATCAGTACGCGCTTTGCGCCTGCAGCAATATGCTTGGCCGCCGCTTCGCGCTTGGTAAACAGACCGGTACACTCCATGACGAGGTCAATATTCATAGAGGCCCAGGGCAGGTTGGCCGGATCGCGCTCAGAAGAGATCACAATACGATCCCCATCCACGCTGATGCTCTCTGCATCGTGCTCGACCGCAAATGGGAAATGGCCGTGAACGGTATCGTGGCGCAGCAGATGGGAGTTTAGGGAAGGGTCGCCCAGATCGTTAATCGCAACCACCTGAACGCGATCACGGTAGCCATTTTCGTACAGCGCACGCAGTACGTTACGGCCAATCCGTCCAAATCCGTTAATGGCAACTCTTATTGTCATGGTGGCACCTCAATCAAGCAGTGGTCGTAGATGGCGTATCCAGTAAAAAAATTACTAAAAATACGTATTTAGTCACCTATAGGCCGATTAAAACCTGCCATAACCGCCCCTAAAGGCTAATAACTATCCAATATGTAGTAAAATTACTATATAAAGGCTATCGTAGTCCAATACTTAATCAACGATTCATCAGCCCTTTTTATAGACTATGTTCAGCCCACGCTGCTCATTAGGAGTACCACTATGACACGCGCAACGTCCCCAACCCCCCTTCGTCGTACCAAAATCGTCGCCACGCTTGGCCCAGCCAGTGACCGCCCCGGGGTGTTGGAAGCCATGCTAAAAGCGGGCGTTGACGTGGTGCGGCTGAATTTCTCCCACGGCTCTGCCGATGATCATCGCCGCCGCCTCACCGAAGTGCGCGAGATTGCTCAGCGCTTAGGCCGCAGCGTAGCGGCACTGGGCGACTTGCAAGGCCCTAAAATTCGCATTTCCCGCTTCAAAGAAGGCGCTATCCACTTAGACATCGGCCAAGTGTTTGTGCTCGATATGGCTATGGATGCCAATAGCGGCACCGCCGAACGCGTCGGCTGCGACTACAAAGCGCTCATCGATGACGTCGCCCCCGGCGACCGTCTGCTGCTGGACGATGGTCGCGTCGTGCTGGACGTCACGTCTATCGTTGGGCAAGAAGTTCACACCCGAGTTCACGTGGGTGGCAAACTGTCCAACAATAAAGGCATCAACAAGCAAGGCGGCGGCCTTTCCGCCCCAGCGCTGACCGATAAAGATAAAGAAGACCTGAAAACCGCCATCGAGATTGGTGTGGATTACCTCGCCGTTTCGTTCCCACGCAGCGCCGCCGACATGCAGGAAGCGCGTGCTCTACTGGGCGACGAGGGCAAAGAGATCGGGCTGGTGGCGAAATTGGAGCGTGCCGAGGCCGTTGCCAACGACGAAACTCTAGACGCCATCATCGAAGCGTCAGAAGCGGTGATGGTCGCCCGTGGCGACCTGGGCGTAGAGATTGGCGATGAAGCGCTGATTGGCACGCAAAAGCGCATTATCAAGCATGCTCGCTCACTAAATCGTGCGGTGATTACGGCTACGCAGATGATGGAGTCGATGATCGAATCGCCGCTCCCTACCCGTGCGGAAGTCTTCGACGTGGCTAACGCCGTGCTCGACGCCACCGATGCGGTCATGCTCTCTGCGGAAACGGCGGCAGGCGACTATCCGGTGGAGACCATCGAAGCCATGGACCGCGTCTGCCTGGGTGCCGAGCGGGAGCGCATTGCTCAAGCCTCCGGCCACCGCATCCATGAAGGCTTCGAGCGGATCGATGAAACCATTGCGCTCTCCGCTATGTACGCCGCCAACCATCTGACCGGCGTACGCGCCATTGCCTGCATGACCTCCACCGGCTACACGCCGCTGATTGCCTCGCGCATCCGCTCTGGCTTGCCGATTGTCGGCTTGGCTCACAGCCCCATCGCCCAACGGCGCATGGCGCTCTACCGTGGCGTAGTCTCGATTCCATTCGATACGACGCACATGGAGGCCACCGAGGTGAACCATGAAGCCATCAAACTGCTGAAGGCCCATGGATTGGCACGCCCAGGTGAGCATGTCATTCTTACTCGCGGCGACCATATGAATGCCCACGGCGGCACCAATACCATGAAAGTACTGGCCGTCGACGCCGAATGAATAACCGTCTCGACGGACGATGAATAACAATCGAATGACCAGGAGAGCCATGCCATGAACGATGCCCGCCCACCCCGCCAAGCCGTGCGCACGCTGCAACCGCGCAAGCGTATTGCGCTGATTGCCCACGATGGCAAAAAAACCGAGATGCTGGAGTGGGCGACGCGCTGGCAAGACACACTCAGCCAGCACACGCTGATTGGCACAGGCACTACCGCCGGGCGGCTGAAAACCGCCCTGGGGCTAGAAGTGGAAGGCTTAATGAGCGGGCCGCTAGGCGGCGACCAGCAGATCGGGGCGCGTATCGCCGAGCAGCAGCTCGACGTATTGATCTTCTTCTGGGACCCCTTTGCACCGCAGCCCCACGACCCGGATGTGAAAGCGCTGCTGCGCCTTGCCGCGCTATGGAACGTGCCGGTAGCGTGTAATGCGGCCAGCGCCGACTTTCTGCTCTCCTCGCCCTATCTTAGCGAACGATATGATATGTCGATTCCAGACGCCAACGCCTGGGCACAGGCACGCACGGTATAAACCGCGCGCCGCCTGCGCTCAGCGAGTACGCAGGCGGCGCGCGACCACCTGCTGCCCGCATTGGTAGCTTCCATTCATCGCGCCCAGTGCGCACTGAAGCGTCAGCTCGGCGATGCGGTCATAATCCTGCAGCGCCGAATTAACCGGCTGGGGCAGAAAATCTAACAGGCGGTGGTCACCAAAAGTGGCTAACCGC
>Ga0114912_1001160_pt1 | contig 11684 bp, 16 predicted proteins | sample MalvirDeepMed_51_FD_89713 | JGI IMG/M metagenome (GOLD analysis project Ga0114912, IMG submission 89713) | Marine viral communities from the Global Malaspina Expedition - Malaspina viral metaG DeepMed_51 | ecosystem: Environmental > Aquatic > Marine > Oceanic | place: Mediterranean Sea...
ATAATGAGTTGATCCCTAGTCCCCCCCAGCCACGTGAGAAGGGCTCTGCGGCCCATCGACATAACGTCCTAAGCGGTTTTCTTCGCTTCCAAACGCCGTGGGAAAACAACGCCCTTACGACGCTGATCGTTGGTTACAGTGTCCTGGTAGACAATCAACTGCTCTTCGTTTCCTTTAAGCGTGTTGTCGCCAGAAACACCAGAACCTTTCAGTTTCATCTGAAGGTGAACATGAATACGATCACCACGGTCCTTTGAGAGATCGGTGAGTTCCTGCACAACTGCATTCTCACCTGACCCCATCAAGCCAGCCTGTTTGAAGAACATCTTCTCCTTAGCTTCGACGAAGACACCCTGCGCCCAGATTTGCCTGAAATGGGAAGTGTTTATAACGGTTTCAGCCATTTTGGCTTATCCTCTTTTGTAGTTACCCCCCGGCTCGTTGGTTCGTCATGACTTGAAGCACTGCGTCTCGCTTTTCTTTACCGAGATTCTCCATATACGTAGTGAGAGCCTCGCCAGTTAGACTAGCTAATCGATTAATGTGCCCCGTAACCTCGTCACCAAGATTATCACTACCCGAACCTTTGCCGAGAGAAGGGTGAACCCCTTTCTTTGCAGTTAACGACTTCTTCAACCGCTTCTTCTTTACTTCTTTTACTTCTTCGACTGCTTCAGATGGAGGAACGCCATCCAAAGAGCCAGCAGTCTTTCCAGTTTGCTCCAGATATGCTTGTGCAGTAGCGCGGATACGCCCGACAGGATCTGGGTGTGCCGCAAGTGCAGTGATCATCCCTGGATTCTGCTTGAGAGCAGATACCACTAGTTGTACTGCTTGTGAGGGGGCCAAGGGATCTACGTCAGTCTTTGGAGATCTGGCGTATGCATCCATTACCGATTGGAGGTTTGTCAATTGGTTATTAGCATGAAGCTGCTTCAATTGTCCAACTGACAATACATCATCATCATCCAAGTCCGCTAATGGGTTAACGGTACCCTTGGGGATGATGTCTGCAACCTGATTAGCTTCAAGATTTGCTAACCTTTCCTCGAGTTCTCGTCGCTTGGCTCTTTCCTCATGGAGTGCGGCAAGCGGGACAGTTTTGGCTTCCGGGGCTTCCTCCTCGTCAGCCTCTTCCCCATCCTCTTCTTCCGCTATAACCTCTTCATCCGCGGTGTCTTCGTCAGCCTCTTCCTCATCCGTCGATTCGGCTCCAGCCATTACGAGATTAACCTCATCACCCATTACTTCACGAACGGCAGTGGTTACATCCTCCGCACTATCTCCTTTAGCTACCGATACCCCCTGGGGATCAGTAACCTCGAACCCAGCTTCAGATTCAGAAATAGTGTACTGCACTTTCTCACTCATACTGTTCCCCTTTCGTGGGGGCGCTCGCCCTTTGCGGTAGGCGGCACCGAGTTGTTAGGTTTAACCCATACTGCTATATGATCCTTCACGTTGGGTGCTTCCTTGCACCACTCTAAGATTTCGTAAGCCTTAGTCACTTGTCGCCAAGCTTCTGGCTTGATGTAGATGCATTTAACGGACACTTATTTCTCCACCGTCTTTTGGTCCCCCTGTTCGGTAAATTCAAATGCTTTGCCAGTGCCCTCTAAAACGCGATTTTTATTATTATGCAGGTCATTTAGAATCGGGCCACTACTATCATTACCCGCGCCTAGAAAAAACGTCATCTTGGTTCCCCCTGAAGTGCCACTCGCATTAAGAAGCTTTTTAAGACTGATCTTATGCGCCTTAGCAATTTTACCCAGAGTATCTCCTTTTTGTACAACATACTTATCAGTTTTCCCTGGAATAGTAATCTTATCCTTTGGACGAATTATACTTTTCATTGTTAACTTCTTCCCCCCCTCACCATCCTCATACAACACTTTAGTAATAATGCGATGACCTTTCCCCTGCAACACTTTATTGATATCTTTAATACGCCTATTGACGGTACCTCTTCTAAATTCGCCAGTAGATTTGGAATTTGTGATATATCGTTTTATATCGTGGATATTGATATCCTGCGCCGTTGGAGCTTTAAGGATGTTAAACAACGACTTAAATTTTGCATTCCGGCCAAGATTCCACATATGTGATAAGGCACCAATCCTTTGATCCCTACCTAAAGTATCCCAGTTTGGTATATTTTTTGAATAGTGACCGATAGACCGCTCTATCTGTTTGTCCCAAAAGTCTGGCTTTATGTCCCCAGCCTTCATTGCTTTTTCAGCTTGCGCACGATTTTTAAATCGTGGTTTGCCAGCCCTATACAGCTCGGGCACTACGTTTGGACCCATCGTTTTTATTGTATGAGTAGTCAAGCCGCCTGGAAAAGTAATGGCATCGTACTCCTTACTTGTACGATCACCGCCTTTACCCTCTACTTTATGAAGATATGTAAGAAAGTCGGGAAGGAAGGTTGAGTCCCCTTGCGTTGTTTGATCCCCTTGCCCGTCAGTTGACGTATTTGACGTCTGTGCCAACTGCACTAATCCTTGCAAATTCGGATTCGGACCGCCAAACACCTCAGGCCGTATACCAAGAGCTTGCCCCAAACTATCCGCCACTACGGGATTCCGATTACCAATAGGTGCAGAACGCGACTGCGCGTTTTGTAATAAAGGCTCTACTAATAAATTAGCTGGAATTACCATTAGGTTTGTACCTGCGCGCCCGGTGCAGCCGCTGCTTGCTGTGCGGCTTGCTGAGTTCTCGTAATCATCTCAGCCTTAACATCAGAGGGAAGGCCCGTCATCAATCGGATAATGAGTTCCGATGGGATTGGTGCCCCTGCAGTTGACAGTTCGATGAGCTTATTAAGATGGTCCTCTCGCAGTGCCGTACTCGAGGCTACATGATCGATACGAATATCGTATTGGCCTACGGAAAGGTCATTCATAACTCGTACAACGCCGTCTGCAGTAGCCATGGGTTGATTAAACTCGATGGTTTGCACCTGTTGCTCCGGTACACCCTCATCCTCGTTGATTATCCGAATCATGTGAGGCTCGGTTAGAAGTCTCTGTGCTGCATCTATAGTCCATAAACCTCGAAGTATTTCAGATTGCAGCCAGTTATTCACTGCCATGACAAGAACATTCTGCCCTTGTAATTTTCGCATTTCAGCAGCGCGGGCAGGTTCACGGGAGCCAGCAGCTTGACCCGATACAGCAGGAGGTAATCCTGTTACAAATTGCGCCATACCCTGAGCCCGGTCCTGGAATGTAAACAGTTCTGACGGGAAGGGGGGCGGTTCACCCCATCGAGGTGGCGTAGTACCTGCTTTATAGGTTACCGGATAACCGGCTCGGTTCATGTTATTAGCGGTAACCTGGGCGTTATCGACTGAACCCTCCTCCATGAGGATGGGACGGTTAGCCGACTGATTTATAATATGCAGTGCTTGCGCTGCAGTCTTAGAATATATTCGTTGAACATCCTTCATATCTTCGACCAAGCCAGGAGTCTCGCCTTGGAAGAAGTCAGGGAAGAATGGGAAATAAGGGAAGACACGATTACCATAGGGGGAATCAGTTGGTTCAACTAACCACCGCTTATCGGATAGGATGGCATATCGAATCACGTTTGTTGGGAGTTCCTGGATCTCAGCCTCGAGTTCAGATTCATTGATAAAGTTTACAGCGTCTTCTTCAGATTCAAATCCTCTGAATGAGGTGCCATCAAACCCCATTGCGAAGAAGCGATTTCGATATTCTCTCCACCATATCTCTACTACACGTTGACGGGAGTCATCATTCGGCGCCCGGTCTAAGGGGTTTACATCATCTTCTGTCCAGCCCTCGAAGATATCCTCACCAATTCGGGGGGCATCCTTAGCATCAGGGAACAATTCTTGGAATGTCCGCGCTGAGAACCATTTAGACCGGAACAAGTATTCCATATCCGATAGGTCGGGCATGCGCGCATAGGTATCAAACCTCACATGTGAGGGTGGTACATAGCCGTATTTAAGCTCCCCAAAGGGGTTATTAGCGAAATCCAGGTACCCTTCTCTCCAACCCCGGCCCAGCACAATGCCATCACGAAACGACATGGCCTTGATGGAGACATACTTGGAGCGGAATTCCGTATGCCGGATTAACTTATCCAAAGCCTGAGATACCTCATCATTGCTTGGGTCGGTAGCCAGGACACGTAGGTTGGTATCTGCAGAAATCTGTATACCGGTAATAAGATTGATATATGGCCGGACAAGATTGAGATTTAGGATTGGCTTCTCTTCCTTGCGGAGTTGTTCTATCTCTCGGGAAGTCCACGGGAGTCCCATGTAGAAGGCGGCAGACTCGAGGGAATCTTGTCGCCATGATATGTCCCGAGATTGATCCCGCTGGAACCATTCACCAAATTGGGTCATAAACGCCATAAGATCCGTGTTCTTATTTTGACCCTCACGTACCTTTTCGGGTAGTTCTTGGGACTCTTGCAATGCGTCAGTCATGTTTGCCATTTATATTATCCAAGGGCTACGAGCCTCGTCGGGCTCAGTATCAAACATTGAATCCAAGGCACTCACGGGCTCTCGTTCCTCAATCGGGGGTTGAGGTTCCATCACCGCATTATAAAAGTTAGCGTCCAGCGCGTGTGTTGGAGATCTTTGAAACTTATCTTCCGTCAATACGCCTTGAATAATCCCCGCCCCCAAATCACGGGTTTTAAAGTTTTCTATCTCCAGTACGAATGCCGGGCAATCACTGCGTATATACAATCTTGGAGCACCCGGCCTCTTTGTTATCAAGTGATCCCGATTAAGATCTATGGTCATTAGTTCTCTAATAGCCGTAATCTTTAAATGTGACCTCTTAGTACGAGAAGGTCTAAGGGATATCTTACCTTGTAATCCCGCTCTTCGATACTCCTCTACATCTCCATACATCCTGCCGCGGTGTTCCCGGACCGGCTCAAATATACTAGGGTCGCACGTTACCAAACAAAGCGGTTGTGATGCCGGTACAAACTCATGGCACATATCGCGGATAGCATAACTATGGGCTTGAATGGTAGCTGATTCATAATATTCAGGTCCCACAACATGCTCGGTAACTCCATCCCTCGAGAATGTATTCCACAAGTAAAACGCCGTTGGAGCAGTTACCCCGTGATCCATCCCGCCAGACCACTTACCGGAGGGTAGTGAGCAGTCAGCGGGGATCACATGGATCTCCGGGTCGAAGTCAGGAAAGACAAGCGCCGAAGATTCTTCCCAAGATATATATACTAATCGACGCCGCGTCTTCTCATCAAAGAAGGCTAATTCCCGGACTAAAAAGTCGCGGGGGATATGGGGGTTCTCAAAGGCGGTGATCTCGACTAGAGAAACTTTAGCCTCCTCTACGGTACCATCGGGAAGTTTAACTGGTATCGTCTTACGGTAAACCCCACCTTCCTCTACAAACTCTCTTTCCTCATCGTCAAAAGAAATGAGCTTAGGTTTGAGTACAGTATCAGCCCCCTTTCTCGCCAACTTCCAAATGTAATCATGTCCATTTGGGTTGACGGTTATAAGCATTTTCCTGGGTGAATCGGGCTCAGAGAGCCGGGAAAAGAGATACATGAAATCATTTTCCGGTATGTCCTCTGCCTGATCCAGCAGGATTGAGCCTGCCGATACGCCCCGTAAGTCCACCATTCCTTTCTCTAGATGGCGGAACATGATGCGTCCACCGTTCTTTAAGTGGGCATCATAAGGGTATTGTTTCTTTAGTGGTCTTGCTAACTCCTCTGCTGGAAGCCACTTCTCTAGCTCCGGCCTAATAATATCATCTAATTCCTGATACTTGGACCGCAATACAAGGGCCGTATGTGGGTGTTCAAGTATCTTAGCGACGAGCCAGATGAGGGCGGCTGCGGTTTTACCAGCACGAAAAGCTCCCGCTACTACAATAAGATCGGCCCATTCACCTTCTATGAATGTCCATGTTTGCTTCTTGGTAAGCTTAGTTGTTACTGGCATTACTTTCTGCTAACTCCTTGCCAAGTAAAGTACCCTTCTGTTGAGATTTAGAGGGTGTATGATCGATTGTTTTATCCTCTATTGTCTCAAGGCCAAGGTTCTCTGCCTCGTCAATCGCAGCACGTTCTACAATTATCCGAAGCGCAACTCGATCCCCAGATAAATCTAAGCCTTCCGAATTACCAACCCCGACATTCATCAACACCCGCTCAGCCGCCTTGACCGCTGAAGTCCGCACTTTTGTATCGGTATCGGTGGCATATTCGGCCAAGCGCTCTGCTGCCATGGGTGCTGCATCAATCAGGGTGGCTTTTGCTTTTAATACTCCACGGCGTTGTGTCTCCGTTAAGTGATCTTCTACAGCTTTCCAGTACTTTGCCTCCATCATCTTGAACAGTTCTGAGTTCACTGTCTCATAAACTGTCTGATGAGATATCTCCAGTATGCGGGAAATATCCATCGATGTGAGACTCTTCTCGACTTTAAGGTCAAGAATCTTATTAATCAAGGGAGCATTTTCATCCTTTGGGTCCCACATTATCAGTTACGCTCCAAACAAAGGGTTGCATACTTCTGCTCATTCTGAATAATAGTCCTCGCTGAAAACGCCGATAACATTGCTATGTCAGCATTTGTTAGCGGTATAGGTGTGTAAATCATACAAAACTCATCGGGCCCGAGCCTGTATTCTTTTGGAAAGTAGCTGCAACCGCTCACGTACAACACTGATAGGCATCCGATTAATCGTATCATCCACTTCTTTAGCACGCCGCAATGTCTCCAGTTTAGCCTGGGCCATCTTGAGTTCTGCACTCTTACTTCCCGCTTTCTTTAAACTCCAGAAGAAGAACCCTTTTAACAGCATAGGAATCAATGCTAACAAAGTGCTGATGATGCTCATTACGCACCGCCGTCAGAACTGGCAACTAACCCAATACCTGCCAGCGCAGCAATAACTTCTTGAATAGCCGTTGCATCAATTCCACCGCCAAAAAACTTAGCAACGAGGGAAAGCAATGCAGCCGCCACGACAAGATACCCTGCAATAGTGGTTTTGGGATGATTCATGTGTGTCTCCTTTATTCGAGGGATGAACATCCACTCGGTAGTATACGGTCAAGTTTATTCTTCTTTAAAAATTCCCATATCGTGGTACGTGGGATAATCCAAGCCATGTGCGGAATAACAATTGCCCAGGTTACTGATACACGGGAAGGAACTCCGACCATTTCAAACTTCAGCTTCTTTGCATCCCAACGAAACAACGCACCACCAGAATTCCCAAAGATGATGGGAGCAGTAGCTAACAAGTATCGATATCCATCAACCTCCTCATCAAATAATCCTAACGTACCTTCAGTAGCAAACGGTGGTTTACCCAACCCAGCCCCTACTGCAAAAACGGGATCAAATAGGTAGATGGGTTCGCACCATGGACGAAGAGCCGCTACATGATCTATTCCTCGTTCCGAATCCCGCACCTTCAATAGAGCAAGGTCAGCAGCTTCGTCATAAGCAACGATGTCTACAGTCTTACCGGAAGTTCCAACGAAGCGACTAAGCTTGTTATATATGAACCATCGCACAGTAAGTGTCATGCGGCGCTCTATATCAACCTTCTCTTTTTTACGCGGGTCCCACTCTTTCTCCACTTTAATTGCACTTGCAACCACATGGTGATTGGTGAGAATGAATGTTTCCCACCCCTCTTTGCCGTCCTTGGAATAGATTACAGTCCCAGAACCAGACCCATATGGCGCAGCCACTGCAACAATCGGATATAACATCTCCGCATGTTTTTGTTCTGGTGATTTAATAGCGTATTTAGGAGCAGCATTGCTCCCAGTAACCGAAGCAATCACCAGCATCGTGGCAATTAGGCAGGCGGAGATTAATGACTTCATACAGGCCCCCTTATGTAGCTCGAAGTTTTTTATTCCTCTTAGCCTTCGTAATTTTCGCCGCAGGTTTCCCCCCGGCTATAGTTTTTTTATACTGCGTTGCTGCGGTCTTTCCCGCTGGAGTATAAGGAAATTTTTTCTTACCTACTCTAGGCATTTAATTCCTCCTCAGTGTATGTATCCGGTTCCAGTATTCTAAACATGGGACCAACTAGTTCCGGGGAAAAGTGTTCACCAACAACAGCTTTTATGAGTACCACATCCTCAGATTTTAATGTTACAGAATCTTTCCGGTGTAGCAAAGCCATCAATCGCTCGATATCATATTTCTCCGAAGCTGTTTGCCCCTCTTTGGGAATTCTAAGAGCCATTATTGCCGCAGTTCTAAAATCCCAGAAGATGACTGCTTGTCCCGCATCTGCTTCTTTAAATACAATCTCCTTACCGTTATACCCAATTAAAGCCTGCGTAACATCGATAGTAGCCATCAGATACTCCTCCCAGTATCGAGCGATATTATCGGCGTATCTCAAGTAATGACTTGAGAGTGCCGTCCATACTTCGCAATAACTCTGTGTGGACAACTGCTTCCATGGCGGCTTTCTCAAGCCGTGTACTTTGCTTCTCTGCAAGATCGTGGATCTCACCAATTAGTTGGCGGGATTGTTCCTTGGAATCGGATTCAGATCTATAATTACCATTACTCATCTTTTTTTTAACCATCTCGATTACACCAAAAGACTTGAGCAATAGGTATCCTCCTCCAGCGAGAAGTAGGTCCTGGTTCGCGCTTATGTTTGCGAAATCAATCATTATTACTCATCAGCAGGAGGCATAACACTCGTGGCAGCAACAGCCGCCACAGCCGCATCCTTGTCTTCTTGGGAATTGAATTGCCCTTGGTTTTCGACCACGCGAAGAATGCCGCCAAGATCATTCGACCTGAGAGTCTTTGCCCTTGATGCAACGACCTTGTCGGGGTCCGTGCCATGTTTGGCTAGAGTTGCAATATCTGCATCTGAATGTGGCATGTTGTTTCTCCTTTATACTGCGGTTATATCAACGATGGCCATCACAACCCCAACGAAAACCCCAAAATCAATGTCCGGCATAGTAAGTCCTAATTATTAATCGAGACTGGATTGCGATGACATTACCAAAGTCGATGTCAGGCAACCGGACAACCATCGATACGGGATTTGTACCAACTAGCATCTGCGGCAAGAAGACCTGTCTCGCCTTCCACGTTCGCCTCAACGATTCGGTTTATAACTCCGAGTCGATTGCGAATCTTGACCGCCGCCTCTCGCTTGCGCTCGTCTTCCGTTCTTGTAGCGGATATCTCCCCATACTCTTCTGCTGTAATTACCATTGTATTTCTCCTACGCCGCGGTAGCGTTCCCATTGTATTTCTCCTACGCCGCTGCGATTGTTGTAACGGTTCCAGAGGAACCACGATATTTCAGTGCGCCAGATTCTGCATAAAGCACACCGCCACCGGATGGGTTTGAGCCGGGGACCGTGTTGGCATCTCCGATCATAATAATCCCATCACCACCTCCGTATGATGGCGAGGAGGTGCAGAAGGCCAAGTTATTATCTCCTGCGTCCAGCATCAGGCAGTGCGTTTCATCGGTACTCTCCACCTGGAAATCCCTATCGATACCATTATCGTTAACAATTATACCTCCTGGACCGTCACCCGTCTGGGAGATGAGCAAGGCTGACCAATTAGATGCACCTACGTTGAATTGATGTCTTCCGCCGCTGGCGCTTCCATTAATCTTATAGAAGATCATGTCTTCTGCGGAGCGTTGAATCGTTTCTCCGTCTTGGAAAGTGATGGTGTCGCCATTGATTCCAATATTATCGACTGTAAGAGCGGTAAGGGTGCCTAGCGAAGTGACGTTTGTTTGAGCCGCTGTGGAAAGAGTGCCTGCGAGTTCGCCAGATGAACCATAGATAACCGCCTTCGAGTTAACTACGCTATTAGCCGAAGAGCCATCCACCAGATTCAATTCAGCGGCAGTGCTTGTGACATTCGTTCCGCCGATATCCAAGGTGGTTACGGATATTTCACCGGCGACAGTCAGAACTCCTGAAGCCAAAGTCATTAAATCAGTATCGCCTGTATGGCCGATTGTCGTGCCATTGATTGCAACATTGTCAACAGTAAGAGCGGTGAGAGTACCAAGTGATGTAACATTTCCTTGAGCCGCCGTAGCAAGAGTTCCGGTGATTGTGCCCGTAGAATTGATGGTTCCCGCTACCGTCACATTTCCGGCGAACGCCATTGTCGAGGACGCAACGGTTGAATTCGGGGTCAGAGTTGTGTGGGCAACGAAGGAACCTGAGATAAGACTTTCCCAAGTCAGCACACCGCCGTCTGCGATCTGTAATCGCCACTTGTCGGCGTTATCGTCACCTTGGTCGGCAAGCATATCAAGTTTAAATGCGGCACCTTCTACACACGCACAAATTGTTAAGCTATCGGCGCCGGATTCATCGTAGTAAATTAAATAATCTAGGTCGCCACCAAACTTTGTCCCAAGTCCATCACCAAATCGAATGTCCCCCGCCATTGTAGCGTACCCACTGGCTAGAGTGATGAGGTCAGTATCGCTTGTGTGGCCAATGGTGGTGCCATTGATGGAAATGTTATCGACTGTAAGTTCGGTAAGAGTACCGAGAGATGTTACATTTCCTTGTGCGACAGTAGCCAGGGTGCCGGTAATGGTGCCACTTGAATTAATTGTACCCGCAACGGTTATGTTTCCGGCAAATGCTACGGTTGACGATGCAACTGTGCTATTTGGGGTGATTGTCAGGTGAGTAACGAAAGTGCCAGCACTATTAATGTCGTTACCGAGAGTAATAGTACCGCCATCGGCCACATTGAGCTTCCATTCATCGCCAGCATCGTCACCTTCGTCTGCTGAGAGGTAAAGCGCGAGTGCCGCGCCCTCCGTAGCCGAGATATCAAGCCCAGTACGGGTGGTATTCCACCCAATGAGTACATCCTGGTCCGATCCGAATTGGACATGCGCGTTATCTCCGATAAATACGTCCGCAAACTCATAAGTTGCGTTGCCGAGGGTGTAAGTGTTGGCAGTACCGGGGATTAGGTGGGCTGTGACGGAGCCACCTTCGCCATGTGCAAGCTGAGAGATCATTTGGTAGCTGGTTCCATCGTAAACAACCATGATTACTTGGTTATCTTCGATATCACCGGACGCTAGAGTCTGATCCCGGTTCTTCAGGATGTTCTTAGCACCCAATCCATTGACATTTAGGGTTGAAGCACCGGTATTTGCGGCTGCAGACTTGAATATAACGACATTACCCTCGACTAACGTGTCGGAAGCCGGGGCTAATGTGGCGGTGTAGGTGTTTGCCGACCCTGCACCGTCGATATAGATGAATTTACCTTCATGTAGGTTCTGTCTAATCGCCTCTTTGAGTTCTCTAAGCCGGTCATCCCCGCCCGAGACGGCATCGGTACCGGCTGGAGTCGCTTCAAATGATGTATTCCATGTAGTTGTTACCATTATAGCCTCATCGACCAGCCATTCAGACGGCTCTTCACGATAGGCGTGAAGGTGGACCCGTTATGGGGGTCGAATAAGGGGAGAATGATTCCTCCACGGTTCAAAGTAATGAGAATCCCCTGGGCTTAACGTGGGAATAATAATGATTAGTGTATGGGGATTACCGTAATCATGTCAAGCCCAGAAATCAGTGGTAGAGGCGTATGGGACCCCTTCCATTGAGCCATAGGGGGGGCCCATGGGGCTTTGGGG
>Ga0114912_1001163_pt1 | contig 11661 bp, 14 predicted proteins | sample MalvirDeepMed_51_FD_89713 | JGI IMG/M metagenome (GOLD analysis project Ga0114912, IMG submission 89713) | Marine viral communities from the Global Malaspina Expedition - Malaspina viral metaG DeepMed_51 | ecosystem: Environmental > Aquatic > Marine > Oceanic | place: Mediterranean Sea...
GCGACAACCAAAGCTGCCGCACCCATTGCTTTATATATAGTACTAAGACTTAAGCCTTTCAAGATATTCGCTATCTGTGGCTACCTCAGAGTCATCCATCGAAGGAATGGCTCTCTCTACAGAGAGTTCAGGAAGAATAGAATCTGCGATCTGCTTCACTTCTTCGTAGTCTTCCAACTTAACCAAACCATGAATGTCATGTAGGCTGTCCATCCAGGCCGCAGTTTCGGCATCAGAACCAGCGGGGCTGGACTTGGGCCTAGGGGCGGACTGGTCGTACTTGGGCCATTGGCCCTCCATAGTCTTGATAATTTTAAAGTCATGACCCTCAGTAAGATCGGTGATATCACCGTAATCTTCGTCAAGCATGGCCCCAATCATCTTTTGAAAAAGCATGATCCCAATGGATAGGATCTTAACTTCGCCCGCTTCACGGTTTACAATGTTCATGTAATACCTATTGCGGGGCTTGATTTGACGAGCAGTTGCTTCGTCATCCTTACTGCCAGTCTTCCACAGACCGAAATAAGCCGTACAAAGAGGGCAATCCTCTCCATGGACTCTGCGGCAATGAAAATTACGGACCTGCCCATCATCTGTAGTAATGCGGTGAATCTTCGTCTCAGCGTAAAATTCAGCCTCATCATTGGGAGAGGGGAGGATACGAACAACATTCGTGCCTTCTTGGACTTGGAAAAAATTGTTCAGAAAATCGGAACTGGATCCCGTACCAGTACGAGTAAGTTCAGCATGCTTCTGACGCAGTTTTTCTAGATCAATTGCCATATTAGTTTCTCCAGTTATTTTAGTTTATTAGTTTTCAGAGGGATCCTCTGTCTTCTTATTATAGACCACTCACAAATTTCTTAGCGATAAATCTGAGTTTCTGCTCGGGAGTTTGCGGACAACTGAACCAGCATATCCTTCTTTTGCTCCAAAGACTGAACCAAATTAGTAATAAGATTTAGTTTAAAGTTTTGTGTTACAACCTTTTCGTGCAACTCACGATATTCGGGTTGTGAAATAACATATGCTTCAAGATACTTATCAGTAGCCTTCATATTTGCCAGTAGCCTGTCTTCACTCTCTCTCTTTCTAGTTTGTGCCATATACTGGGCTAAATCTAGTTGAGATCTTTCATACTCCTTGCGAGCAATAGCACGAAGCCCATTATAATACGAATACATTGAGGCTTGTCTACTCAATTCACCATCAATGTCATGTTTGTCTAATTTAACAATCTCATCTGAAATAGCAATATAACTATCCCAATTTAAATCTTTAAACGCTAACAAAAGCTTTTCAGCCTTACTTACTGTGCCCATATTTTATATTCCTTATCTGTTAATTTAATTAAACTACCATCGCTTTGCCATAAAATCCAATCCCCCACCTTACCATGAAGGCTACAAACTCCTTGAACGCCGACAGTATTAGATTTAGCCAAGCAAAACTTGTTAGGACATTGATAAGCCCATACACCCTTAACTCTGGTCCACGCAAGCCCCTGAGGTGCAAACTCATTAGGTCTAGGCGTAAACATTATAAACCTATTCATCTTTACCGCATTCCCCTGTTTAGGGGAACCATAACCACCCATACTAGCATAAGGCATTAGTCTTCCTCTTCCTCAAATATATCCATTGATTCAGTCATACGCAAGGTTCCATAATTCACATTAATAGGAACAATAAACCTCTGATGACTGTTACGCGATTTCATCACATATGCTCTCATAAAACCATTCTCAAATTCTTCTTCATTTTGGTTTAACGAAAGAGCGAAATCACAAGTTCGAATTTTGCCATACGCATCGGCTAATTCAACATCAGTAATTACCTTCACACTTCTCCCCTGTCGGTTAGTCTGCGTTGCAGTCCATACCAAACAATCATTTTCTACAGCCAAGCCACGAAATTCTTCTGATATCCGTTGTTGTGCTTGATACTCTGCCATACCTTCTCTAGAAGGACGCATAAGTTCCAAGTAATCAATAACGATTAGATCAGGTTCAAAATCTTCATAGTTTTTCAACTGAACCAACAAAGCCCGTACACTATTTACTGTGGCTTGACCAGTTGGGAATTGTTTAATTACTAACTGGCTGGAAGGGTACCTTCCACAGAACTGTTCTATACGCTCATGAAGAACATTCTGCTGTGTTTTAAGCTGCGTCTGCGGTACCAGCGCCATAACCGAGTCAAACCTCTGGGCGATCTTGTCCTCAGACATTTCTAGGGAAAGATAGAGAACCTTTCTGCCTTCCATTAGAGCCTCGACACTCTGGTTGACCAAGAATAGGGATTTCCCTACTCCAGGCGGAGCGACAACCATTGCCAACTCTTTCGCGCTAAGCCCACCCTCCAGAACCCTATTAAGAGAAGGTAGGAAAGTCCCATACCTATCAGAAAAATCCTCATCAAAAACTCGCTTCCAGCGATCCTTAATTGACGGAAAGTATACCTGTCCGTAATCTACTGTCCTGCATACAGTTAATGCCTTCCTAACTTTTTCCTCAATCTCTTCGATCCTGTCTTCCTTCAATAACCCAATGCTATCCTTAATCGCTTCCTTCATAGAAGCCTTACGAGCAAAATCCTCTACCAGATCTAATAAATAATCAGGATTTTCTAAAGAGGAGGCATCCAACCCATTGACCATAAGAATCTCATCCTCGTAGTCAGAAAGACTCTCCGAAGCAACCTTCTCTTTACGAGCTTCTTCGATGATTATCTCATCATTGGGAAGTTTAAGATATTCTTCGTAATGATCTCTAACAATACTGAAAATTCTGGCGTGGACTGGGAAATCAAAATACTCAGGCTGAACGAGATTCACTATCTGGAGGTAGAAACCCCTGTTTGACTTCAGCAGGTAAAGAACTCCCCGTTGGAGATTTTCACTAAATTCGTATTTCATGGTAGTTATAAGTTTTGACTAGGGTTTCTGGGTTTAGTTACATCGAGTCCTGCCTTTTTATAGACTTGCTCGGTCAAATTTTTCATGTTTTTCCGTCTTTGCCGTACCTTATCTGGTGAGTGGTGAATAAGTTTTCCATCTTCTGCTAATTTCTCATAATTAGGAGTATATGAGGAGTAATGTTCGGACCCAGTTTGCATTCTTTCTTTACTTGCAGCAATGGATTCTTTATAAAAAGTATCTGCTTGACCCTTATCCATACCATGTCTAGCGTAATCTTCTGCTTTATTCTGGTTTGTGGAGAAATCAATTCCTCTAAAACTTACAGATCCAATTTCGTAATTGCGTTCGCCCTTCTTGTAGCACTTTGGGCACATGGAACTTTTATCCACCTCAGATACCTCTCTCAGTTTTTCCCAAGATATATCACAACTGGTGCAAGCAAACTTATAAGTAGGCATTATCCACAATCTCCGCCAGCAATGGAACAGGCCATACCGTCAGCAACGGCCTTTTCCACTTCATCTACCTGAGGTTTATTTAGGTAATCATCTACCGACATGGCTGTTAAGGGTTCCTCTCCCTTGGACCCAGCCTTATAAACAGTAAGACCTTTAAGATAGTGGGAGTATTCCAAAGCAGTATCAGCCAAATCAGAAGCTTCAAAAGTCTCAGGAAGATTAATGGTCTTACTGATGCAAGAATCCATGTACCGTTGTATAGTAACTTGTACACGAATGTGCTCTTCAGGTGTTACATCATAAGCCCCAACGAAGTTATCTAAAGGTTTATTTTCCTTAACAAATTCGTCAAACAGGGGGTCAACCACCACAACCTTCTTGTTAACATTCCCATCCCTATACCGTCTGAGATAGACGGGGGCAAAGATAGGCTCAATACCAGAAGATACGCCCATAAGCATGGAAATGGTACCGCACGGAGGTATAGTCAGCATAACTGCATTCCTTATGCCGTGCTGCTTTATAAGCATGCGGATACGGGCTGGCAAAGTTTTAGCAAAGTCCTGGGACAGGTACGCCGTAGAATCAAACTCAACGAACGATCCCTTATCCCTGGCCGTGTATACAGACTCTTTGTATGCCTCGTCTCTGATAGTGGTAAATAACCTGTCAAGGAATTCTAGGCACTTCTCAGATCCATACAGAATTCCCAGTTTTATAAGCATATAATGTAACCCTGTTACACCCAAACCAATACGCCTGGATCTTTGGGCGACCTCTTCGCAAGTCTTAGTTGGAAAATGGTTTATGGTTAGGATGTTGTCTAGAAAGCGCACACCAGAGCGTACTGTACGAGCCAACCGTTTCCAATCAACCTCACCATCGGTAACCATGTTGGAAAGATTAACATTTCCTAAGCAGCAATTACCATAAGAAGGTAAGCTAATTTCTCCACAAGGATTAGTAGAATCTAGACTTTCAAAATAGCTTACATTAGTATAACTGTTGGCAAGATCAATATTGTAAATACCAGGATCTCCTGACTCTACCGAATTGGTCCAAATTTTGTTCCACAGGTCCTTGGCTTTTAGATCTACTTTCCCCATCATGGAAAAAGTATCCGTGAACCCTTTCCTGTGATGCTGTAAAGCCCGCTCAGTAGCATCCTCTTCGTCAAGGGCTACAACATTAATAGTATCAGAACTTCCATCTTCGGAAGTTCTAATTAATTCATAAACATAGTAGTTCTTATTGTTAAAGGTAAAGTACCAATCCTCGCCCAACTCGCAAGCGTTAATAAAATCATTAGTAATGGCTACAGAAATATTAAAATTGTTCAATTCTCCCTTATCCAGTTTGACATGGAGGAACTCTAGGAGGTCTGGGTGAGTTATATTTAAAATGCCCATCAGAGCGGTACGCCTACTGCCACCAGACCGCACATGACATCCTATCTCATTAATCATTCGCATAACAGAGATGGCACCTGGGGCTGAGTGCTTATTATTTTGTATATCATCCCCTTTAGGACGAATCTTCGAGAAATTGAACCCTATACCACCACCAGCACAAGAAATCTTGTACATATCATCAATAGTTTTACCTATCGAGATGACAGAATCTTCAGGAATGATAACATAACAATTGAGAAGATTGTGCTTACCAGCATTACGCCCGGAACCGTAAATAATGCGTCCTCCAGGGATGAGATCACCAGACGATATCGTCTCGTAAAACTTCTTTTCGTATTTTTCTTTTTCATCATCTGATTCAGTGGATGCCGCTGCTTTTGCAATAACCTTGGCCCTCTCAGACCACTTGGTTTCTCCTGGGTAGGCGTATCTCTTTTCAAAGATATCTTGCCCTAAATCATTAAGCTTTGCGATTGTCATTATTTTTCCTCAAAAGGCTAGTGTAGAAACGCCGTCCTTCTTAATTATAGTAAGCCGTTTAGAACTATCGAGGAGGCTTCCTAGAAATTTATTATGAGTTATCACAAAGATATTTTTCTCCTTCTTAAGTTCATGTAATAATATATACAGCCCCTTCAATCCATCTTCGTCTAAGTTCTCCGCTACTTCATCGAAAAATAAAATATCAGATTGGTTTTTATTAGTCAATGCCAATAAATCCTGTAAAGCAAGCATTACGGCTAGATTTACCTTTCGCCGTTCCCCACCAGACAAAGAAATATAATGGGTAATCTTACCATTTATAGTAAGTACCTCATTTAGCTCATCATTGAAATTTATCAAAACTTGCCCATTAGTCAAAAAAGATAAATAGGTGTTTGACTTATCATTTAGATAATCTAAGATATTTTTTATTATATATTTTATCAACCCATGCTCTGAAAAAGCTTTTTCCCAAAATTTCATTATCTCGTAGTTTTTTATATTTTCCCGCTTCGCTAGATCAGCCTGTACAATCTTTTCCTCAACCTCACCAAGGAGTTCTTCATACCAGTCTTTCTTAGTCATCAACTCCTTATATTCTAAATAGTTTGAATACTCATCCGACGAGAAAGGTATATCTATTGATTGATATTCCTTTTCTAGCTTCGCTAGTTTTTTAGAGATTCCAGAAATTTGGCCCTGGGCGGCGGACTGGGATTTCGATAATGTAACTTCATCTATTTCAGACTCCCCACCACAAGCACCACAAACCTTATGCCCTGCTTTAAGCAAATCGCGAATGTCCCTCTCTTCCTTACGCGCTACTCTCCTCCTTCTCTCTAGGTCCAAACTCTCCGACCCTATATCCCTTAGTCTCTGTTCCGCACTGAGCAGATCCACCAAGCGCAGACTAACAGCATCAAATGACTCATGATTATACTCCTCTTTGTCAATGTTTATTTTATCTAAACTTGTTCTCACATCTTTTGCAGTAGCAATGTGCTCATCTATTACCGCAGCCTTAGATTTAATCTCCTGATTAAATTGAGACTTGTATCTCTTCACTCTGTCTCTCTTGGAAAATACCTCATCCAAGTTAAGAAAATTACGAATGATTGTTCTCTTGTCCTCTGGCGTAGCGCTGAGGAAATCTAGTTTATTATGCTGACCAAAGACCATACTAGCCATGAACACTTTGTAATTCGTATCCAGAGTCTCGTCTATCAGGGCTTGGGTTTCTGCCATCGTTGATTGAGTGTAGCACTTTTTATCAATAAAAAATTCAAGCTTCGAAGGCTTTCTCCCTCTAGTAATCACAAATTTATTGTCTATCTCAATGGTCACCTGACAATTCTTTTTGGCCTTGTTATTCACCAAGGCATCCTCGTTACTCTTACGAATGGTCTTCCCAAATAAACCCCATACCATAGCCTCAAACAAGGCGCTCTTGCCAGCCCCATTGGACCCTCCAGTATCAAGATTCTTTCCCTCTACAACTATGAGTCCCTGGTAGCCAGCAAACTCTAGTTTCACATCCTGTATGGAATAAAAATTTTGTATAGAAACTGAATTAATCTTCATGTAACATCCTGTATCCTGCTAGCAGATCATCTTTGTCTATAGAAATCTCACAAGACTTAATATAATCATCTATAACTGCCTCATTTATAGAGAATAAATTCCTGTCTGGTCTGTAGGAGGACATCGCGGCAGAGTCCATAACAGGACGAAATTTAATGTCTAATTGCTGCACCGAACAGATGCCCAATAGTTCATCCCTAAGGGAGTGCTGGTTCTCAGTGCCTAACTTATCCAGAAACACTCTCAAGTGGGTAAAGTAAGACGGATCATTTATGATATCTAATTTGTCGGGTACTTCTTCAAGGTCATAAACTAGATGTCGTATGCCGCCCATAGAAGGCTTGAAAACCCAGTCGTTGTCCCACTCCTTCACAGCATAGTAAAACTCTCGCCCAGAGTCTCCAAAATTTATGCAGTAAGGAGGACCAAGTAAGGTTACATCCGTGCTAACTCCCTCAACTTCAACGGATTTGTTATTAAATCTATGGATATGACCAAGGAGAGTGCGATTATTAAACTCAGACAGGCCAATATTAAAATCATTATCACCAGCGGAGTTAAGACAGCCATCATAACCAAAGTGCCCAAAAACTGTATTCCCTTTTGGTGTTCCTGCAAGAGCTTCTTTAATTTTATTTTCATTTTCATAGTGTGGTATAAATGTCCAGTTATCAAATGTTTTTGTGTGCGTTATTACCCGTACTTTATCACTGGCGAACAGGCTGAGGGCGGTTACCCCATCATCTGCTTTTGTTTCACTGTCGTGATTACCTCTGAGTATCCAAACTCTACAAGCAAATCCAGCTATAAGTCTGCGTAAACCTAGCAGCACAGAGGGGGAGGGCTTACGGTACATAAATACATCACCCATAATAACAACATCATCGGGAACCTCCTCATCATAAATTGAGAGTAGGTGATCCACTTGTGCATCTAAGTAGCCCGGTCTCGGGTTATTAAGATGTATGTCAGTTACTACTAGAGTCTTGCCCATATGTTATGGCCTCACCGCAACATTCACACACAAAGGGACACGATAGTACATCTTCGGTAGTCCTGTAATCAAAGGTCACTTCCTCTCCAGCGTATAAAATCCCAGACGCTACAACCCTAAGCCCATCAACGACCACAGTAGGATCGCATGAATGATTCATGTAGCTACCGTAGGAATCAATAATGTGTACTCCTTCGTCCACCCTGATTGATTCCCTAGTAGGTTCTGAGACTTTCGCCCCGCACAGTTCAAAGAGTAGTTCGCCGTCTTTAAATTTCCTTGCAGAGAAGAGACCAATCTCCCCGTTACTTTTAATTGATGTAAAAACTTCGTGCATTTATACTCCTAAGTAGGAAATAATCTCATCCATATTTGAAACAATTCCCTTGGTATATTTAGCCTCCACACCATCACCAAAGGACTTACCAACCAGGGCTTCAATTTCAAAAGGGACTGTGAACGAATGTCCAAAAGCTTTTTCCAGCATGGGGTACTGGGTCATGTGATAATGAGCGGTACTAAGAGTAGTTTCCAACTCGTCAACTGGGGATACAATCTCAATGCTGTCATGCACAGTACTTACAACCCTAGACTTCATACCATGATCAGAGAACTCATTTGCTATTCCCAACAGAGAAAATAATAAAATATCAGAAGAGGTACTTTGAATAACAAAATTAAACCCCTGCCTCAACGACCTGTGCTGGGTAGACTTATCCCCAGAATCTATGTCTAGTAGGTTTCTCCTTCTACCTAGGATGGTGTAAGCGTACTTGTTCTCTCGTATAAAATTATGAACATAGTCCATGAAACCGAACACTCCTGGGTATACCTCCCTGTATGTGTTGACCACACTCTCAGCCTGTCTCATGGACACACCCATAGTCTCCGCTAGATTAAAGGCACCTCCACCATAAACCACCAAGAAGGAAACAGTCTTAGCCATCTGCCTCTCGTGAGGAGTAACCTCAGAGATATCTTTATTGAAGAGGAGACTTCCTGTGTATGAATGCAAGTCCTCCCCAGACTCAAAAGCACTACGCATATTATCGTCTCTGGATAATATAGCGAGGACTCTCAACTCCATAGTGGAGTAGTCTAAGGTGATAAAACCTTCACCGTCTGGGGCCACAAACATAGAGCGTATGTTATGCTTGGTTTCTCTGGGAAGGGTGTGGAAGGAAACCCCCATAGGTTTCTCTGCTGAGTACATGGCGCAGGACAACCTACCAGTAGCGGTCCCGTCAAAGCGGTAGTCTACATAAATATTATCAGTCTGAGTATATTCAAGGGCTTTTAGTGTACCATTTATGTAAGTTTTTTCCAGCTTCTGGGTCTTTCTCAAACCTAGCAGATCAGAAATGAAATCCCTGCTTGCTAGCAAATCCTCGGTTGTTTTTTCTGCTACCACAGATTTGCTTATCATCTTTCCCTCGTCCCTGTACTTCCACTTACTCATGTCTTCCTCCCAGACAACTCTGATTCAATTTGTTCAAGCAGTATTTTCAAAGTAGGGGCGGAGACTGAGGGATTCCCCTTAGCAGTATTGTCAGGGGGATACAGCCTGAACCCATCTTCTCTGGTGTACAGTATTTCTATGAGATTACTGTTGGATGAGATATTATCATCCTTATGCACCTGGGGGTAGTCGTACAAGCCATCTTCCAAGTTAATATTTGAGTGGTTCAGCTCCTTACCCACAGACTTTAGAGCATCTCTGGACACTCTCAAACCTTCCCTCTCCATATCAGCAAACACTGTGGTCACGGGAGAGATAAGCTTATCATACAACTTGTCTGCCCCTGTATTCTCAAGTTCTTCCATCAAGGTGTGAAATAATTTTAGAGTGAAGTAGGAATCTAATGCGTTACCTCTGGCGCAATCTCTTAAGGATAACTCTGACCAGACAAAATTACGAGGGTTACTAACGGTAAGCATTACAGATCCTCTAATTCATTTGAAAAGTATAGTTTAACTAGGTCCTTCAAACTCTTTGGGATGTCCTCGTTAACTAAGTGAGCCATAATTTTGGTATCCCAAACATTGACAGCGGTGATGCCGTACTTAGAAAGAAATTTCAAATCAAACTTAGCGTTGTGGAATATCTTTTTATTCTTTTCATTGGTAAGCAGAGTATGCAACCATTTTATAACAGCAAATTTCTCACCAGTTTCAATAACATGATCTTTATGATCAATAGGTATAACTATATTGTTGCCTTCCCAACTAACTCCCACGGTCATCATAATATCGGTTAGGAAATTTAACCCAGTGGTTTCGATATCCACAGCGATAGGCTCAGTTGTAGTAAGAAGATAATTATACTCAGATAATGTCTCAAAGGTATCAACCAACTCGTAACTAAAATCTCCCTTCGATATCTTCTTTAAAATGTACTTCTCATAAGCATTTTGTATGTCCAACTCAAACAGATACCTGTTCCTCGGCTCCTTCAAAACTGAATAGGGGTGGAAGATGGGGACAACAACATAGTCTTCCTCGTCCAGAGTATAGAGAAAAGCTGAACCTCGTTTGTTTGTTATTCCAGACTTCTTTATCAGCATTTTCATAGCCAAGTTTCCACAGCAGAAAATTAGCTTTGGCTTTACCTTACGGATGGTATCTGCTAGGTGTTCACGGCAAATCTCCCTATTAGCTGGAGACATATCAGATTCTTTTACCCCAGGACACTTAACCGCTGCGGAGAATGTGTAGTCCTCGGACGGAATAGAAGAACAGGCTTTCCTAATCACACCTTCAACCTCTTTATCTGAAAATGCTACCACCTGACCATAAGAATACTTTATAGAGTCTGACAGAAAGAGAATGGGGGCGCTGGACAGCTCCTCGTAATCCATTACCGAATGTATAGGCTTATTATCGTCAAGGATAGAGCAGCCCTGGCATGCCTCATTCCCTTTGAGGGCTCCAGCGCCGAAGAATAGACTTTCTAGTTTGTCCATCATACTATGATAGGGTATGAGTAAGAAACATTATATTGATAACAAAAAATTTGAGATACTCATCGCAAATTACCAGAAAAATCCTAAGAAGCACGAGGATGAACTGGTGCAAATATTCGACTTGCTCATTAGTAATATAATAAATTCATTCAAATTTAAGTTAGACTTTGATGATGCTAAACAAGAATGCTTCCTTCTCGTGTTAAAAGTTATAAGAAATTTCAACCCAGGAAAGGGGAGTGCATTCAATTACTTCACCACAGTTATAGTTAACAACTTGAAACTATTATATACTAAAAATAAAAAGTATCAAGAAAAACTTAAAAAGTACAAAGAGAAAAGGGAAGACTCGCTACCCAAGACTTAGGACTCTGTAGATTTCTGGCAGGTAATCAGAAGAGTTCACCTTGTCCTTCTTGATAGACACAAGGTGGGGAATCTTAGTAGTCTTGAAGATAACAAACGAGTGTGGCATAGAAAAACTATTAACCACATAGACGGGTTTTCCAGTAGTCTCTCCATACCTAGCCTTTAATTCCTCTACTAGCTTCTCAGAATAAGAGTCCCACAAGGAAACATACAAGATATAAATTGCACTCTTAGCTTTCTTTTGCTGGCGCAGGATCTTGTTAAGGTCATGTTCCTTGGAGAGGAAGTTTAGACTGTAGCCCATTACTCTTCTTCGGTATCGTCAAATTCTACTATCTCTACGCCCGCTGGCTCTGCTGAAACAGCAGTCACACCAGACAGGTCAGGAATGTGAATGCCAGAAGCCTCAAGTTCTTCCTTGTGTGTTTCGGCGTATTCCTGTACCTTTTCAGTTAGCTGATCATTCAGTTCCTGAATAC
>Ga0114912_1001166_pt1 | contig 11650 bp, 6 predicted proteins | sample MalvirDeepMed_51_FD_89713 | JGI IMG/M metagenome (GOLD analysis project Ga0114912, IMG submission 89713) | Marine viral communities from the Global Malaspina Expedition - Malaspina viral metaG DeepMed_51 | ecosystem: Environmental > Aquatic > Marine > Oceanic | place: Mediterranean Sea...
GAGGTCCGGATTGGAGCGGGATTTATTCCAATGAAAAAGCTATTATGGCCCATGAGAGATTGGCCATCGTGGATCCAGCTTCAGGAAAACAACCGTTGTTGAGCGCCGATGGCAAATTGGTGCTTGCCGCCAATGGCGAAATATATAATCATCAAGAACTCAGAAAGCAGTTCGAAGGAAAATATGATTTTAAAACGAAATCCGATTGCGAGGTTATTTTGGCATTGTATCAGGAAAAAGGACCTGATTTTGTGGATGAGATGAACGGAATCTTTGGTTTTGCCATTTATGATTCGGAAAAGGATGAGTATTTCATTGCCCGTGATCATATGGGGATTATTCCATTGTATATAGGTTGGGACAAAAACGGGACCTTTTACGTAGCCTCCGAATTAAAGGCTTTGGAAGGAACTTGTTCCAAGATTCAATTATTTCCTCCCGGACACTACATGCATAGTTCCGATGGTGAATTTGTTAGGTGGTACAAGCGCGATTGGATGGAGTACGACGCTGTAAAGGAGAACGAGACCAGTATTCAAAAAATAAAGGATGCTTTGGAAGCCGCAGTGCACCGTCAATTGATGTCCGATGTGCCCTATGGTGTATTGTTGTCTGGAGGATTGGATTCTTCCGTAACTTCTGCGATTGCAAAAAAATATTCCCAAAAACGAATTGAGTCCGGAGATACTGCCGATGCTTGGTGGCCGCAATTGCACTCTTTCTCGGTAGGGTTGGAAGGTTCGCCTGATTTGGCTGCTGCCCAAAAAGTGGCCGATCATATTGGAACAGTGCACCACGAAATCAAATTTACCATTCAAGAAGGGCTGGATGCGATAAAAGATGTTGTATATAATCTGGAAACTTACGATATTACAACTATAAGAGCTTCAACTCCAATGTACTTAATGGCAAGGGTGATTAAATCCATGGGTATTAAAATGGTGCTTTCAGGTGAAGGGGCGGATGAATTGTTTGGTGGATACCTGTATTTTCACAAAGCTCCAAGCCCAAAGGATTTTCATGAGGAAACAGTGAGAAAACTGGATAAGCTCCACATGTACGATTGCCTTAGGGCAAACAAGTCATTGGCCGCTTGGGGTATTGAAGGGCGTGTACCCTTCTTGGACAAGGAGTTTATGGATGTAGCAATGAGCATCAATCCAAAAGATAAGATGATCAATGGCGAACGAATGGAGAAATGGGTAGTGCGAAAAGCGTTTGAAGATTATTTGCCGGACAGTGTGGTCTGGAGACAAAAGGAACAATTTTCGGATGGTGTCGGATATAGTTGGATAGATACTCTAAAAGCCGTAGTGGCCGAAGAGGTTACCGACGAGCAATTGGAGAATGCCCATTTCAAGTTTCCGATTCAGACACCTACATCGAAAGAAGAATATTATTATCGTTCAATTTTTGAAAGTCATTTCCCGTCGGATGCGGCAGCGTTGAGCGTACCACAAGAGCCATCAGTGGCCTGTAGTACCAAGATTGCCCTGGAATGGGACGAAGCTTTCAAGAACATGAACGACCCATCGGGAAGAGCCGTGGCTAAGGTTCATACCGATGCGTATGTGAAATAACCCCCGTTTAAACCAACCAAACGTTATGAAGCAGTAATCTAACTAGTTTCATTTTTTAATTAGTCCGAAAAGCCCCTTATCCAAGGGGCTTTTTAGTTGTCTGTAGCAGTAGGTGGGTATAAACTCCAAACCAAGTCGTTTTCCACAGTTTTTGTTGATAACTTAGGGTGTCCAACAAGCAGTTTAAGGCCATTTACACAGGGTATTGCTTATATTTGTAAGATTTGAATTTTTGAGGCAAATACAGAAAATATATGAGCGAAGAAGCTAACAAGAAACAATACTCCGCGGATAGTATCCAGGCCCTCGAGGGAATGGAGCACGTACGTATGAGACCTTCCATGTATATTGGAGATGTAGGGGTCAGAGGATTGCATCATTTGGTCTATGAAGTTGTGGATAACTCCATCGATGAGGCGATGGCCGGTTACTGCGATAAAATCGAGGTGACCATCAATGAAGATAACTCCATAACTACGGAAGATAATGGTAGGGGTATCCCTGTTGACCTTCATAAAAAAGAAGGAGTTTCTGCCCTTGAGGTAGTAATGACCAAAATTGGTGCGGGCGGTAAGTTTGATAAGGATTCCTATAAAGTTTCCGGAGGACTCCACGGTGTCGGTGTTTCCTGTGTTAACGCATTGTCGACTAGGTTGAAAGCGACAGTTTATCGTGACGGTAAAATCTGGGAGCAAGAATACGAAAGAGGAAAAAGCCTTTATCCGGTTAAAAGTGTAGGGGAGAGCAAGGAAACAGGTACCATAGTGACCTTTGTTCCAGATGATACCATTTTTACCCAGACAACAGAATATAATTATGATACCTTGTCCAATAGAATGCGCGAGCTTGCCTATTTGAACAAAGGAATCACCATTAAGCTCACGGACAAAAGGAACAAGGACGAAAAGGGAGAATTTATTTCAGAAACTTTCCATTCCGAAGAAGGTCTGAAGGAATTCATCAAATTTTTGGATGGAAATAGAGAACCTTTGATCCAGAACGTAGTTTCGATGGAGGGCGAGAAAAACGGTATCCCTGTGGAAGTGGCGATGGTCTACAACACGGGATATTCCGAAAACCTTCATTCCTATGTAAACAATATCAATACCCATGAGGGAGGTACGCACTTGTCCGGATTTCGACGGGGACTTACCACTACCTTGAAAAAGTATGCCGATAATTCCGGGATGTTGGACAAATTAAAGTTCGAAATATCCGGAGATGATTTCCGCGAAGGATTAACGGCCATTGTTTCCGTAAAAGTTGCAGAACCGCAGTTTGAAGGTCAAACGAAAACCAAACTGGGGAACCGTGAGGTTACCAGTGCAGTAAGTCAGGCAGTTTCCGAAATGTTGACCGATTATTTGGAGGAAAATCCAGATGATGCCAAGCAAATTGTGGAAAAAGTGAAGCTGGCCGCACAGGCTAGGCACGCAGCGGCCAAGGCCCGTGAAATGGTTCAGCGAAAAAACCCAATGAGTGTAGGTGGATTGCCAGGGAAACTATCTGACTGTTCCGAGCAAGACCCTACCAAATGTGAAGTTTTCCTTGTAGAGGGAGATTCCGCAGGTGGAACGGCAAAACAAGGAAGGGACAGAAATTTCCAGGCCATATTGCCATTGCGCGGAAAGATTTTGAACGTGGAAAAAGCCATGCAGCATAAGGTTTTTGAAAATGAGGAAATCAAGAATATTTATACTGCACTTGGGGTTACCATTGGTACGGAAGAAGACAGTAAGGCGCTGAACCTTGAAAAACTGCGATATCATAAAGTAGTGATCATGTGTGATGCGGATGTTGATGGTAGTCACATTGAAACGTTGATTTTGACATTCTTCTTCCGTTATATGAGGGAGCTTATTGAAGGTGGGCACGTATATATTGCAACCCCTCCGTTATATTTGGTGAAAAAAGGCGCCAAAAAACGTTATGCGTGGAACGATAAGGAGCGCGATGCAATCAATGCAGAAATGGGCGGTGGAGCAGGTATCCAACGTTACAAAGGTCTTGGTGAAATGAACGCCGAACAGCTTTGGGATACCACGATGAATCCAGATTTTAGAAAATTGCGTCAGGTACAAATTGACAATGCAACGGAATCCGACCGAATATTCTCTATGTTAATGGGGGACGAAGTACCGCCTAGACGTGAATTTATAGAGAAAAATGCCGTCTATGCCAATATAGATGTATAGATAACAAGCATTTCACAACAAAAACTCGCCTTCGTAGGGCGAGTTTTTTAGTTTTGGGTAAAACATCAACATTATGAAAAGAATAATTGTAGCTCTAGTGTTGGTCTCCGTGACCATGGGCAAGGCCCAAGATTTGAACGATATCTTTGTTTCGGGTGTGGCAGATGCAGAACGATTTGCCAATGCCTATTTGTCTCCCGTTTCTGAAGGGGCCATTTACAGTATTTCCAATGGATGGTACAATACTGCAGATGCAAAACCTTTGGGCGGATTCGAGATTTCAATTATTGGAAACATGACTGGCTTTAAGAACAAAGATGATAAAAAGGCATTTTTGTTAGACCCGGCGGATTATGAAAACTTGGACTTTGTGCAAAACCCTGGCCAAGCCAGAATGGTATCGACCGCTCTAGGTGATATTGAGGGAGTAGAGGTATTTGTTGAAGACCAAAGCGGTGTGTTCCGTGAGGACTTTGAGCTTCCATCGGGGCTTGCTGCGGAAAATCTCAATTTTATCCCGTCTGGATATATTCAGGCAAGTGTGGGTTTGATAAAAGGATTGGAAGTTAAAGCTCGCTTTTTACCAAAAATAAAATTTGATGACGACGCAAAACTTGGGCTCTTTGGTGCAGGATTGCAGTACGATTTCACCAAAATATTGCCTGCCGATAAAGTGATGCCCGTTGCTATTTCAGCGGTGATAGGATATACCAATTTAAACGGTGAATACGACTTTACCGATTCATCCACAATTGAAGGTAGCAATCAGCGGATTGATGCAAGCTTTAAAACTTGGAATTTTAGTGCTGTCGTTTCAACAAAAAACATTCCTGTAATCAATTTTTATGGGGGGCTTGGTTACATTACCGGTAAATCGGACATCGACTTGCTAGGGACCTATCAGGCAAATGGACCTTTCTTTTCGGAGACCGTAGAAGACCCTTTTACGGTATCAAAGAATGCAAGTGGGGTAGCCGCCACGCTGGGTACCAAATTAAAGCTTGGTTTTTTTAGGCTTAATGCAGAATACAATATAGCTGAATTCAGCACCTTCACCTTTGGTGTTAACTTCGGGTTCAGGTAGAAAGAAACCAAATCAACTGACCAAAAATAAAGAAGGCCCCGTAATGGGGCCTCCTATTTTCATATATGTAGTCTTCACGTCATTCCCTGGTGGCGAAGACCGAGCCATTATCCAAGGTCAATATTTCTGGTGTTTTTGCTTTTTCCAAGCTTACGGTGATATCCGTTACTTCGGGATCGCCGTAAATAATGGAATAGGTTCCTTTTTCTTGGGACCATTTAAAATCAGTGTAAAAAATCAATTTGGAGTTCGAATACCTTTGGTACCTGCCTAGGTATACATCGTTGAAAATCCATTCTTCGCGAACGGTGCTGGAATTTTTGCCCTCGATACTAGAAGATTCAGTTTTTGCCCAGATGCCCAGAATAGGGTCGTGGTTCTCTGGTACGCGAGTACAGTTGCTTATGGCGATGATGCCAACAATGGACAACAATGAAAAGAGCTTTTTCATAGGTCAAGTAGGTTACGTTAAATTTGGGACTATAAGAACGCAGCTTTGTAGGAATCTATTGCATAAAACTTATAAAATATTTCTTTTTTTAGATACAAACCGTTGTAATCGGCTTTTCTTTGCTTCAAAATAACTTTTAGAGGGTATGATTTGATGGAATTGGCTCGCTAAAACTGGTAAAAGTCAGCTTCTTTCTGCATCAAATGCATTATTTTTGAGGACTAAAATTTAAATCTATACAAATGAAAGTTACCGTAGTTGGAGCAGGCGCAGTGGGAGCAAGCTGTGCAGAATACATAGCAATGAAAAATTTTGCGGCAGAAGTTGTTTTATTGGATATCAAAGAAGGATATGCAGAAGGTAAGGCCATGGATTTGATGCAGACGGCCTCTTTGAACGGTTTTGATACCAAAATTACTGGAAGTACCAACGATTACAGTAAAACTGCAGGTAGTGATATCGCAGTGATTACTTCTGGTATTCCACGTAAACCGGGTATGACGCGCGAGGAGCTGATCGGAATCAACGCTGGAATCGTAAAAACCGTTGCAACAAGTCTTATCGAGCATTCTCCAGAGGTAACAATAATAGTAGTGAGCAACCCGATGGATACTATGACCTATTTGGTGCACAAAGCAACTGGATTACCGAAGAATAGAATTATTGGAATGGGCGGTGCTTTGGACAGTGCACGTTTTAAATATAGACTGGCGGAAGCATTGGAAGCTCCAATTTCTGATGTGGACGGTATGGTAATTGGTGGACACAGTGATACGGGAATGGTTCCACTAATCGGTCATGCCACTAGAAACAGTGTAAAGGTTTCCGAATTTTTGTCTGAAGATAAAATGAACTGGGTAGTGGAAGAGACCAAAGTTGGAGGCGCCACCTTGACCAAATTGTTGGGAACAAGTGCGTGGTACGCCCCAGGAGCTGCCGTATCCGGATTGGTACAGGCCATTGCATGCGACCAAAAGAAAATGTTCCCATGTTCAACTTTGTTGGAAGGTGAGTACGGATTGAACGACATTTGTATCGGTGTCCCAGTTATTTTGGGTAAAGGAGGTATCGAAAAAATTGTTGAAATCGAATTGTCCGATGCAGAAAAAGCCAAAATGCAAGAGAGTGCAGAAGGCGTTAAAAAAACAAACGGACTTCTAGAAGTCTAGACCAAATCATCGATAACCAACTAAAATGTCATTTCGGACACGACCTCAAAGAGTTTTACCATCAATTTGGATGGAAATTTAAAGGTTTGTCCGGAATGACATTTTTATTTTAACAGCGTAACCATCAACCGTAATTGCAATTACATCAATTTCTATTGTCAAATGTTATCGGAAATGATATATTTGCACGCTGTTTAAGAAAACTTCTAAAAAATTAACAATCAATGCAGAATAAAGGACTTATAAGGCTTTTCGCGATCCTTTTTGGCTTGGTGAGCATCTATCAGTTGTCTTATACTTTCATCACTAACAAGTTGGAAGGAGACGCTGAAGCATACGCAGTTAGCCAAATTTCGGAGGCTGAGGAAGATTATGTTGCAAAGCGTGAAGCTTTAGAGGCATCGTATTTGGACTCGATCAGTGATAACACTGTTTTGGGCTTTACGAGCTATGAAGATGCCAAGACGAAAGAGTTGAACAAGGGATTGGACCTTAAAGGAGGTATCAACGTTACCTTGCAGATTTCCGTTAAGGATATCTTGAAAGGCTTGGCCAACAATACCAAGAACCCAGTTTTCAACAAAGCATTGGCCGATGCAGATGAAGCATCCAAGAGTAGTGATAATACCTACTTGGAGCTGTTTTTTGAGGCTTTTGACCAAATCAAGGGAGATACCAAATTGGCATCACCAGATATTTTTGCCAACAAAGGTCTTAGCGATGATATCAATTTTCAAATGACGGATGATCAGGTGAAGCCTGTCATCAGAAGAAAGATTGATGAATCTATCGTTTCTGCATTTGAAGTACTTCGTGAGCGTATAGATGGTTTTGGGGTAACCCAACCAAACATCCAAAGGGAAGGAAATTCTGGCCGAATCTTAGTTGAGCTTCCAGGAGCAAGGGATATTGCCCGTGCACAGGAACTTCTGTCCAGTACCGCACAATTGGAGTTCTGGGAAACCTATCCACAGAGCAACAACAGTATTGGAAACTTTTTGGTAAGTGCCAATGAGCGTCTTAAAGAGATTTTGAAGCCCGAAGCAAAAGAAGATACCGAAGCAAAACCAGAGTCCGAAATCGATTCATTGCTTTCCGATGTTTCACAGGATTCTTTGGATATGACCGCTCAGGCCAATCCTATTTTGGGCAAACTGATTCCTGCTAATCCAGGTAGCCACGCCATTGCAAGGGCCATGGTTTCCGATACCGCCGAACTAGGCGAGTACTTGAGAATGCCAGAGATTAGAAGGTTGTTGCCAAATGATATTCAATTTACCAAGTTCCTTTGGGAGCGTCCGGCACAAGATGTCGAAATTGTTGATTTGTATGCCTTGAAATCCAATAGGGAAGGTACGCCCAGAATTAGCGGGGATGTAGTCTCCGATGCACAGGATACCTTTGACCAATTCAATAAACCTGCTGTTAGTATGACGATGAACACTCGTGGTGCAAAAGAGTGGGAGGAATTGACGGGAGATGCATACAACAACCAAACAGGTATCGCCATTGTTTTGGATAACAAAGTGTACACTGCACCAGGTGTTTCTTCAGGACCGATTTCTGGAGGACGTTCCGAGATTACAGGTACATTTACTGTAAACGAAACAAAAGATATCGCTAACGTATTGCGTGCTGGTAAACTTCCTGCTTCCGCAGATATTATCCAGTCCGAAGTCGTAGGACCATCCTTGGGACAAGAAGCTATCGACAGTGGGTTTATGTCCTTCGTCATCGCTATGATCTTTGTGCTGGTATGGATGATTTTCTACTATGGTAGAGCAGGAGTATTTGCAGATATCGCATTGGTTTTCAACATTCTTTTGATTTTTGGAGTATTGACCAGCCTTGGAGCTGTTTTGACATTGCCAGGTATCGCAGGTATCGTTTTGACCATTGGTATGTCGGTGGATGCCAACGTACTTATATTTGAAAGGATAAAAGAAGAGTTGGCCCGTGGAAAAGGAAAAGCCCAAGCCATTGCCGATGGTTTTGGAAATGCCTTGTCTTCTATTTTGGATGCCAACATTACTACTGGATTAACGGCAATTATCCTTTTCATCTTTGGGTCTGGACCTATTAAAGGTTTTGCCACTACATTGATGATAGGTATTGTTACCTCCCTGTTCACGGCCATATTTGTGACTAGATTGATGATTGAGGCCTATACCAGTAAGAAGGGTAGACGATTGGATTTCAGTACGGGGATTACCAAGAACCTTTTCACCAAGATGAACATCGATTTTTTGTCCAAGCGTAAGATTGCTTACATTGTTTCTGGAATCTTAGTAGCGGTAAGTGTGTTCTCATTGCTTACCAAAGGGCTAAATCAAGGTGTTGATTTTATAGGAGGACGTTCATACCAAATCCGTTTTGAGAAAGCGGTGAACCCTTCAGAGATTGCTTCTGAACTAAATACGGAATTTGGTAGCGGCACCATGGTGAAGACCTTTGGTGATGCTAATCAAATTAAAGTGACCACGCCATACAAAGTGGATGAAGAAGGTGTGGAAGTGGACACGGAAATTCAGAACAAACTTTACACCACATTACAAAAATACTTACCGGATGGAACTTCTTTTGAAGATTTCACCATTGGTGCGTCCGAAAAATCGATAGGTATCCTACAATCTGTAAAAGTAGGACCCACGATTGCCGATGACATCAAGAAAAATGCCTTTTTGGCCATTATCGGTTCCTTGGCGGTAGTTTTCCTATACATTCTATTGCGATTTAGAAAATGGCAATTCTCATTGGGTGCCGTGGTTGCGGTATTCCACGATGTAATGATCGTGTTGGGTATTTTCTCGCTAACGGGAAGCATCATGCCGTTTAATATGGAAATCGACCAAGCCTTTATTGCTGCCATTCTTACCGTAATCGGGTACTCACTGAACGATACGGTGGTAGTATTCGACCGTATCCGTGAGATTACAGCCCTAAAGGGATTCAATGATGGAGTAAATATTAATGATGCATTGAACAGCACTTTGAGTAGAACGTTGAACACCTCGCTTACCACGTTGATCGTGTTGTTGGCCATCTTCATTTTTGGAGGGGAAAGCCTAAGAGGGTTTATGTTTGCAATGATCGTAGGTGTAATTGTAGGTACATACTCTTCCGTATTTATCGCAACACCTGTAATGTTCGACTCATTAAAGAAGAAAATTGCTGCTGCTACAGGAGCATAGTTTTTCGTTTTTTTTTACATTACACTTTATAATAAAGGCCCTCAACTTGAGGGCCTTTGTTTTTAGGTTTTGTTTGCGGATAATGTTCCCAGCCACGATAATAATTGACTAAAAAGAGTGAAGTTTTGGATGACCCTGAGCTGACCATTAAAACCCCATTTATCCCTTTCTTTAGGATGATTGAGCATATAGGCCAAGGTTTTGGATAAGTTTTCAATGTCGGTTGGATCTGGGTTTATCTTTCCCGTTTTGTTATCAACCACCTGATATTTGAGTCCGGCCGCATTGGATACCAAAACGGGTTTTCTTTTCCACATGGCCTCTGTCGCCGTAAGTCCAAATCCCTCTTGGATGGAATTTTGCACAATAATACTGGAGGAACGCTGAAGCGCATTTACTATCAGTGCATTTTCTTTTGGATTGTCCAATGGTAGCAACAAAATGGCGATATCGTTCTGCATGTTTTTGTCCACCGTTTTATAGGTCTCCGTCAATTCTTTGAGGACCTCTTTACCTTCTGGATCGTCGGAAACAAACGAAGGGTCAGGGCCGCCCAACACCAACAATGTCATTTCAATACGTTTGTACTCCAGACTTTTGGGGTCGCCATTTTTTCGATTGTCCACCTTCATTTTGATAAAGGCTTCCATTAGTTCCTTAAAACCTTTTAGGCGATCCCATCTTGAGATCTCGGTAACTATTGGACGATAAATCAGATCTAGGTTTTTTCCTGCGTCCAACACATCAAAAGAACCATCAGGCATTACCCTTCTCACTAAATGTTTATATCGATGATAAAGAATGGCCTTATGATCGTCCAGTATGCCAGATTGATATAAAATTCCGATGCACTTGTGCAATTGCAGTTCCCGGTTCTTATGACTCAAAGGATCAATAGCAGGTGGAATAATAGAGGTTCTGTTCTTCAAGGGGTTTGGAACGTAGGATGGAAGACTAAAAACAAAATGATCATAATCGTTAGTGTAGGGTTCCAAAAATTTCCAAACTGCATCGGTAACGTCGGTATCATCTTCCAGACCAATATGGCATCTCCAAATGATAGAAACGTTTTTTTTCTTTTTGATCATTGCTGCCAATGGCATGGGCTGGGGATCATGTACCACAACAATATCTCCATCATTGATAAGCTCCAATGCCTTGGATAGATTATTTTGGTTGACTTCCTCATAAATTTTCCGGTCTTCTTCCGTAAAAATGCCATTGCCACTTCCGTGAATGGCGTTGTGTATACGTTTGGTCAAGTCAAAAAAGGCATCCTTTTTTGCTTCTATGACGAGCCATTCAATGGAAACGCCAAGCTCCCGTAAAATTCTCATTTGACTCGGGAGCATTTCGGCGACTCCGCCACCAATGGCAGTGGAATTTATCATCCAGATGGTTCGGCCTTTAAGTGATTCAATAGGTTCTTTGGACTGTTCCGTGAAATCCAGAACAGAGGAGTAGAGGGAGCCGTACGCCTTGTAATCCACAAGTTTGGCACCTGGCTTTACAGTAATCTTTTGCATGTAAGGGAGGGTTAAATGTTGAATTCCCTATAAGATAGCAAAAAAACAGCTGATTTGTTTAAGTGTTTGCTTGTGAGTTAATTAAATGTTTGATGCAACACCTTTTGAACCCTTTTCCGATGGATGAAGCTCGAAAATATATTCAGGATTCAACTGTGGCTCTTTGCGATGTGAGACAAAAACAATAGTGGAATCACTTTCCTTGGCTATTTTGTTTACCAACGCTACAAATAAATTTGCGCTGGAATCATCCAAACCTGCTGTGGGTTCATCCAAAATAAGTAAGGGGGGGTGTTTTACCATCGCGCGTGCCATCATCACCAAGCGTTTGTTGCCAACAGAGAGGTCTCGAAAGTGATCATTCTTTCTATCTTTTAAGTTTAAAAGGTTTAACCATTGGATGGCTAATTGTTTTTCACTGTCGGTCGGTTGCACATATAGCCCTATTGAATCA
>Ga0114912_1001170_pt1 | contig 11617 bp, 10 predicted proteins | sample MalvirDeepMed_51_FD_89713 | JGI IMG/M metagenome (GOLD analysis project Ga0114912, IMG submission 89713) | Marine viral communities from the Global Malaspina Expedition - Malaspina viral metaG DeepMed_51 | ecosystem: Environmental > Aquatic > Marine > Oceanic | place: Mediterranean Sea...
AGCGCATCGAGCAGCTTGCGGGAATACGCGCTCACGTTTCCCGAGCCGTTGTATGCCTTTACGAGTCGCCGGATGTCGGGCGGGTCGGCCTTGGCAGCAGCCATCGCGCGAGGAGAGCGCCGGAACCAATCAGCCACGAGAGCATAAGAGACCACCTCGGGGTCGTCGTCGAATGCCTGCACAGCGTCTTCCGCATCACCCGGGAAGAGCCGGAGGAGCGCGCCCCCGAGAACCTGGAAGAGGCCGAAGGACGACGACTCCACGATCGCCTCTTTCCAGTCCTGATCGTCATGCCTCGCCATGGCCGAGTCGAATGCGGCGCGGCAGGTCTCCGAGCGAACCAGCGACCAGCGCTTGCGGGCGCTCTGAGGGGTGTAGGGGATGGCGCTTGCCCGCGCCCCGAGCTTGCGGTGGGCGAGATGTGGCTCAAACCGGACAGCTGACGAGCTCCCACCACTCTCCACAAGAACAAAGGCGGAGAGCAGATCGACGGGGAGGCCAAGCGCTGCGGCTGTCCGCACCGTGAGGGCGCCGTGGGGATACTCCTCTCGGAAGCCCCGCGCGACCGCAGCCGCCAGGGACATCGGACCCACGACACCGTCTACCCCGATTCGCTCAATGGCTTGCCAGCTTCTCGTCGCCTCGTGGGTCTTGGGTCCGAAGGATCCGTCCGCTTCGCCCTCGGCCAGATGTCCCCGCTCAATCAGGAACGCCTGCCAGCGCTTGACGTGGTCGCCTCGGTGGCCGCGCCTCATTGTCCCTGCACTTGATCCGACAGCCGAGTGATGGACTGGGATAGGCTCTCGATTGACTTTCCCAAGCTCCTCGGCGTGTAGACCAAAGGGAGGCCGTCCACGTCCTTCGCCGCCATGACCTCTGCCATCCTCTCGCAGTTGGCTGCGGTCCTGGCTTGGGCCTCGCGGATCATCTTGAGCTGTTCGTCTATCTCCTTGACGCAGTCCTCCTTCTGGGAACCATCACCTTGGTCGGATGCGTCTCGCCCCTTCAGGTAGTCGAGCACCACCTTGAGGACCAGAACGATCAAGATCCCAGTCGCGGAGAATCCGCCCAGGCCACCGAACTCTTCCATCTCAGTCTCCCAGCCGCGTCAGCACCCCGCCGGGGGCCACCGAGTAGGTAGCCAACAGTGCCCCGTCAGCGTCCCGCAGGGCAAGCCTCAGGTCACCGCTGACCACGGACGCCTCGACAGTCATCACCGCCTCGCCGAGGTCATCCTTGGCGCTTTCAATCGCGGCCATGATCTCCGTCGGATCCCACATCAGCTCTTCCTCTTTAGCACGCGGAAGCGCTCGAAGGTGACCGTGACAGCGGACCCCCTGGCGCCCCCAGTCGTCAGGTAGGCGCCCCACATCCCCACCTTGATATTGTTGGGGCGTAGCGTGAAGTCTGGCGCCGTGCCGGGCGAGATGGTCCCACCGCTCCCGATGTCGACGGGAAGGCTCGTCTCCATGTTCCCGTAATAGACCCCAGTCGAGACGGAGAAGGGGGCCTGGATGCTGGTGTCCAGGGACATCGCGCAGGACCAGCCGGTCCCGGGGTAGATCACAAGCTCAACAAAGGTCGGAGCACCGCCGCCCGTGTCGGTCGTGACGACGTTATCCCCGCCCCCGGTGAGGGTGCCGCCACCGTAGCGGGCGTGGTAGTAGTTCGTCGCCGCTGACAGCTGGCGATACCAGTTGGCCTGATACCAGTTCCCGCCACCGCTGGCCCCGTATCCCCCATCGAAGACGAGGAGGCCGCCGTAGACGTGCTGGGCTGCCGCGTTCCCGTCACTCTGGACGGTGTCGACCACGGGATTCATGACGCACTGAATCACGACCGTATCGGCCAGACTGTACCCGCTGACGATGTCGGACAAGGTGGCGAAGACGACCGGGCCAGTCTGGATGGTCGAATAGTATCGGCTGGTAGCCTCGGAGGAGGTCATCTCGATCTCAAGACCCGACGAGCCCACCGCCAGCGTGCCCGCGAGGGCGGTGTTCCGAGAGGTGAAGTCGATCCCCTGGAAGCCCTGCGCGACCCCGTCCGAGAAGGTGTGAGCTGACTCGGCGGTCCAGTTCCAGTCGCCGACTACCTCCCAGACTGGGTCGATGGCGGGCGGGTTGGCGGCGGAAGCGGACGGGCCGTCGGGTTGATTGACCGTGTTTGCCATCAGACAACGTCCATGTACAGCACGCGGAACTTCGAGAAGATCGGCTGGATGTCGGTGGTCGCCCCCTGGTCCTGAGCCGTCATCCCGACGCGCAAATTGGCGAGCGTGAAGACCCCCGAGTCGGTGTTGTCGCTGAACATGACCGAGGTCCCGATCGTCGGAGTGAAGTCATTTGGGTCCGGGAAGTCGCCCGAGTCGGGCATATTTCCAACCGCGCCATAGAGCGCGGAGATGTCGTCAGGACCGGGCCAGATGATGATCTGATAGAAGTCCCGGTCAGCCTGAGCTGCCGCAGCGACCTCCCAGTCGAGCCACATCTGCGAGCCCCCGTTGTTCGAGGTGTAGCCGACGACCTGAGCCTTGTCGCTGCTCTCGTAGATCGCACGGGAGAGAAGGTAGCGGATGTCATTCTGACCCGTTCCGGTGTAGCCGTTCCAGAGGATGAGCCCCCATGCGTCGTAGTCGTCGCCGAGGTCGGTGCCAGAGGTCGCGGTCGCCTGGATGCAAACCGCCTGCTGGTTTAGGGCGTAAGTCTTCGCCGCCCCCACGAGGTCCGCGACCTTCGCTGAGAAGACCCCCGCCTGCATCGTCGTCGTGTAGATGTTCTTGCTTGAGTCGGGCCAGATGCACAAGCCGTACGATCCGTCCAGCTCGAACCCGTCGGTCTGGAAGTCGCTGTCTGTATTGTTCTGGGCCAGCCAATCGACGCCGCCCATGGTCCGGGTTGCCGTCCCGGCGCTGCTCAGGTCCTGAGCGCTCTCGGCGCTCAGGTCTAGCGCGTACGCCTCAACCCACAGATTGTCCCCCCCTCCCGTCGCGGCGGCGGGGGGATTGCTGCGGGTGACAGAAGAGCCATCCGGCTGGTTGACGGTATTCGCCACGGTCTAGCTTCCGACCGCGATCTTTTCGAGATAGAAAAGACCGTCAAACCCCTTACCGTTTGCCGTCGCGTCGGCGGTGAATGTGACATAGGGGTCCACGAGGACCGGGATTCCGGGGTCCTGCGTGTCGCTCGTCTGAGTGACGCTCGTGAAGTCAAGCTCAACTGAATAGTACTGGCGGGCGCCGGAGACGGTGGCCTGGTCGTACACGTTGATCGTCACCTTGCCCCCAGTAGATGCAAGGGTCCCGTGGACGCCCCGAAGAAGGACCCCAGCGCACCCCCTGCCATCGCTGTCAATGACTTGAGTGGCGGTCGTCGCCTCGCTGTTGGTGATTGTCTCGGTGAGTTCCGAGACGTTGACGTAGAGGTTGAGGGATCGAGCCATTCGAGTCTCCTATGGCGGTTGCTGGCGGCGCTCGCTAGCCGTCAGGACGTGAGGTCAAGGCAATGGATAGCGTACTGGCCGACGATACCAGCGGTGGCGCCGGCGTCGAGGCTGCCATTACAGAACCCGCCCGAGCCGAACTTGAGCCGGCTTGTCCCAGATGCCCCCTTGTCCGCGATATTGTCGAAGATGCCAGCGTCGGCAACATCGACAGCGGTGATCAGGTTGTTCCCGCTGGTCGTGGCGTCAGCCGCAGTCCCGATGTCCAGCGTGCAGGCTCCGCTTGCTCCGGTCGTGACCTGGAGAATCACGCGGGTGATGACCAGGTCGCTGCCGTAGGTGTTCTCCTCGCTGAAGACGCCGCCTGCCGAGTCGCTGGCGGTCAGCGATCCCTGAATCCAGAACCCGGCAGTCTTGCCCATGTCATCGCGCTGGATACCGTTGCTCTTAGAGGTCCCCGCTTCCTTGATCTGGAGCACCCCCGTCGTGCTGTTGACCTCGATGGTGTCCGCGTCGGCGCAGGTGCTCTTCAGAGCCTTGTTGCCGATAGCCTGGGATGTGATCTCCCCACCGTCCTCGACAATGACGAGGTCGCCTATGTAGCTGATTCCACCGGGCATGATCGACTCCTTTAGGACATCCTATCAGTCGACACTTGGAACATCAGTGTCGCGCTCATGGTTGTTGGCGACGTTGTCGCCATGTTGGGTTGTTCGCCTCGTGCTGTGGTCGATGTGGTAGCTCGTGATCTGGACCTGCTGCAGGTCGAAGTCATAGCGCATCTTGCGGACCATTCCCACATCGGAATTTATGCCGACCATGTCGTACTTGATCGGCTCGCCCATCTTGACCCGGTAGGACCGGACCCCGTGCGTAGCCTGGATGGTGCGCTGGGGCTGGGACCTCTCTTCTCCGATTGACCATGCGGCGGACGAATTCCCAGGGCTCCCGTAGTGCAGCCAGTGCTTCGTCTTCACGTTGTAGGTAACCACCTCGTCCTCGCGAAGCGCGCTCTGCTCGGCAAGATCCCCGTGCTCGTATCGCTCGGTCTTGAGGTTGAATATGTCGTCGTCGCCACCGGAGGTCGTGGTGTTGTCTGCGACCGTGGGCTTCCCGTGGTGGGGAGGGACATCGACGAAGACTCGGTTGGCGTACTTCCCATCAGTGTTGTCGTACTGAACAATCGCCGGAGCGTCCGTCTTCGACATGTCCGAGACCGTAAAGATGTGGATCGGGGTGGAGGAAAAAGAGGATCTCCAGACGGGATAGAGTCTCCAGTCCTCGGTGAGCTCGTCGTAGCGGTGCGCCCAGTCGAAGGGGAAGAAGCTGGCGAGAGATCCTAGGGCTTCTCTGACCGACAGGGGCTTGTCTTCCAACTCCAGGGGGACAACACAGGCCAGGTTCGCGTACTCCACCGGATTCAATACGGTGGGGACCGTCGACATGAACTCAGCGATTGCCCCCGAGCCAAGAACATCGTTCCTGTTCAGATACTCGGGGCGCGTGATGATGTCCTCGATGACCTGCCACAGGGTCGCCCGGAGAATCCCGGTGTCTGCGTAGACGGAGACGGGGTTGGCCCCCGCGCTATCGTAGTAGTAATAGGAGTGCTGTCCCGCCGTCGGACCCTTTACTCGGGCCACTGCCCTCGACTTGGCTCCTCCCTCTGGCGACCACCAGACAAAATTAAAGGCTGACGTTGCTGGAACGACGAAGCGGACACATGTACCGAGGGGTCCCATTGCCGGATCGAGGTTCTCGAAGGTGTCGACCGTCGAAGCCTCCAGGGGGGTGTTCTCTCCGTTGGTGTTCTCCCACCAGACCTCGGTGACATGACAGTTTTTCTGGGGAGACACCCAGGCATATATGTAGAGTTCGTCGAGAGCCCGCACCTTCTTCCCGTAAGGAACAATCTCGCGCCAGACATAGTCGTCCTCGGGCACAAAGGACGAAAGGGAGCCGTTCCCGAAGTTGAGGCCGAAGAACTTTCCTGCGTGATCGGGGTTGAGGGCATATTGGTCGTTTGGTGACGGGGCGAAGAGCTGCCCTCCATCGTTGGAGTAGGTAAACACGTCAGAGACCCGGACAGGAACCGTCCCCTGAGGCCAGGTCATCGACACAGGGAATATGGGGTCGATTCCCACCACCACCTGGAAGGTGTTCGGGCCAATGGAGTTGGGGTTCCTGTCGAACGATCCCTTGCCCATCATCTGAGCGTCGAGGGTGTCGAGGTCGAGGAGCCACAGACGGCACGCCTTGTTCCTCCACCGACCGAAGACGATGTCGCGACGGAGGTCTCCCGCCACCGGCACCGACGCCTGAGACCCTCCCGAGATGTCGATGTTGAACGTGAGATCAGATATTGACCCGAAGACCTGGTCGATGTTGCCCATGTTCAGGTCCATCGAAGCCCTCGTCATGCGAGCCTCCCAGACCGGGGTCTTTTGGGTCCTCTGACCCGGATAGGGAGGGACCGGGACGGAGAGACCGCTTCCGACTCGAGCCTTTGGGCCGCACCAGTGGACCATCCTCTCTACCCCGTTCTCGTCGTGGTAGGTGGCCTCCAAGAGATAGGCGAGACTCAGGGGTCTCTCTCTGGTCGTCCAGTCGATCGGCATCAGCGGATCTGCTCAATCCGAAGAGATCCAGACATGTAGTCCGCACTCTCGCCCACGAAGGAGTCGAGGGAGTACTCCTGAAGCGCTCCCCAGACCAGGAAGCCCTTGTCCGCCTCGTCGTTGGCGTCCACGGTCGAGTCCGCGATGTCGTCCCACCTCAGAGCCCACAGGAGCCCATCAGCCTTGCCGTGGCGCACCACCCCCTGAATCACGGTGCGATAGTCCGCAGCTCCCCATGCGTCGAAGGAGAGGGGCACGTTCCAGCGTCGGAGCTGCGTCACCGGGTAGTAGTTGTTGATCCCCATCCCCCGCTGTGGTTGCTGCATCCCGTGACCCCGAAGGGTGGAGATCGTCCTCGTGCCGCTCCACGTCCGGTCAAACGCCTTGCACAGCCCCACCTTGTGACGCTGGACCTCGTCCTGGTGTCGCCAGACCCACAGCCAGTATCGCTCCGAGGCTGCAGTGCCAGCATTGGTAGCCAGCCGAATCGGATTCTCTGCGTAGGTCGGGGTGGAAGAGAACGTCAGGGTCCGACTGGCAGACGCTGCCCACGAGGCAACGTCGAAAGCCAGCACGGTCGTCGATCCGTAAACCTTGATTGCCAGCGTGTCGTCCACCCCACCCGAGACATCCACATCGCACAGCCAGGCGTACATGTCCGCCGTCGAGTCTCCCTTGTCAAACAGGACCATGGTGGTGGTGTCATATCGGTACTCAGCCGCCACTCCCTGGTCTACCGCTGTCTGATCCAGGGAGTCGTCAAAGCCCAACTCCTTCGCCATGCTTGTCCCGTCTCCGTCGCTGCCGTGCGTCCCGGTCTTCCAGCGGAAGTAAGCCACGCCAGATCCACTCCGAGAGAAACTGAACCTTCCAGTGGATGAGTAGGTACAAGCCCACGCAGTAAAGGACCCCGAAGCCTGGAGCTGAACCGTGATGGCAGTAGCCAGACTGTCCGCAGTGTAGAGTCCGCTGGGGATGGTGTAGGTGGAGATGCCCCCCGACGGGGTGGCGCTGATCTCGATGTACTTGTTGCCGTCGTCTACGGTGAAGAGACTGTAGTTCCGGCTCTCGGCGACCGTGTCAAACCCACAGATCCAGCGGACTCGAGGTCGAGGATCAGACACGTTGGCGACATAGTTGCCGTCCTGTGCTGGGGTCGCCCCGAAGTTAGAGTGGGTGACGACGTTTCCGTTGAACTTATCGGTGAGGAAGAAAGCGGTCAGCATCAGACGTACTCCTGTCGAATCCGGTCAGAGTACTGCAAGCCGCGCTCCTGTTGGCGAATGAGGTAGGTGTCGACCGATTCTCCGAGAACCCTCCCGTCCAACTCCACGGTGGTGCGGATCGTCTGGTCCCCTCCTCCGTTCTGCATCTGGGCCTTTTGCATTGCCAGCATCTCTGTGATGTGCTTCGTCCCCACCGGATCCAGGACAGTCTCGTCGTTGCGCATGATAATCGCGCTGTGGTTGCTCATCCCAGCCTTTCTCAGCGTGTCGCTGGTCAGGCCCGCATCACCGATACCCTTGACGCTGGTGCCGACGATGGTGGCGATCTGTGCAGCTCCCGCTACTCCAGCGGCGACTGCCTGGGGGATCGAGCCGGGAGGCCCCGGGGGGTTCGCGAGGGCTGCTGTGACCGCAGCTGCCGTGTTCACGGTGGCTGACCCCAGTGCCGCCGCCTGAGAGATGAGGAACATCGCTACCGCAGCTGCCCTCGCGCTCTCGTCTCCTTCCTCATAAGCCTTCTTGGCAAACCCCCCTAGGGTAGAACTCAACCTACCCACCGCGTCCATAACCGCTGCAGCGTCGTTCATCTGACTCAACATGGTCTCTCGCGCCTTCGTAGCCTCCTCATCCAGGAGAGCTGCCTTGGCTGCTGCCGCCTCCCGCTCTTCCGCCAACTCCTCTTCGCGGATCTGCCGCTTGCCCTCCCTGTAGCGTCGGTCCACCTCCTTCCGGTACTCCATAGCCTCTTCATGGCGGTCTGTTCCACGCTTCTCCCAGGCGGAAATCAGGTCGAGTTCGGCGGACTTCACCCTCTCAAGCTCTGTCAGGGCGGTCTTGTTAAAGGTTTCGTAAATCTGCGTCTCAAGGTCAAGCCCATACATCAGCATCGCAAGACGCTGCGCCTGTAGTGCCTTTAGTGCCTTGAGTTCATCTGCCGCGTCCTTTCTCGCGTCCGCTGCCTGCCTTCTCGCAGCTGCCGCGCCCTTCGCTTTCGCCTTTCGGAGTGCTGCCTCTTTTTTCCTTTCAGTCTCTAGGTTGGCGATACGCTGCTTGATAACCTCCCCGTCCTTCTCTGACTGCGCTATCGCATCCTCCTTTGCCTTCACCGCCGCCTCGTCGTCTGCGATCTTCTGCTTGAACTTGCCGGCTAGCTCCGCGTCCAGCCTCAGCTCTTCGCGGCGGGCCCTCCCCAGCGCGATGGCAGCCTTGAGTTGCTCCTCCGTTGCCTGGGTGCCAACTAGGACAGCGTCGGTAAACTCTTCCGCAGATAGCTCCGTTTTTGACCAGTACTCTGCCAGCCCGACGAGGGATCGGGTAAGCTCCCCCGCATTCGCCCTGTTCCTGGCTAACGCTACGGCGGCGATCGAGCTGGTGTGGGCCCCCTTTTGATAGGTCGACTGCAGCCTAAAGAACGCTCCGTCAACCTTGTCGGTTTCGGTGGAGAGGCCGAGAGCCGCAAATGCCATCTGGTCGGTGGTGGGCTTTAGCGAGGCAAGACCGTCGGCAAGGTCCCTGGCTGCGTTCTTTCTCGCGGTGAGCTTCCTTACTTCTGGGTCCTTGATGGAGGCGTACTCGAAAGCCCTCTCCCCGAAAATGCTCTGGGAAACCGTCGAGAGGTTAAGAAGCTCGGCAGTAAGGCGCCCAGCCCCGGCAGCGCCGTCCAGGAGGGTCCGGGTGAAGCTTGCCACCTCGGACCAGTCGGTCCCCACGATCCAGTCGACCATCTGCTCGGCGAGTGCTGTCAGTTCGGGGATCAGTTCCGTCCCGATCGCAATCTTCACCCCTCGGAATGCGGCCTCGAGGTCCGCCTGGGCGTCGATAAAAGCCTCTGAGTCAGCTAGGGCCTCTCCGCTCATCACGCCACCGAGATCCTTGAGGCGATCTCCCATCTCCTCGATCCCGGCAGACCCGTTCTCCATGAGGTTTGCCATCTCGGTGCCCGACCGACCAAGGAGGAGCATCAGCGTGCCCGTGCGCTCCGCGCTCTCTCCCATTGCCATGGACTTGTCAGCAAGTTCCATGAAAACGTCGTTCACATCGCGGAGGGTTCCGTCCTCTTTCTTGAGTTCAATCCCCAAGGCGGCGAAGGTCTCCTTGATCTGCCGGGAGCCGTTCTGGGCATCCACCATGACGCGCCCGAGCTTCTTCAGACCGTTGGAGACATGCTTGACGCTCGTCCCGGCGCGCGTGGCGGCGAACTCATACATCTGGTACTGCTCGGCACTGACACCGACCATCCTGGCCTGCTTCGCCATGCGGTCGCCATGCTTCGCGAGTTCAACGCTTGAGTCCTTCAGCAGTCCGATAAAGCCGCCGATGCTCTTCTTAATCACCCCAAAGATGGCGTCGAGACCCTTGACCGCAAGGTAGGCGACCCCGGCCCCCTTTGCCACATTCATCATGCTAACCCCGGTTGCCTTGAAACCCTTGGCTAGCTTCTTCATGTTCTTTACGGCTTTGCCTGTCTTGGCATCGACCTCAACGTTGATCTTCCCTTTAGGCATGTCTTCTCCGGGCGCGGTCGGTCGCGCGTTCCGCGTGATAAGCATCCAGAAGGGATGATTCTGACTCTAGTATGCGGATAGCGTCGAGGAGGCGCGCGGGCTGCTCCCAAAGAGCCCCGGGCATCGGGAGCCCCCGGAACACCGACCAGGCCCCCCACTGTTGGATGGCTGACCAGATCCAGGGCTCACACTCGGTGACTGGGCATCGGGATATCTTTCGGTCTACCGGGTGACACCCCTCGGCCCGACTCCTCGGGAGCTTCGCGGGGGTCCGAAACCTCATCCGACCCTGCTCGTCGGGATCACCGTCCTTGCAGCGGGTTCCCCCGCAGGCTCCCCACAGCTTGCAACCGTTCCACCCCGACTTTCGCCACAGAGCCTGCTCCTCGGGGGTGGGTTCGCCCTTTTCGACGTAGTGAAGAGCGGCCCTCAGTCTTTTCCCTCGTCTGCCCCGATCGTCCCCTCGTCGATGATGTGGGCGCACAGAGCGGTCGCCAGGTCTTCCAGGGAAAGAAGAGCCACCAGGAGTTCGTCTCGGGTGGGGACCTTGTCGTTCAGGGTGAGATCGCGACATCCGACAACGAGTCCCGAGAGCAGTTCCTCCCGGAACCGAGACATGATCTTCTCGGCCTCCACCTGAGAGTCGAGGACCGCCACTATCCGCTCCTCCTCCGGGAGCCCCCCGTCCTCGGTCCCAGCCTCCCCCAGTGCAGTGACTGCGGCTTGCAGGCGAAGCGAGAGCTCTAGGTGCCTGGTCCGAAGACCGTGGGTGATTGGGCGATACAAAACGAAGGCAACGTCGTCTCCGCTCTCCAGTTTGTACTCGCGGACGTTCCATGTGCTTAGATCCACGGTGGTGCTCCCGTGCTAGGTGTTAGTGGTCAGCCGACCATCAGGTAAATCTCGGTCTCCGCAGCGGTTCCGACAGCCTGCCCCGTAAGACTCACGGTGACCTCGTCGCCGCCCCGGTCCATGTCGGGCTCCTCAAACTTGAAGGTCGGGAGTTCCACGGCAAACATTCCGCCCTCTGCCGTCCCCTGCTGGCAGAGAACCGAAACCGAGGTCCTGCTCCGCGCGTTCAGGCACTGAACGAGGGTGGAGTCGTAGAAGGACCAGCCATCGAGGGTCGCGGTGACAGCCCGCTGACCTCCCACGTAGCCATCCACGCTATAGGCGTCCCCGTGGATCCCCTCTCGATAGATGATGCCGCCGTCGAAGTCTACCGAGATGGAACCAGCCTGGAACGCGGACCCCTCAACCACAAGCTGACCCGAAGTCGCTGGGATAGGCGTGCCGGCGTAGGTTCCCGAGGGCTGGTAGGGGTAGAACTCAAGTCCGTCGGCGTGGGCTGCCGGCGACCCGCCTCCCGCGTAGGTGCTTCGGGTGTCCACCGTCACCGTGTTACCGCTGACTCCGATGATCTTGAAGACCTCGCTTTCCATCTGGTAGTAGAAGGGAAGGTCGCTCGACGCATCTGAGGGGAGCACGGTGCCATCAGCCACGGTGAAGCTCGTGACAGCGTCGTCGATGCCGCCCGAGTCGTCCAACGCAGCGCGCCCCATCCGGTTGTCCTGGCGACCCGTTCCGCCGAAGGTGATCCGCGCCGCCTCGTCGCCACCCATCGAGATGCTGTCCGTCCCCACAACACCTCCAATGATCCGGTCGGCACTGTTGTTGTTGAATGCCCAGATCGTCAGGGCGTCCGGGGTGGTGTCCCGAGCGTCGTTGGGCCAGAAAATAATTCCGGCGAGGATGTTGGCTCCAGAGGCTGGCGTGTTCTGCAGAGCCGGGGAGACGGTGAAGTTGGTGTCCGCAGTCAGGTCCGTGA
>Ga0114912_1001172_pt1 | contig 11598 bp, 22 predicted proteins | sample MalvirDeepMed_51_FD_89713 | JGI IMG/M metagenome (GOLD analysis project Ga0114912, IMG submission 89713) | Marine viral communities from the Global Malaspina Expedition - Malaspina viral metaG DeepMed_51 | ecosystem: Environmental > Aquatic > Marine > Oceanic | place: Mediterranean Sea...
GATAAGCTCCGGCATCAGCTGGGCCGACCTTTGAAGATCAGCTCAGCTTATCGATCCGCTTATCACAACGCCCAGGTAGGCGGAGCACCACGCAGCTGCCACCGCAAGGGGATCGCCGCAGACCTTCCTCTCGCCGGCCATGACAAGTCGAAGCTGATCGAGCTGGCGAAGTCAGTCGGGTTCACCGGATTCGGAATTAACTATCGAACATTCATTCATATAGATATGGGCAGACCAAGGAGCTGGTGATGTTAGACGCAATACTTTCTGTTGCAACAGGTGGCGCAAGCGGACTGATCGGCACAGTCATCTCAAAAGGGTTTTCCATTTTTGATAATATCCAGGAGGAAAAGAGAGCGCAGCGCGAGCATGAAAGAACAATCGAGATGCACCGGCTGGATTCGGAACTGCGCTCAGTCGAGCATGAGAACGAACGCGCCATTGCCGAGGTGCAGGCGGCAGCCGAGATGCGGGCTGCGACCTATGTGCATGATGCTTCATCTGGCCGGCCATCCAGGTGGTGTACGAATACCTTGCGGCTTGTGAGGCCGGTGCTGACACTTTCACTTATCGGGCTGACGGGTGCGATCTATTTTTCCAGCGGCGATACAGGTCGTTTTAATATTGAGACATCGGTAGTCTTCATGTTGGGCGCGTCAATCGCCTGGTGGTTCGGTGATCGGTCCATGTCTCCGAAGTCAAAATGATTTACAAAATTTCGGTCACAGTTGCATTGTTGATCGCACTGGCTGGACCGGCATTGGGGCAGGCCCCTAATTTTTTACCCAAGATGATGCCTATAATCTGCATGGCAAAAAGCCAGTTTGGCGCGACTGTTGCGAAAAAGGAAAAGGTCTTTCTGATCGGCGTCATGCCCGCGCTCAAATCCCACATTGTCGAGATCTGGAAAACACCAAAAATTGACGGCAGCTGGACGATTACGATTCGCTCCGCTGCCGACAGTGAGATCTGCATTATTGCAGCCGGATCTCAAATGGTGCCCGCTGACTATTTTACAGAATCCGGCCTCCCTCGGTAACTCCCGGTTGCCAACTCCCCCCCCTAGACCATCCCCCCAAAATACCCTAATGTGCCCGTGATTTTTGTGAATACATTCACAACTCATTCACAATGCTGTCTATAATTGTATGTAACTGGGCATCAGCACACATGGTAAAAACCGCAGAAAACCGTGGTATTTATGACTAGGCATGACTGAGTATAACTCATGCGTCAGATTTGGGAGCAGGGGGTCGGAGGTTCAAATCCTCTCGCCCCGACCAATGTCACCAACGGTTTCCGCCGTTTCATTTTTCCTGAAATTCAGCTCATTCACATTTCATTCACAAAAACTTTTACGTTTTGAAAGTCCAGAAACAGGGGGTCACCCCTTGTGTATGTGCTTGTTTTCGACTATAAATGTAACTGGGAGTTACATATCGAACAGGAGAACGGGAAATGTTTAAAGTCGCAGTCAAAGAACTTAGTGAAAGAAAAAAAGCCACAGGCCCCCTCAATTATAGGGTAGACCTTCGATCAAATAAGCTTCTCTGGTTAGGCGATGGTAAACCAGCCAAGGTGCGGTTCTTTGTTACCAAAACCGAAGCCGAAGCGTTTGCCAAAAAAGTAAACGACGAGCAAGCCAAAACAGATCCCAGTCTTCAGCCCGCCGATGGCAATCACACAATCGCCGAAGCGATCCAGCTTGAAGTCGATGAGATCACTGAGCGTGAAGTCGCTGGCGATATCTGCTGGAAGACCTGGGAGTGCGATACCTACAACGTCAACTCCTGGGTTGCAGAGTTGGGCAATGTCGAGTGCGGCAACCTGCTCAAAATAGACGTGCAGGATCTCGTCAACTCCTGGGATCGCTCCCGCACAACGAAGCTTAAACGCATCAATGCCCTTCGCCGTGCATTTGAAAAGGCGCGTGAGCAGAAGTGGGTGAACCCCCACCATCCCAATCCAACCGATGGCATCAAGCTGTACCAGAAAAAGCACGGCCTGGGCGAGGAAGCAGCACGGGAATCGATTGAGAAAAACATCAAGAAATTTGATCCCGATCAGATCAAGCATCTGGTGGAGAAGGCCCTTGAAGTGGATCGGGATTACAACGACCGCCAGCTGGCCCGCCGTCAGAAAGAGCACGGCAAAATCGGTCACAACCAGCCGCCGGAAGCGGTCAGCCAGCTGAAGTGCGAGGGCCTTGCCCTTTACTTCGCATTCAAAACTGGTCTGCGGTTTGGCGAGCAGTTCGCACTCAAGTGGCAGGACATCGATTTTGAAAGGAGCTTTATCAATGTGCGGGTTGCTCTTCGATTGATCGCTAACGGCCAGATCGAAGTCGGCAAGCCCAAGTCAAAGCTGGCGGTACGGCACGTCACGTTGCCGCCGAGCCTTGCCACTAAATTGCTGGCCTGGAAAGCTCTCACCTTGTGGTCTGGTGATGACGACCTGGTGTTCCCGACGATGGCCGGTACTTACCATATCTCAGCCCACAACCTCCGCCGCCGGACGCTCAACAAGGCATGCAATGCGATTGGTGCAAAAAGATTCCGCTGGCATGATGCGCGGCATTTTCACGCCAGTGTTCTGTTGAATGAGTATGGCGACAACTGGATGAAGATCGCTGATCAGATGGGTCACCACTCAGCTGACTTCACCCGCCGCCAGTACGGTCATTGGCTAGACGATAAAGTCAAGGATCAGAACGCCGAAGGTGCCGCACTTGACAACGCGGTTGGATTTTAATTTTAACTTAGAAAAGGGGAAAGCTAATGGAAAAGAAATATTGCGTTGGACTGATTAACGATGGCACTGACCACGGAATCTTTCTGGCGGCGCCTGACGACGAAAAATTGACCTTTGACGAGGCAATCGAACCGCTGGATATATATTACAATTTTACATACATCACATATGACGAGTATTTTAAAATGGGAGGCAACGCAAAATCACTGAATTGGGGCTAATGGTGGGGGGGGGCTAAGTGCCCCCCCCTTGACTCACCTCACACTGCCGTGCCAGACCTTGACTGACCACGTCCGACCTGGCCTTGCCCAACCTGACCACGCCTAAACACGCCTTGCCTCGACTGCCCTGCCCAAACTTACCACACCAGAACCGACCATCCATGCCTGGCCACAACGCACCCTAACAGGACTGCCTTGCCTTACCGCGCCGTACCTCGCCGTACCTCGCCGCACCCCAACATATCCCGCCATGACTTACCTCGACTGCCTCGACTTGCCTGGGCGTACCCTCCACACCTGGCCAAAACCAACCCCAACTGGACTGCCTTGAACTAAACACTGGTATCTTCTATCGCTTTAAAAATACTGCTCAATTCCTGGTAGTGGGCATATCTGTCTTGCCAGTTGTTTGCTTCTTTCATAGCTTTTTTCAAAACCTGTTGTCTTATCTCAGCATCAGACAAAGCTTCAACTGTTGACACATATGATCGTGTTTTTTCTCTGGTGATTTGAATGTATTGCCGGTATTCCTGCACACCTGTTTCCTCTCGACTGACTGTAATTAGACAATTTATCAAATGTCTTGCCTGAGTTTTTCTAAACTCCTCGGCAGCAACCGAGTCATCCCATTCAAAACAACTGTGCAAACGATGATCAGGATCTCTTGCTGCGTTTACGACCAGCCCGGCATTTAGTATTCCTGCTGTCTCCTTGATGGTTTCCAGCTCATCCCCGACAACCTGGGCAGTGGCTCCCCGTATGCGGGAGCCTTTCCTGAATTTATAGATTGCTGCCTGTTGTTCGTCATCAGTGGTTCGCACCAAAGCGTTTAGAAGCGCCGTTTCTGTTTCCATATCGCGTAAATTTGTCATGCGGCTTTCCTACCTTTCTTTTCTAATACTGCCATTTGTTTCTCGTCAATTTTAAATCGCCCCCAATCCATTGATGTTCTGGGTGCCCCTGGTCGTCCCTCGCCAACCCCGACATGGTGTCCGGCGAGTTCAAACAAATTGAAAATATTACTTTCTGAAATGACGTTTGTATTCACGCGCACCTTCAAGACTGCCGACCAGTTTCGGAACTCTCCCCGATGCCGGATGTCGGCAGTACCCATTGCGATCCGCACCATATCCTCACGCATACGAGGTTTGTCACCATAAATCCGCACAAGTTCATGGCCGTCTTCTGTAAACCCATCTGCTTCTACAAAGATCACCCCCCTTGCCACTACCATTTGGATGGCGTCTGTGTAACGGCATGCAGACGTTGCGGAATTTTTAAATCCCACAGCTGGGAATCCATACCAACCGTCAGTCGATTGATACATGCTATCCTGATAATCCTGTTCTGGATTTTTAGGTGCTTTTTTATTTATAGGTGTGCCTGTTTGTCTATCGCGTATCATGCCTTTGGCTTTCTTGCTCCAGGCATGAGTGACAAGCCGTGCTGTTCCCTTAATGGGAATAATCAAGCTGGCTATCTCAGGCTTTGGAATTTCGATATTTATAGGTGCTATTACTACTTTGCCCATTTTCGTTCTCCTTGGTTTGATTGAATTAAAATTATATTTTTGTTTTTGCGGCCATCGCTCCAGCCAGGGCCGTATAGCCAACGGCATCGAGCAGATGATCGGGGTTGTACTCGTTGTTGCATTGATCGCGGCTGAACTTCAGCAGGGCCATCATCACGGCAACCTGCGCTGGTGCGATCTCCATCTGCAGATACGCCGACCACATCTCAGCCGTATGCTGAAAGTTCTCGCGGTAATCGCCGTGCGTTTCAGCCCGTTTCTCAATAACCGCAATGGCCTTCTCCAGAATCCTAGAGGGCACGTTTCACCAGTTTTTCCACCTGCCATACAGGGATGAACTTGCGCCCGCCTATTTCGGAATATTCAATTGTTCCGCGCCTGATGGCAGTCCACATGCGGTTGATGTCAGTCTGGGTATAGTCGGAGCCGTGCAGCCTCTCCACCGCCTGCTTGACTGTAAGCAGTTCCGGGGCGCGGAAAACGTCAGGCGAAGTCATCTTCGACACTCACAGGTTCGGAGCTGGGAGGTGCATCCACCGGCATCATCATCGGTTCGTCTGTTTTTTTCGACAGGGTGATGCCGATGTTCAGACTGTCGGCGTACTGCCAGCCCGAGATGCTGTAGACACCAGCTGGTATGTCCGTTTCGATTGTCAGCTTGCCGTTGCTGAAATTGGGCTTGCCGCGCTCCATTGGTGCGGAACCGTCAAACCGATCAGTGTTCCGAAACATCGTGAACTTCAAGATATCGACAAATGGCATGTTTATCCTCCGTTGGTTAAGACTGATTTTCGTTTGTGGTACGCTTTTACTACCAGCTGGTAAGCGTCATGGTTTTGCGCTGCCAGAAGTTTCAGAGTGTCATGGTTTAATTCTTTCCACGCCATGTGATGTCCGAGATGCGGGTGATCTTCCATTCCCTGGATCTGATCACCGGCCCAGTTGAGTGAGCCGTCTTCATTCAACAGACACGCCGGTGTCTTGTCCTCCTGCTTTGGGGGCGGTTCCGATTTTTCGGTCACAGCCGGTTTCGATTCTTCCATCCGCTTGACCTTGTCCATCTCATTCGCGCTGGCGTACTCGCCTCCATGCAAAGCCAGGCTAGCCAGGGCGCGGCCTATTGCCGAGCTTTCTCCGTTCTCGATTGGGCTGGTTTTATTCACGTTTGAACTGCCACGCACTTCCTCTGCATGCCCGCTTCCGATAGTGCGGCCTGACTTGTCGGTGATGATCGCCTGCATCAGGATCGTCTTGCCGTCATCCTTCAAAAGTTTTGTCTCGATGCCGTATTCAAAGGCAAATGTTTTTCTGAAGGCCACTACGCGATCCTGCACCATCGTGTACATCTTGCCGCCTTGCATTGGAACTGCCGGTGCCTGTTCAATCTCCGCTATTGCCTGCTGTAATTTATCAGTCATTTCAGCCTCAATACATCCTGCTTGGTGCCCAGGTGACTTGGCCGCCGCTCACCTGTCGCCTCCAGCCTGCCGTTCTTTTTAAGCTCGGAGCATCGAGGCCGGAACTTGATGTAGTTCTCGCCATAGACTGCGGCGATCTCATCGGGCGTCAGCCCGTCAGGGTGATTCTTCAGTGCGACAAACACCATTGCCTGATCTGTGATCTTCGTTTCTTTTTTTTGATCCGCAGCATCCTTGCTGGTCTGCGTACCTTTCCAGCCAGGGTTGGTTGGATACGGAAACTGAAACATTTTACCCCCCGTCATATTTTTTTAACTCTTCATCGTCCACTTTAATTGCCGTCATGGAGTTCATCCGTTCGATTTCGTTCTCACGCTCTTCCATCTCGGAAGTTATTATTTCCACTGCGATGCGGGTAAACACAGACTTGGATATGCCATAATCTTTTGCATATTTTTCCAGCCTTTCAACAAGTTGCTTTGACATACGGATTGACAACATGGTGTATGCCGTTTCTTGATGATGATCCTCGACTGCTTCCGCAAATTCATCGGCGACATTTGTTAGTCGTTCACCCCCGAGTTCCTCGTCCATAAAGCTACCTCCCATGTTTTAGCCACCTCCAAATTCGGTCACGCCATCGGGGCTTTTTTTTAGGGGAGGTGATTGATCCCCCGTACCCCAGAAATCTGGTGTGCCCTTCGACCTTTTTCATTGCCAGCTCTTCTCGGCCAGCTGCTTGAACTCCGGCGTCTTGTCGCGCCACATCCAGTGACTGAAGTCTGGCGGCACCAGCTCCAGCAGCTCCTTGATCGAACTGGATCGCTCCATCATGGCCTCGCGGGTGCGGGCGACGATCCGCAGCCGGTCGAGCGCATCATTCAAACGCGGTTCACTCAGCTCCTCCGAGTCATCGGAACTGAAGACGCGATATGATTTGCAGTTGGCGTAGACCAGAAATATTTTTACGTTTTCGGATTGCCGGCGCATCCACTTCCAGTAGAGCGCGACCTGGGCTATGTGGTCCGCCTTGGGTTTTGCGGGCAGCGAATTGATTTTGAAGCCGCGCTTGGACTTACCTGAGCTATCAACGTAGGGCCATTGAGTCTTCAGCTCGACGACAGAGCGTGTTTTTATGTCCATCTGGCCGATATACGGGAGCTGGAGGCCTTCCATCTCAACCGAGCACCACTGGCCACCCTCGACCTTGTTCTCTCCCTTGACGGCTTCCCTGGCGCCGAGCAGCAAATGCTCCAGCGTGAGATTGATCACAAGATCTTCCTGCTCCGAGATATCGGACTTGTACTGACCGTTGCGGATGATATCGAACTTGGTTTGATCTTCCGGGTAATGTTGCTGGACCTTGTGCTCATCCAGGATGGAGATGGCATGCCGCATGGCATCAGCCGGGTCATCGCCGTTGACCAGCACCCGCTCGACATACTCATGGCATGCTGTTCCGGCTTTCATGGCGCAGCCTGGGGGGGAGTACATTTTAGCAGGGCGAGCGATAGCCTTCTCAAAAATCTCAAGGCATGTCGGACGGCTTGCTCCCGAAGGCGAGTGATGTTGAAAGTTAAATCTTTTCCACCACGATTCCAGATTGTTTTCCCTGATCACCACATTCAATCCAGTTTTCTTTTATAGCCAAGATAACCACAGAATGTCTTTTATTGTCAAATAAGGAATCTAGGGGAATAAATATCCATTCATGTTACATATACCTACCTATAACTGTACATGACTGTGTGTGTTTGGGCGTGGTAAAAACAGGGCAAAAAAAAAGCCGCTGGTGCGGCTATAGGATAGTTATGGGTGTTATTGGTTACGCAATTTTTTTCACGTTTCTGTCCTGATCCTGCAAAATCATGTCGCCGTTTTCATCGACCTCGATCTTGATGTACAGGGTCTGGCCGGGGCGTGCCCGATACGACAGATCAACTTTCGTCGGGGGTTCGTGTTCCTCATCAAAAACCTTGCCCAGCGTTGTACCGAGTATCTGGCAGATTTCCTGACAGACATTTATCTTGGGAAAGACTTCAGATCTTTCGTAGCGGCGATAGGCCGCCGGTGCAATGCCAAGACGCCCGGAAAGCTGTGTGACTGTCAGGCCTGCTTCCTCACGCGCTCGTTTAAGTTTATTCATTTAAGTAACCCGTGGTTACATCATTAGATATCAGAACCACGTTTGGCAATAGACAGCACAGCAAAATGGCCATTTTAGTTAAATTCGTTTGACCAGTAACTCCAGGTTACAGTAATCAGATGTTATGGTTACATTTTCAAACTGGGTTGCAAAGTCAGGCCAGTCGCATGAACAGGTTGCACGTCGAATGGGCTGCAGCCGCGCCTATGTCAGCTACCTGATCCACGGTCAGAAAACGCCCAGCCTGGAAATGCTGCGGAGGATGCTGCTGGTTTCCAACGGTTCGCTGAAGGCGGAGGATCTGATCCTTGAGTTCACCATCGGAGTTTGAGATCCACTCTTCGATTGTTTCCTGGCTGCAGTTCGCACTGCCGCAGGGATCGATGGTTCACCATTCGCCGAATGAGGGCAGGCACCATGTCCGCTACCGCACCAAGCTTAAAAAGCTGGGGTTGCAGGCAGGCTGGCCGGATCTGGAGCTGCTGGTGCCGGTGGACTACTGGTTCGATCCAGCCTGGGGTCCGATCTATCTGGAAGTCAAGAATGAAAAGGGCAAACTGACGAAAACCCAGAAAACGGTGCTGACGCTGCTGGACAAGGCTGGCGGGCACTGTTCCACAGTCAGATCCATTGACGAGGTCAGAAACTTCCTGGCCCAGCGAATAGAGCTGCGGGCCTGATGCCCAGGTTCCACAAGGGCGTACCGCCGCCCATCAATCGCAACCCGCTGGTCGTGCGGCTTGTGGAGCTGATGAATGAGCAGGCCGTAGACACCATCGACCTCTGCAAAGCGGCAGGCGTCAGCCTCACATCAATTCACGCCTGGCGCACAAAATCAAACCCCAACATCACCAATCTGGAGGCTGTTCTGAATGTCCTCGGCTACACCCTTGCAATCGTCAGGCGCGAAGATGTGTAGGGCGTGCAACAACAAGCGGACACGCACCACGCCGGCGGGCGTCGATGCCTGTCCGCGCTGCGCCTACGAAGCCGAGATCGAGTACCAGGTGCTGAAGGATGCCCGGGCTGAAATGGCGGGCAGTGAGTGACCGAAAAATCAGACATCTGGACTTGTGTTCCGGCATCGGAGGATTCGCCCTCGGAATCGCAGGAGCAGGCAGAGATGTTTCCACAGTCGCATTCTGTGAAATTGAACCCTACTGCCAGGCCGTCCTCAGAAAACACTGGCCCGATGTCCCGATCTACGACGACATCAAAACCTTCCCCGCCGAAGAGTTCCAGGACATCGACATCCTCACAGCTGGCTATCCATGCCAGCCGTTCAGTCTTGCCGGGAAGCGCGGAGGCACGGCGGATGACCGCCATCTCTGGCCGGAAGTTTATCGGATCGTGGCTGCCGTCCGGCCCACCTGGTGCATTTTTGAAAACGTGCCTGGCCACATCACCATGGGCCTCGACGAAGTGCTATCTGACCTGGAGGATGAAGGCTACTCCGCAGGGACGGTTGTACTTGGAGCTGTCGCCGTCGATGCCCCGCACAGACGACAGCGGGTCTGGATTGTGGCCAACGCCGGACGCGCACATGGCGAGCGGTGGCCGGACGTTTGCGCCGGGAACAGTGAGCCCGACGGGCAAGGATTTGCGGACGGGCAACAAAAGGTCAGTCCCGCTCAATGCGGCAGTGCAGATGCGGCCGACACCGCCAGAAAGCGCAAAGAGGGAGTGGGAAAAAAGGAACTTGCGAGGAATAGCGCACACAATGTGGCCCACAGCTTCTGCGAGGGACTGGAAAGACAATCCGGGGAGCTGGATGTACGGGGCAACCAACCCGGACGGCAGCGTGAGGAAGAGGGAGGACCAGCTGCCGAGAGCGGTCTACGCGCAGATGTGGCCGACGCCGTCAGCCGGCGGGGATGCAGGGGGACCAACAGGGTTAGCGGGGGGCAGCGGCAACCGGAAAAAGCTGTACGGCATGGTAGGGGTAGAGGAAGGCAAGAAGATGGGCTCTGGCTCCCTGAGCCCCCAGTGGGTCGAGTGGCTCATGGGATACCCAATCGGGTACACCGACTTAAAGGACTGGGAAACGCCGTTGTCCCGCCGCTCGTCACGCAGCTCTTCACAGCCGTCTGCATCGAAGAGGGATGGTGATTGATGGGTAAGCGATCCGACTTCAAACGCAGGGCGCGTGACGACTACCCAACGCCTGAGGCTGCTGTGCTTCCGCTCCTGCCGCACCTCAAGCCGTCCTCGACATTCGACGAGCCGTGCTGCGGTGATGGCCAGCTGGTGGAGCATCTGGAAAATTTCGGTCACAAATGTCTAAGGGCAAGGGATCTATATCTGGGATTGACCATCGACACCAGCATGGACGCCCGCCTCATAACCTCGAGCGATGCGGACTACTTCATCACCAACCCTCCGTGGGAGCGTGATGTCATGCACGCCATCATTGAGAACCTGTCGAAGATCCGCCCGTGCTGGCTTCTCATCGATGCAGACTGGATGCATACCAAACAGGCGATCCCCTACATGTCCAGCTGCCGGAGCATTGTCTCCATCGGGCGGGTCAAGTGGATACCTGATAGTAAATCGACAGGTCTGGATAATTGCTGCTGGTATCTGTTCGACGCCAGGCAGCGCATGTGGCCGTTCCACCATTTCGACGGCACAACCTGTTTTCATGCGAGGCTGCCGTGATACAGGGCCATCGATGCCCCGCCTGCGGATCGGAGGACACCGAGCTATTGGTAACTCTGGGTGATCGCAACGAGTACGAATGCCTTGCCTGTAATAACATCTGGACACGACCAGTTGGTAACTCCGAGTTGCGACATGTTGATCCGTTGGCCCAGTGGGGCGCGACCGGAGATGAGGAATGATCTGCCCCAAGTGTCTCGGCAAGGGCTTGATACCGATGTACAGGCTTGAGCACGCTCACATCGAGGGAGCGGCGGGCGACCGGCTGGTGACCTGCGATTACGACGGCTGCCATAACGGTCAGGTTCATTGTTGTGAGCCAACGGGCTCTGACGATGCCTGACATCATGGGCAGGCTCAACTCCGAGGTCGAGAGGATCGACGCCTGGTGCGAGAAAAACGGCCACTTCGATAAAAAGAAAAACTGCTACGATCATCCGTATGGTACGCCGTATCATCACGGTCGTCGCGAGCTGGCCGTCGAGCTGATCGAGTATCTGAAAGAGATCGGCGAATGATTTCCCATGCCGCATTCATGGTCCTTTGTGCACTGATCGAGTGCGGTGGAAAAGCGGGGATAAAACAACTCACAGCTGCTGTGGACAACAGCGTGGACAAGTCGAGGATGAAAGAATATCTCGGGGCGCTTCTAGAAGCTTCTCTTATAGAAGCTTCTAAGAGCAGCTATAAGCTTATAGCTTCCAACAGCTTCTCAGAAGCTTATAACAATTATTTACAACCTGTTAAACTAGAAGCTTCTAAAGCTTATCAAAGCGCCGTCTCGGATTTGCTCCACAAGTCGGTGAAGATGGCCAACCCGCGTTATCGTGCTGTGGCAACCGGGGAGCGATCAGGCCGATCACCCCTGCAGCA
>Ga0114912_1001173_pt1 | contig 11590 bp, 8 predicted proteins | sample MalvirDeepMed_51_FD_89713 | JGI IMG/M metagenome (GOLD analysis project Ga0114912, IMG submission 89713) | Marine viral communities from the Global Malaspina Expedition - Malaspina viral metaG DeepMed_51 | ecosystem: Environmental > Aquatic > Marine > Oceanic | place: Mediterranean Sea...
GCGCTCTAGATAGTCCGCAGCCGTCCGCGTACTGGCCTCGCGTTCAAGCAGCATGAACCTTGTGAAAGCTTCAAACAGCTCCGCCGAGCAGGACGCATCCAGATCCACACCGCGTTCTTGAGCCCAAATCCGGGCGGCGGCCAGCATGCCGACGGCTTGGATCACAGAATTTCGCGTTTTAGGTGACAATTTGCGACACCGCCGTCCATTAACCCGAACCACCCGATCGAGCGCGGGGATCACCGATTGCCAAACCTCGTGCCAGTCTTCCGGGACGAGCGCTACCCGGGTAGATTTTCTCAGCTTCTTCGGCTTCTGATTATAGCGGTCATTCAGCCAACGATCCCAACGTTGGGAGGTTGAACGTGCAGCAGCAAGTGGCACCTCCGGGGCGAATTTACGCAACGCGGTGAGTAGCGTGCGATGAGCGCTCCGCGACGACGACAGTGATTCAAAGTCTTCTGCAATCACCTGCTCCGGAGTTCGACCGACCGCCTCGAGGTGCGCATAAAATCGCTTAAGTGCTTTCGGCATGCCACGCGGCGTGAGGTCGGCTTCAAGGAAGGCCGTAGATAATCGGCCTTGGACTACTGCGGGCACATGTTGGAAGCCTTCCAAAAGGGTAGCCAAGCGTTGCTCTCGGGTTTCTATTGGTCTCACCATCAGCGTGCCCTCCGACCAATTTTGAGGGTCGGATCAAGCTCTTCGAGCACCTCAGCGAACAGCCGGGCGGCGGCCTGGCCCGCCCCGCGTGCATAGAAGGCTTCGACAGTTTCAAGGCGGTCCCCCAGGAGGTCCGCTACGGCTTCATATTTGCCAGGATGATGGGCGAGAAACACTGTTGCTGCGACGTGCCGCATCATGTGCGGTGTCATGCCGGTCAGGCCTAAGCGAGCAATTCCCCGGTTCCACGCGGTATTTAATGTCTGTCGGCAGACCGGCCGCGCATCTCGGCTGCCTGGAAACAGATGAACGTCATTGACGACCTTACTGTCGGCATGCATCTCAAGCCACCGCGACCGACCATGATCAATCCAGAAACTCAGAACGCTCCAAGTTGAGTCGGGCAGGGGGCCTTCAATATTGCGGCGGTTTTTTACAGTGGCACGGCTGATGTCGAGCGAGGCTTGCCTGTCTTTTCCCCGAGGGGCTGTCAATTCCGGTGCGGCACCGGCAATCGTCAGCTGATTGATGTTTCTAGTTCTGAGCGGACGTGCCAGCTGCAAAGACAGCATCGCTGCCGCCATAGTGATATGAAGGGCACGTGAGCGGGCGTAGGACGACAGGCTGTCCCATCTGGCCAAATCATGTCGGGCTTCCTTCATCAGGATCCTGGGACCGGTCAGAATGATGCGTACGAGCTGGGGGTCCCGATCGATTTTCTTTACGAAAGCCTCACGTACCCCCGACATCTCGTTAGAGTACGGTGACCAAGTCTCCCTATCCCATCGCGCGTCTTCGATCGCATGCAGAACGGACTCATCGTATTGATTGGTGCGCGCGAGCGTTGAGAGCGTAGCAAGATATGAACCGAGGGATGACGTCGTCTGAACTGCCATGAGGGCAGGGTCACCTTCAGCGCGACTAACATAACGCGTGGTGGCTCGATCAATGGCTTCAGCAGTGAGTAATTCCTTAACATGGGCCAACTTATAGACATCCCTGCGGTCCTCATAGCCGTGTCGAGCGAGCCAAGAGAGTGCGGCCTTGTAACTTTTCTTGGCGATTTCAGCATTCCTGACCGGTTTGCGGCGATCTTTTCGGGCGGCTCGTCGATTGGCGAGAGGATCCTCACCAAGCCTGTCTGCCAGCGGATCATGTCGGGGAGCGTGGCCACGGATGGCAACTTCGATCATGCGGGAGAGAGAAACTTGAAAGCTGTCCGGGAACCGTCTCCAGACAATTGGAGCATCGCGCAAAGACCTGAGGGGCCCCAGAGGTTTCAAGGGAAGAAGCTGTGCGATTGGGGCGTGCTTGGCGCGCTCGGCGATCAGGCGGTCAAGGAAGCGGACCGAGCGCCGGAACGTTGCAGCCTTGTCGGCGGGCAGGGCAATTAAGGTGGCTTCGGCGATTGCAGCGCTCAAACTGTCCGGCATATGTGTTTTAAGGCGCGCGCGCAGGTTGGAGATCGACAAGGAGGACATGTTCGGCAAAATACATTCATCTTCAGCATTGAAGGTGTTCTCGACGCTCTTGACGTAGCCTAGGATTGCGTCCCAAGCTTGAGCGGCATCTGGTTGATTTTCAGGAACCTCGACTATCTGTGCTTTCGCCCGCTTGATCGCAGCCGAGATTTTACCGCGCCAGGTTTCGAACGCACGCTCTGCGGCCTGTTGGGTCCGGCCTTTAAAGGTCCCCGCCCACACGATTTTTGAAGACAGGTCAGACCAGGACTTCTCGTCGGCAGGCAAGTGCGCAAGCCGCTGTCCGGTGAGCTTCTCGACGCGGTGGAACGCAGCTAGATAGGCTTTGGCGGAGCTCTCCGAGTAGATCTGCGGCAACAGCAAAGCCACGTCCCTCAAATTGTTCACTCGGTTCACGTTTTGTTCATTCATGTATTTTACTCGTCATCTAAAGTTTTACTGCTCGTTCAGTTATTCTGAACGGAACGGGTATGGAGATTTGGGCCATAAAGTTGCGTGGCCGTTTTGTTCACGAAGGTATTTGCTAAGCACACTCAAGATGAGCTTCGTTCAGCTCTCGAGCAGCTCATGACCAACTCTCCAACCACTTCGTGGCCTCCAACGGTACGAAGCGAATGAACCGCCCCACACGTCGATGTGGGATTTCACCGCCAGTGGCTTTGAGCATTAAAGTTTTAGGTTGTAGGGGACACATTAGTGCCAAATCATGCGGGGTTATTAAATCTGCATGATAAGCGTCGAAAAACTCAGGTTCCGGTTGCCCACCTTCAAAGTTCCACACGTCAGTCCAGCGATAACCGACAGTGCGAGAGTAGCGGCATGCGATCAGGAGGCCATCTGTTTCAGCGCGTTGAAAAAAAGCATGGCTACCGCATTGCCAGCGGCGTTTTAGATCTGCTCGCGATAAGAGGCAGATACTTTTCGAAAATTTATGTCGGCTTGAAGCCAGATGGGTCATCATCATTCGTCCATTTTGGTGATGAGCCAATCCTTAAAACACAGCGGTTAAACTCAATTTAAAAAAAATTTGAAATAGCTACGTTCAATGTTTTCTAGTTTTGCTGCCAGAAGTTGGGCCTAAATATGCTGTGCTCTCGACGGGTCTGTAGTCTCATGACGGGCCGGGTGACGCGTTCCCCCGTCTCATGTTCATCATGTAACCGTTCCAGCGGCCAATTTTCTCAAGGGTATCGACATCGGCAGGCCACAAAAGTGGTCTAAGAGAGCCACAAATGTAGACGAACAGGTCTCAAAAGTGCGCTTGAGCGCTACAAATGTAGGCTCACATGTCCACAAAAGTGCTACGAATGTAGGCTAGCAGGTCTACAAAAGTGTACTAAAAGGCCACAAAAGTCTGATAGATTACCACAGCTGGCATGCTCGACAGGTGATTATATCCGCGAATATAATGTTGTCACCCGACGTTAAGGTCAGATGCCCTGAGCTACGATTATATTCATGAATATAATCTGGTTCGCGCATCCTCGATACTGGCGTGCTCGACCGTGATTATATCCGCGGATATAATGTTGTCACCCGACGTTAGGGTCAGATGGACTGAGCTACGATTGTATCCAAGGATATAATTTAGCGGGACTACTGTCGAACCGCAAAATTGATGTGCTATACCCTGCTGCCCGGCAATATTTCTAGGAACTACAAGGATGAGATAATATGGGTCATATTTGCTAGCATATGAATCTCACTCACAGTCCGTAGTGTCTTTTTTTCTCAGTCTATCCGGAAATTTATCGAGCCTTACGAAGCCCACTTGGAAGCCGAAAGGCAGGCACACTTTCATGAGCGTCTCAACTGTCGGGTTGGACTTACCGTTTTCAAGCTCAATAACTTGCTTGCGCGTTAGACCGAAATGACGCGCGAAATCTGCTTGCGTCATGCCGATTGCTGTGCGCATCTCACGAACGGCCTCCGGTAGAACCAGCTCTCCGTCGCAAGCTTTGCGATGTATTTCTAAGCGACGGTTGCTTATCTCTTGCTTTGATAAACGCTTTTTGAAGGGCATCCCGAACTCTCTAAATGTTCCTTTTATGGGTACTTATGGATGAATTAAGTCAGAAAAGGTAGCTTTTTAATGGTACTTTTTATTTGTGGTCTGACTTTTAAGTCGTCAAACTTGGGGTACCCGTCCGCTCGTGCGAGCTCAATAGTGATGCTAATAATGCGCTGAGGAGCGGCTCAAACCATGACATCCCCAAACTTAATTGGTTCTCCAGATTTATCTGGCAGGTAGGATTATATCCGCGGATATATTAGCTGCTGCGGCTTCCATTCGGACCTCGATCTCGCGCTCGAAGGCAATCTGTGAGTCTAGATGAAAATGCCCACACTTGGCGTAACATACTGTTTTATATTGGTTATATTTTGTGTGGTCACAATTATCTGTCACTTTGGCGCTCGTAATTGGCCTACAGCCGCAGCATTTCTATAATTTATCTATATAAATCATGTTCTTATCCAAAATGTGACCAGAACTACACTAAATAAGGCAAAGTCATACCCGAGATTACGCGCAGAATATCTACAGCCTCAACGTTGACCCGTAGTAGTATCAGTGTGCTAGTTCGTATCCGAGATACTCGCGAACACGGATGACTGTACGCAGAGAGAGTGGTCAGAAATTAAACCAGATCATCGAATGGCGCGGCCACTTGCCATGAAACGGAAAACAGCCGCTTAAATTCTACAGCTGGACCCCATTAAAGATGGGGTGATTACCCCCTCCCTTTGAATTGGTCGACTCTGCGGAATTCGTCCGTGCGTTGAGCCCCATAGTGACTCTCCTTTGGTGCAGGGAATGCTACCAAACGAGCAGTATCAAACCGCGACAGGCCCAGCTGACCCCATGGAATTTGCAGAGAAACTTGTGGACAGATGACTACCTAAGGTCAAATACTTACCCCCACAGCCCTTGTGCAAAGCGAAAGAAAACGTGCGGATCAAGTCATGTGCTCAACGGGTTAAAATGCCACTTATGCAATTATAAGAGATATAAATCTGGTTAAATTTCTTAAATGTATTCTTTTATTACTCCTTCTACAGACCTGAGCCTGATGGAACAGTTAAACGCTGCTGATGTACAATTGCGCAACGAAGCGGGAGATTACGTCTGTGCTTTACGGGATGCTTTCGCAATCCAGTATTATCTGGCAATCGCCCGTATTTCTTACCGCCTATCCCCTAGTAGTTACTGGTACTATGATGGTCCCGACGTTCTTCCATTTGAAATCTACTCACGCTGTAGAAAAGGCCACTTTACCATAGCTAAAATACAAGGCTTTGCGGATCTCCCAAAGGCTACCTGCGTGGCTCAGCGCAAGACGCACTGCCGAGGAAATCGAATGCCCGCTATTGTTGAAGCACTGGAAGATATTGCTAGAACAGAGGGACTATCGGTTGAATTTGAGAGCGTAAATAATGCTCATCTTTCAAAGTTTCTCGCTATTCGAGGTTATCACGCCACCCTAGACTGGAGAAAACATATGCCCGCCGGCCTACCCGTAGAGCTGCTGCCAAGCCCAAGTATGATTTTGCGAGCACGTCCTGAGGGTTCATTCCCAGCATTAGACGTCAACGCGTAGTGTTGATGGTGTCATGATTAAGTTAAAATCAAGTACCCCGAGTTGTTCAGGGCGGAGGTCATTCACCGGCGTGGCCCTTGGCCAGCTTCGACGCCGTGGAATACGCCACCTTGGAATGGGTCGATTGGTTCAACCACCGCCCACTAATGGAACCCATCAGGAACATCCCGTCAGCGGAAGCAGAGGCAACCTTCTACGCCGCTCTGGAAAGACCAGCCTTCGCAAATCCGGCGCGGTCATTAGGGTTTGGACTACAGCTTAAAGCCACTTAAGATGAGGTGACTTCAGGAGATTTAAGATGAGTTATTTGACAGGATACCTTCGCGCTCAAACTAACAACTTGGCTGGCGATATTCACGTCCTGAATGCCAAGATTCGGGAGTTGCGTGCCCTTCGTGTGGAAGATGCTCAAGAGATCGCCGATCTAAACTTCACCGTAGATCAATGGAGACTGCATCATGCTTCAGAAAAAGCCCTTCGTATATCAATGATGGAGGAACTTGATCGAATACACGGTTCAGAGAGAAACCCGTTCCGTAAGCAGGCCTATAAAGACCCTGATATTATGCGAATACCCAGCGGTGATCGTAGAGGTGAAGTTGTCACAAAGGCAGACCACATATACATTTCCAAGTTCGCTGATGCATTCAAGAAAATTGCCTCTAAATACCCACATATAAGTAACTGGAAAAAATTCCTACATGTTAACGTCTCTTACTAGACATGAGTGGAAATATTGACAGCGCTAGATCCAAATAGAGTGACCCGAGGAATGCGGATCACTGTGGACCACCCAGCGGGTACTCGCCGCGCTCACTGGCTTCCACGAAGAGCGCTTTTTATGCCAGTAATCTCACGACAATATTCGAAGAAAAAGTCTCTAACCGGCATTGTAACAACCGGTACTAACCCTTGTTCAAGATTGTCACGAACAAGCTCTTCGATGGCTGCCTTAGCACTATGAAGAAATTCATCGATTTCCTCATTTTTGATGCCCGCTGCTTCGGCCCAATCGGATTGAGTTCGCTTGGAGTTGACGTGAGCAACAACATTGCTTCGATACTTGGAAATTTTTCCTTTCAGAGAAAAACAAACGTCACAGTGTTTCTTAACGATAGAAGAAATCTGTAAGTCTTTGTCTGAAACTGCATGATGAAACGAATAGGTTTTCGGGCGGGTATCAATCAGTGCGTAGCAAGCGGTCATAAGGCTGACACTGAGTAGGTTTGTCATGTTTCGATAACCCAAGTAGGCTGGATGCTGTCGCTGCTCCTCTGGGAAATCTGCAAAGCGCTCATGACCGATAAGGTGTATTTGCCACGATGAGCGAGCCGTGCTGGCGACTTCATCCAAAAGCAGTATTCTCTCTTCGACGGATAACATGATCAGCACTTCCCCCACATTCTGGACGCAATGTCCTGTTCTTCTTTCCCGACCGCGTCGGCGTAGATCGCAGTGGTGCTGAGTTGAGCGTGACCAAGCCAGCGCTGCAACATGTGCAGCGGTACGCCCTGAACTGTCGCGTTGACCCCAAATCCATGTCTGAGACCCTTTGGGGAGCGGTGCGGTGCATCTGGGATGCCCGCATCGATCATGATCCGCTTCACGATCTGCCAAATCCGGGGTCTTATCCGGCTGGGGGCGGAATCGTATCATAAGATTGTTTGGTCATGATTTTGGCCACCTGTATTCGCCTGTGAGCAGGATATGTGCCCATCCGAGCGGCGAGATGTGCGCCAGAAGCTCTGGCGAACAGTTCAACCCGGCCTTTTGGCGCTGTTTTACGGCCTCACCGAGTTGGGCTGTGTTCCAATAAATGATCACAGCAGCAAGGAGATTGAGACCTGCCATTCTATAGTTCTGGCCTTCTGCGGTTCGGTCCCTGATCTCTCCTTGGCGACCAATGCGCAATGCATTCTTCAGGGCGTGATGCGCCTCACCTTTGTTCAAACCAATCTGTGCACGACGCTGCATGTCCGCATCGAGCAGCCAATCAATGATGAACAGAGTGCGTTCGATGCGGCCGATCTCCCGAAGGGCGACAGCCAGTTCGTGCTGACGTGGATACGACGCGAACTTTCGCAAAAGCTGGCTTGGTGGCATTATCCCGGCGACCATGGTGGCGGCACTTCTCAAAATATCAGGCCAATTCTCGATGATGGTATTTTCACTGATCTTGCCGCCAATCAAGCTTTTCAGCTCTTTGGGTGCGTCGGCGGGATCAAAGACATAGAGCCGCTTTGATGGCAAATCCCGGATGCGGGGAATGAAGCGATACGCCAAAAGCGAAGTCACGGCAAAAACATGATCTGTGAAGCCGCCGGTATCAGCGTATTGCTCTTTGATCTTCTTGCCGGTTGCATTCATCAACAGGCCATCAAGGATATAGGGTGCCTCACCCACAGTTGCCGGGATATTCTGCGTGGCAAATGGCCCGAATTGATCCGAGACGTGGGTATAGGCTTTCAGCCCGGGATCGTTGCCATATTTGGCATTGATAAGGTTCATCGCCTCGCCCTGACGGGTGGCCGGGAAGAATTGGCCGTCGCTGGAAGCGGTTATGCCAGCACCCCAAAACTGCGACATTGGCAATGCTGATTGCGCTTCGATCACCATGGCGAGTGCCCGATTGATTGCATCACTTTCTATGTGCCACCGTGATATACGCGAGAGCTGGAAATACTCATGGGTGTTGGATGCCTCTGCCATTTTGCTCAGCCCTAGATTCAGGCCCTCTGCCAGCAGGACATTCAGCAAGCCGATCTTATCCTTGCACGGAACGCCTGTTCGCAAATGTGTAAAGGCATCCGTAAACCCCGTAGCCTTATCAACGTCCAGCAGGAGGTCTGTGATGCGAGCTTCGGGAATCCGGCGATACAAGTCCAATACCAACTGATCTGCTTCAGCAGGCACGTCGGCTGTTAATCTATCAAGTTTGAGAGCTCCATTTTCGATTGATCCGCCGGGGATCGTCCCGTTTCTGGCAGCACGCGCTAGTCGTTCAAGCCCATTTTTCAAGCGGGTCTTGCGATCACTCAACCAGTCATGCGGCTCAAACGGAATACTCAGGCGTGACGTATATTGTACCGCAGCCAAGGGTACCAAGGCTTGTTTCAAATCGGCATATCGCCGCGAGTGAGGCAGCCAGATATCACCAGACCGGAACGCATCGCGCATATGGAACAGGACTGAGACTTCCCACAATCGGTGTGGATCCATCTCCTGCGACTGTAGGTGGCGATGCCATTTGGAATTGCGCCGAAGGAATGCTGTCGGTCGACTTGCATTGCTCATACCGGAACCGACAATATGAGCCGCGTCCAATAATGGCTGCGCGATAGGTGCCGCCTTGATTTCCAGAGCGGACAACATTCTTGGAGCATACCGCCTAAACCTATGAAAGCCTTGCGCAACATGGGCCAGCGGCTCAGCAGCCATCGTATCTGTTAGCTGCGATGCGGTGGCGACAAGCTGTTCAAGGCTTTCCCATCCACCTATGGAAACAATGGTCTCTTCAAGCGGAGCCTCATCTTCCTTTGCTCCAAGCAGAGCCGATCCAAGATCGGAAAAGCCACGCAGGGTTGTTTTCAAGGCCGTCTTTGAATCTGCAAATTGCGTGTCGCAGAGTTTCTTTGCATCTCGCCAGGTTTTCCCAACCACCCGATCATGAGATTCTACAATTGCGTCGGCAATGGCCGCAGACCATTCAACAGCACAAACAGCGATGATCGCCAATCGTCGATTGCTGGTGATATCACGCAGCCCGTCGGTAAAGTACCGCTCGCCCTGGCGGCGCAAGCGTGTGATCCGGTGGGGTGGGACATCTTCGAGAAGATCAGGGGACAATTTGAGTTCCCGCAGAAACTCCAGACGATCCAATAGACGGTTGATATCTGCAGAGTTGTTACCGACTTCGAATTGGCGCAGCCAGACAAATCGGCTGACGCGACCTTCAACGTCTTCTGTCAGCATTTCGTCCAGTCTGGTTCTGATGGAGTCGCACAATCGATCCACGATGCGGGCTTCAATACGGCGTTCAGCCTCAACCAGGGCATCGGCACACAATCTTTCGACAGAAGAGACAGCGGGCACGATTATCTGTTTTTTACGACATTCCTCAACAAACCTGCGTGCCAAATCTTCGTTGGATTTTGCACCCTCCGCTTCATTTTCAAGCCAAGCCGTCAGATCCCGCGCGCCTCGTCCAGTGAACATTTTGTAGCCGTAGATGTCTCTCAGATCGATCAGATGCCGCCGCCGCGTCACATCGGTTTCAGCGTATCCCGCTAAATCAATGCCCTTCACACCAATCTGTGCGGCCACAAACTCGGCCACCTCCAGTGGAATAGTCTCACCTGAATTCAGCAGCCGCCCGGGGTATCTGAAAGCGCAAAGCTGAAGTGCAAAGCCGAGTTGGTTGTTTGCACTGCGTCGGGTGCGAATGTGCTCAATGTCATCATCAGCCAATGTATAGTGTCGTAGCAACGACGATTCATCTGTGGGTAAATCGAAAAGGGCGGCGCGGCTTCGGTCCGTTAAAATCTGGCGTCTTGGCATATCAGATTGTCCTTGTTAATCACTTGTCTGTTTGAGACAATATTGACGCCAGCAAAAACAAGGACTTGCAAGGCAAAATTCCAAGAGGGTTCAAATGGGACAGCGCGCCGCCATCTATGCCAGGGTTTCTACGTCCGATCAGTCCTGTGTACGGCAAGTGGATGAACTGACGGCTTTTGCCGAGCGTGGTGGCTATGAAGTCGTGGACACCTTCAAGGAAACCGTATCCGGTACCAAGTCGAACCGCACTGAGCGCAGCAAAATTATGAAGCTGGCCCAAGCGCGCAAGATTGATGCCATCCTTGTTTCCGAACTCAGCCGGTGGGGGCGCTCAACGCAAGACTTGCTGGAAACGCTAGATCAACTGGCGGGCTGGAAAGTATCGGTCGTGGCCATGAGCGGAATGACTTTCGAGTTGGGCACACCACATGGTCGGATGATGGCAACGATGCTGGCCGGGATCGCCCAGTTTGAACGTGATCTTCTAAGCGAACGTGTCAAATCCGGCCTTGCCGCAGCCCGGGCGAGAGGCAAAAAACTTGGCCGCCAACCTGGACAACGGCCAAAATCCGACAAGTTTGCCCCGCAAGTCATCCAAGCTGTTGCCGATGGTCGCTCCTATCGTTGGATCGCACGAGATCTCGGCATTTCCAAGAATACCGTCACCGAAATCATGAAACGGCATCGCCAGTCTTCGTGATACAGGAAAAACCGGACATTCGCGCTTCTTGCAGAGAAAGGCAAGGGAGAGCCCATTGCTGCCGTTAACACTCGGTCTTCGTGCTACAAACGCACCGAACATACAGGCATGAATGCTGGGACGAAGAGCGACGCTCCAGCACATTTTCGCTAACTATTTAATTTATTAAACATGGTGCCTTGTTTCTGGATACGCCTGGCCCCACATCAAAAGGCCATGGAACAGCAGCGTGTGTTTCGGCCTTGGCGCTGGTCACCCTCAGGTGAAGATCGCTGCTTCCTTGGCAAGGACAACGTTGCGTGGGAGCCATCCCGATCTTCAAACCGGAGTTAGATATGGAAATTACCAAGTCATTGTTTCTTAAGACCGCACTTGTCGGTGCATTGATGACCGCAAACGGCGCCCCTTCTCTCGCTCAGGATTCAGGGGAACCCTCCAATTTCAAGGAAGAAATGATCGCTTCTGCAGGAGAGCGGTTCGCTCCAACCCTCAGGCAGCTGATCGAGGACCGGGAAAGCCTTTGCGCCGAGTTTGACGGCGGCGAGCTTATTACCAACCCCGGCGGAACCCAGTACGTCGCAGATTTCAAC
>Ga0114912_1001175_pt1 | contig 11569 bp, 25 predicted proteins | sample MalvirDeepMed_51_FD_89713 | JGI IMG/M metagenome (GOLD analysis project Ga0114912, IMG submission 89713) | Marine viral communities from the Global Malaspina Expedition - Malaspina viral metaG DeepMed_51 | ecosystem: Environmental > Aquatic > Marine > Oceanic | place: Mediterranean Sea...
ATTTTTTCCAACTCATAGCCTTCATAATCTCAGCTTCTCCACTCTCTTTAGTGATGATGTATTCATATCTCATTACATTCCTGATTTTCTCATTTGGTTTACCCTATCTTCAATCTGTGCTGCTAATTTTTTATTATCAGCCATAACTTCTAAATACTGTTGTTCTAGCCTATGATTTTCGTTTACTAAAAATTTATAGTCAGGCTTTTCAAAATAATCTTTGCTCTTTACAGTTTCAACTAAATCAGCAATTCTATTATAACACTCACTATTTTCTTTCCTTAACCTATCCATACTGTTCTGAAGTTCTTCAATCTTTTTCTTTGCATCTCTCATTTCAGGTGATGAGTCAATAGTAATGGTTTTAACAATTGTAAGTTCTCCCTCAGCTTCTTGGCGAGATTTATGCTCTGCATTATATTTATTTTTTAAATCCTCATTCTCTTGGGCTAGTATTTCCACGAGATCAGGATAGGCTTTTTCCTTTATTGTCATACTTGCATTTTAGGATAACATTTGCTAAAAGTCAAACATGGGTTTACCAAAAAGATTAACAGAAAAACAACGAAAATTCGCAGAACTTATCGTCTATAATGAAGGCAGAAAGACAGGAAGAGATTGTGCTTTAGAAGCTGGATATGCCGAAGGAAGTGCAATGGTTGAGGCTAGTCGTTTGCAAAATCCTAAAAGATTCCCACTTGTTGCAATGTATATTGGTGAACTTAGACAAGAAGTTCAGAAAAAATATGCAGTAGATTATCAAAGACATATTGCAGAACTTGCAAAACTTCGTGATGATGCAGCAAAAAAGGGTGCTTGGAGTGCAGCCATTAATGCAGAACATATGAGAGGTAAGGCAGGAGGGCTTTACATTGAACAAAAAATTATAAGAACAGGCAAGTTAGAAGACTTGTCTGAAGAACAGTTAGATGCCGAACTCAAGAAGGTTATAGACGACTACTCCCCCATTTTAGAGGGAGTCGAAGTCAAAGAACTTAGAGAGAAGGTAAAACAAAAAACCAAAGATACACGGCTGAAATTACTCCAACAAAAAGATAAAATTTAAAATCTTCCATTATCCTATCCAATTATATTTAAAAGCAACACCATTGTAATTTAAACCAAATTGAGTCTTCCAACCCAAATGATTCAAAGTAACCTTAAAGGATTTTGTTAGTTTAAGATTATCAAATCCATACTTTTTAAAAGTATCTTTAAATATCTTACTATATTCATCAAAATCTTCGTATTCCCTTTCGTCTGACCATCTTTGTTTAAGATAGTAAAGATTTTTAGAATTTTCCTCTAGACACTTATCTAGATTCTTTCTAACAACATTTAACTTTTCCTTTCTTTCTAATGGTAACTTATTTAACCAATCATTAAACACCATTATTTTTCTCCTTTCCTTTAAACATTGGAATTTCATAGTCGTAATTCATTTCTGAACTTGGACATCTCATATTCCAAACATCAAGTTTATTATATGCAGACAATAAATCCTTATCAGCATTCTTGTCTTGAATATAATTTTGTAAGATTTGAACAACTTCAAAACACTCTTCGGTCGTCATCACTATTTTATGTTTAGTCATTTTTATTCCTTTCATTAGTATGGGATTATAAGGGAACAATAAGGCAGAAATAAGGCAAGAATTACTGTTATTCTATTTTAATCATCTTTTTTACACAAGCCCAAGGTATCATTGTTCTATCCCCAAATGTAATTTCCTTAGTGTCAGCATCTCTGTCGTATGATGCAAATACCTTAACGTGATGTCTATCTTTAGAAAACAACCAACCCTCATTAATGGGATTCGCTAGTTTCATTCGATGAAATTCTTTTTCATCAGCCCAACCTGAATCACTAATTATATCAATCCACTCAATCCGATATTTTGAATATGGGATGTCGTTTGGTTGTGTAGGTTCCACGAGTTTTCTTTTTCTTCTCGGTTTTCTTCTCTTGGGTTTTCTTTTCGTTGCCATAATAATAATCCGGGTTGTGTATCCGGTTGAACATATCAAAGAAATTCTCTCCAGTCACCCTATAGTGATTTTTCAAAGGAAAATTTTTTTTATTCATAAAAAGTGCAGTAAAGCCCCTGTATAGCATACATTAGCATAAAAAAAGGATAAAAGATCACCAAGATCACCTTAGTGATCACCTCTAAACCATCAAAAAAGTGAGCTATAGTGTAATTATCACCCCATCACCCAAATCACCCCATCCTAGAAAAATAATTTTTAATTTTTAGAGTGGGAGCGTTCTATAGGTGATTTGGTGATAATCTAGGTTTTAAGCCATTTCTTGGGTGATTTTGGGGTGATCTTTGGTGATCTCCTTATTTTAAGCCACTTTTTGGCTAAATCGGCGTTCCCTGGTCCTTGATCCGTACACCTTGGAGCTCGTCAGGTTTACCAAGGGGATAGGTCGGTTCAATCATGAACTGTTCCCCTGTAGCATCGTTGACACAGCCAAAGGCCAGCCAATCCCAATTAAACTCTCCCTTGACGACGAAATCCCAGGTCACGTCGTAGGTTCCGTTGTCCCTAGTTTGTAAAGTTAGCTCCTGCTTGCACGCTTCCATCGACTCAAAGGACCGCTGTAACTCGAACGTCTGCTGCGTGGCAATCGGATCTTGTCCAATCAGGTAGGCCAATATCAGTATTTTAAACATGTTTTCCTTTCTATTTAGGTATTATTTAGGTATTAGGCTTAATATCCAAAGGGTCAAAATGAACCCAGCTATCCAAACACCAATAAATAATATTTTCTCTATTAAACGATTCTTCATTTCTTCTTCCTTAAAACATCTAGAAATAGCCAAAGGATGACTCCTCCAATTAGGCTCATCAATAGCAGCATTCCCATAGCTTTAATTATTATCAGCATTTATGATTGCCCTTCCGATTTCTTCCGCGATTTGCGGGACGATAGCATTGCCCAATCCTTTAAGTCGGTGTACCCTGCCGGATACCCCATGAGCCACTCGACCCACATCGGGTTCAACGCTCCACCACCCTTGATCCATTGTTCCTTGTTGTCCCTCGCTACTGTCTGTGGCAAAGAACTTCTGTGAGAGTTCACGACCGCTTTTCCTGAATCCTTCCAATCTCTCGCTGTGGGTGTCGGCCAGTTTCTCACTGCTAGTGTTAGAGGTGTTCCTCCCTGTTTGTATTTCTTTTTTCTGTCCGTTGCTGAGTCTTGTGTTGGTGTCGGCCACATCTTGTCCACGACTGCTTCGATTAGACTGCCCTGTTTCCTCTCTCGACTGTTCCTTAATCTTATCGTCGCTTCCACGGTTTGAGAAGAACTCACTGGACTTCGATTGGGTGTTGGCCACATCAGATTCGGATGGGCTACCTGATCGTTGATTGATATTGGCATTTTCTTCTCTAATTTCATCTTCATTCTTTTCTTCGAGCTCGGTCCCCTGTCGCAATGTGCGTCCGGAGTTCTCCACATCTTCATTTCTTCCAATCTCACTGCGTCGTCCAAGTTCAGACCAAATCTTTGTTTTCCATCCTTCGACAATCTTCCCTGTGGAGTAATTCTCTCTGCTTTGTTGATGAATGTTTTTGCTCTTGGTGTCGGCCACATTCTTACTTCCCGATAGGTCTTGCCGTCTAAATTCATTTCTTTGATTAGTTCGGGATTCTGTAATACTCCGAGTGTTGCTCTCTTCCCTAGACCTAGACTCCCATCTTTGTTGTTTCGGTTGATCTTTCTTAACGTTCCGTTCTTCGTCATTCTGAATCTGTCGTCTTTTCCAATTATCGCTCCCGCTCCTGCATCCGAGCTCACTGGAGTTGGTAGCAATGATCCAGACTCTTTCTCTCCGATGGGGAGCACCGACGCCTGCAGCTGGAATAATGAACGGTTGAACTTCGTATCCTTCACTTTCCAAGTCAGTGCACACAGCCTCGAAGACCACGCCGTCTTGGATGTTAATAATTCCTCTGACATTCTCGCCAATAACGAACCTCGGTTTGAATGCCTTGATAATGCGAAACATCTCTGGCCAGAGATGTCTGTCGTCACTCGTTCCTTTTTGTTTGCCTGCGACCGAGAACGGTTGGCACGGGAAACCTCCTGTGATGACATCGGGAGATGGAATTCCATCTGCCTCGAATCCTTCTTTCGTGATTTTTTTGACATCGTCATATATCTTAACTCCTTTCCAATGTTTTTGCAGCAACAGTTTGCAGTATTTGTCGATCTCGCAAAAGGCTACGGTTTCAAAATTTCCTGTTCGTTCTAGTCCTAAACTAAAACCTCCTATGCCACTAAAGAGATCTAGAATTTTTAATATGGGTTTTGTCATAATGCATTTTACAATACGAGGATTTATTCCAATGTTCCCTTCCACAAAAAAGTTGTGGATCAGTGAGTTTGTCCCATAAGGGAAATTTGCATTGACCATTGGTTAAACTTTCTAGTGGAGTTGGGTTTTCTGGTTCAATCACTATAGGTAAAGACTCCCGTGGACGTTTAATTCCATGTGCTCCACCCCGTTTTCTTGGAGTGAAATTAAGCCGATTCGCTTTTCCAATAATTGCATTCTTGCTAACACCAAATACTTCAGCAATTTCGGTAGCTGCATCACCCTGTTCCCATAGTTCTTTTAGTTTTTCTATTTTTTTATCAGTCCAGTTCATATTTTCTTTTTAATTTGTTCATAATATTGATCCACTCGTTTTAAAAATTCGTGTTGATACTTGACAAACTCTTTTCCCTTAATAACAAAACATTGAAACTCCGTGGATGGGGGTGGAGTACACATTAAAATAACACCTTGATCTATTTTAGTTCTATGCACATAATTATGAGCCATTCCATAAGCTCCAAGCTGAATACAATAATCCTCGATCCATTCCCTTCTTTTTAATTTGTTACTTTGCTTAAAGTCTATTATACTTTCACGCGAATTATAAATTCCCACCACATCAGTCGCTCCCGCATATAAATTAGGGTAGTATAGGGTCACTTCTGACCCCCAAACCTCTGTAAGCTGCTCCTTGAGCCCTTCATCGATGACTTTTTGAGCCATGATCCGTGAGACCTGACCCATTTCAGTCATATCAAGATGCCCCTTGCCTGCAATATACTTCTCTAAATGGGTATGCATTGCCGTTCCTCTTGTGGCAGCACTATCCCTTATATCATCAGCCTTCTTAGTTCCAACCCGTTCTCTCCATTCAGCAAGCTTCTGTTTCTTTTCTTCAGGCATTGTGGCTTGAAGAATCGTCGTTACACTCGGCAGCTTTTGTTTACCAATGTCGTAGTGTCGAAGTCCATCGGTTGAACTTCTACTACAGGGAGGATATTTAAATTTTCTATTTAGTTTCATAATTTTGTAGGGTGGATGCCATACCAGCAGTGATGATTGCTGCATCCCTGAGGATGCATAAGGTTAAAAGGTGCTAGTATAGCTTTAACCAGAGACCACCCAGGGTTCCCTGTCAATGTTCCTTGTAACCTAACTCTAAATTTCATATTAAATCCATCCAAACGTTTTCATTAGTAAATATAACACAATGAAAATGAACATCATAAACAAAACAACTTCTTCTGGAAAATTTTTCAATTGAGTTTTTTATTGGGTTCATAGGGTTTAACTTCTGTATTTAATAAAACAGTTTGAATCATTTTTTTGTATTCATCGTCGGTGAGATGAGTCTTATAAAGACGCATCGCAACTGCCATATAGGTGGCTGCCACCATTTGAATGGGATATTGTTTCTCGTAAATGACAGCATCTCTAAAAATTTCATTATATATTTCCTCTAATTCTTTTTTTTCATCATTTTCATCAGACATCGATGAACCTCTCTGTATTTAATGCATGTAAGTTATCGTTTTCGTTCTCCTTAATTTTCTTTTGCAGATACCACTCGTGTCGTTTAGCTTTAACATCGGGTCTTGCATTGTATTTTCTAATATATTCCTTTTTAACTTCAGTAACTTGGGGTTGCGAGTGATAATCCTTTTGGTATTTCTTTCTATTTTTTACACGTTTTGCAATGACTTCAGGTCTTTTGTAATAAACTTCTCTCATATAAATTCTTTTTTTCTCTTTATTTTCTTCCTTGTCGTAGTATTTCTTACGAGCTCTATATCTACTTTCTGCATATTTGTGCATTTTAAAAAATCAACACTAAAAATATTCCAAATCCGACTAATACAAGTAGCTGCCATAGAAATAAATGAAGCATTAATACCTCTTAAAAACCAATCTCCACGCCCAAGAACGAAGAATAGAAACACACATAAAAATAACGGCGATGTGAAAGCTTTCCCAAACGGTGGGGTACATTCCAAAGAATGGAAAAACAAATAATTGCAGTGCGGTTGCTAAAATTAGACCTGAACCCACATCAATGAAACTTTCAATTAGTTGTCGCATAAAAATCATCACCTAATTTAATTTCAAAATCTTCTTTATCTTCCTTGCCATCATCATCTGTTCCATACTCTTTGACAACTGCACGACCTGTTTCTGTTTCTTTCGTATTTTCTGTTCCCCAATTTTTGACATAATAGTCATACGTTTTACCAACGTCATCACCATCTTTGTCAATTTCAAGGGTAGCCCCACCAAGATATACTTTCTTATCAATTAAATCGCTTTTGTCTTTTGCTAAAACTTTATATTTAACTGTAAAAATTATATCTTCTTCTACTTCAAATTCTTTTAAACCCACATCTTTTTCGTCGGTGTCAGGTTTACATTCGAACTTAAATTTACTTGTCCAATCGTCCCAGCCCATATTATTTTACCTCCTTTTCTATCCAGTCTTTCTTTTCACTATTAAAAACTACTTCCTTAATAGTTGTATCTACATCTTCAATATCTTCCTTATCTTCTTTAATACAGATACACTCAGAACTTTGGTTTTGATTTTCTGCAAGATAAAGTGCATCTTTTTCAGTTTGGTTTGGGATTAAGTAAGTGTCATTATGTCGTACATCATAACTCAATGTTACTTTCCAATCTTTTTTTTCTTCTTTATTTTGCATCTTTAATCCTTTCTGCTATGTATTCATAAATAGGGGTATTGCCTCCTACTCCACCTGATTTTATTTTTTTCTGTACTAATGAAATCTTATCTCCTGATTCTAGAGATCTTACGTACTCAGAAAAGTCTCTTATTTTTTTATCATATCCCGATTCTTCAGCCAAAAAACCTCTGTGATAGACAATTCTATCACCATGTTTTGCTTTTTTTATAAACTGATCCATTTCTTCAATTGTCATTTTTTTCTCCTTTATATTGTTTTTTCGTTTTTGCTTGGCTACTCAGAATTGCATTGTACTCATTGAAGTAGGGATTCAAATCACTACAAGGAATCCCTCTTCTTTTACTCCAATAATTAATGGCTTTTATTCTTCTGTCTTGCCAACTTGTTATTTTTTCTTTCATATATATATATTTAACGATAAAATTATGTCTTAATTATGGCTTTTTATCGGTATTTTCTGCCTTATTTCCTTCTTTCTTTTTAGGTGATGCTAAACTAGCCAACATCGCTATTAATGGAGCGACTTCACCATAAGGTCTATTCCACATATAAGATAACAATTGTTTCCTTTGTTCTTCGGTTAATGTGAACATTTATCTCCTTCCTTTTCTTTTTTTCTTTGTTTTTCTTTTTTTCTTAACTTTTCCTGTTTTTTTAGTCTTGCTTAAAGATATAACACCATAAGCTGAACTAAGTACAAATGCTCCAACGGCTAATGCTAAGAAAAAAGATAGATAGCAAAGTGTAAATGCTATCGTCTGTTGTTTTTCTACTTTACTCTTATCCTTTTCTATTACTTTAGGTTCTGCTTCTATTGAGGAAACTAACACTTCTTCTTTAACTTTTGTTATAGGTGCATATTCTCCTGTTAAATTTCCGGAATAATATTTTTTATTGTAAATTTTAATTTCAGATTGTCCTGTTTCGAAGGTAGCTTTAGCTGTTTTAATGGAGGCTTTGGCTGTTTCATAAAGGTGGGTTTTAACATCTTTTTTTGTTGCAACCGTAGTTATTAAATCAAAACCATTGTATGCCTTAGCATAGGAATTATGGCTTACCGCAAAACCCGTAGTGCTTGATACTATAGCAATCGGACCACCACAGCCACTTATAAGAGTGGATATTAAAATTAAGAAACCAATTTGTTTTTTCATCATAAACCTGCTTTCCTAGCTTCCTTTAACTGTATATCATTTTCAGTTATAGGTATACATAAAGGACAAGGCTGTGTAATCCAAACTTTTCGTTTTTCCTCTGTATCTTCCCAAATCTGCCTAATTTTTATATGGTCGTTTCCCTTACATAGTTCGCACATTTTGATCATAAACCCTCCACCCTTTATCTTTTAGTACTTTATTTTTTATTTTTTCTCTTACATATGCATGATTTCTTCCTGCAAATTCGCAAATATTTTGAAATTCCTTGCTACCACCCAATAACCAACTGCGGGCAGAATCTTTAGAAATGTTGTCCGCAGTTTTAAAAGCATCGTGAACGGCTTGAGTTAAAACAGCAACAAAAAGTTTTTGTTCGGGTTCCATGACATGATTATATTCGCCGAAAGAACTTGTAAATAAATTTCGAAAACTATTGTTTGATCTTCCCATTCGCTTTTGCTGCTTTCTCTATCTTTCTAATTTTATCTTTTGCCAAAAACTCAATTGTTTTTGACAATGACAAAGGAATATCAAATACTTCTTTACTCAGCATCTGAATGTCCTTATAGGTTTCCTTAGATAAGGAAACATTTTTATATCTTGTTATATCTGTCATTTATTCTCCTTATTATGTATTTTATGGGATATTATAATGATTTATTAAGAACTGTCAATGACAAAATTTATTTTAGTTCTGCAAATTTGCAGTGCTCTTTACACACCCTGTTTACATCCTATTCAAGATCCAACACTCTATGATACTTGGCAGAATTGCGGTATTGCTGGGTATGAACAAGGGTTGGACGTTTTTAAAAGTTTGGAATCAAAAACCATTGAAGATAGTAGAATATATGTTAAATTTAAATGTGAAGAAGTGAAATCTCCCAATATTTGACAATGTGGCAGAATTGTGGTAAGAAAAATTTCTTACCTACTATTATCCCTCTATTCTAATTTAAATTTCCCTCGGAGTAGGGGGTTTGACTATCCTCCCCAACCATGAGTATCATCATGAACGACACAATTTGAAGGTGGATATAATGGGTTGGGTTTGTTCATATTCTTTACATAATTGACTATTAGCAACGATGCAAGAAAAATGTTGGAATTCCTTGTTAATTTGTAATTTTTTGTAAAGAAATTTTTTACAAATTGTAAAAGTTGTTAACCTTGGCCACGTGATTTTTTTCTGTGAGGGATTCGCTTAGAATAAGCTTTTGCGTGTCTGCCAGGTCTCTTTTTATGAGTTCGTTTCTTATAGTTAGAGGCACCGAATAGTGGCTTCTTACGAGCCATTTTTTAAATCTGGCTTGGAAGAGAAAGTATTTGATCCAATTGGAAGATAACTAATAACACCGTTTACCTTCTGCTCTAGATTTTCACCACAATTAACACAACGATATCTATCTGTAACTATGGAAATCATTAATGTTGGTTGATCACAAGTTGGGCATCTCCCTGTGACAACTTCGGTTCTTAGATCTATTTTATTAAACATTATTGAGTACTTAGTGGATTAGAAGTATTTATTTTAATTTCTTCTATTTGAAGTTTTAAGAGTTCAATTTCTGTAGCATTAACTGCTGAAGATTTACTATTATCAGCAATTTTTTGACCATTATCAGTAATTTTTTTATCCAACGGTGCTAAATTTACTGTTTCTTGCTTAATATTAGATAGTGCTTCTAATTGAGTTGTAATTTCGCCATATTTAACAAAGCCCCCACCAATAGCTACAATAGCAGCTATCAATGCAGCTATACCCGCGAGTTGATCTTTTAATTTAAATTTACCCATTTTTTAATAATTCCAATTCTTTTAATAATCTCTGTTTTTTAAGATTAATTTTATGTAAGGCTTTTGCCTTAATTGCCACTTTATCATTTTTAATGTAGCTTGCAAGACTAACATTATCGTAAATTTGTCTATTATCAAAGATGTTTAATTGGTCTAAATAAATATTTTTTGGCTTATAAAATATTGCATTTTTATATAAAGAAAGAGAAGCCTGTTCACTAGCCATAGCTTCTAATTTTATAAGATTTTTGATTTGTAGATTTTTAGCAATGTCCTTGATGTTAGCATCAACTTTATCCATTACTCTGTCAATATTTTTAACGAGAGCTTTTTCCGATTGTATCTTTTTTTGTTCGGAAGCACTTGCTGACGAAACCTTTGTAGGGCTTTCGCTATTGGATTCCTCTTCAGCAACTTTTTCTTGCGCTTCTTTTTTTTCGGCAACCGATTCTTCTTTTATCTCTTCTTCTTTTTCTTCTTCGATTGCTTCTTCTTTTTCTTGTTTTTCTTTGATTTTTTCTTTTTCATTTGTGTTTTTTACCACTTTAGTGGTGGTATTTGCAACTGTTTCTTTTTCCTCCATTATTGTTTCTTCTTCAATAATTTCTTCTTCCTGTGCAACCATTTCCTCTTCTTCAGAAACCATTGGTAAGAAAGTTTCGACGATCTCGTTTGTTTCCTCATAAAATTCCTCCACAGGTTCTTCCATTACTATTTCCTCTTCTACAAACTCTTCTTCAAAAGACATTTCTTCTTCCATAAAAAATTCTTCAAAAAATTCTTCTGAGAATGAAAATTCCATAGTTGTTGTTTCCATTTCAAATACTGGTTCGTCAAAGGTCATCTCTTCATTAAATGAAAATTCTTCTTCTTCAAAATAGAACTCTTCCATATCTTCAAACACTTCTCCCTGTAAATCTTCTAGTGTTTCTTCTATGTCTTCTAATGCTGTTGATGTTTCTGTATCTAGGACGGTATTGTCATACGTCATGGTAAGTTTAGCACCTAAAAGATTCGGTCCACCCCTGCTTGCCGTACCCGTGTTATTATCAGTGCCACTCCAGGACCAGTCTAATTTATTGGCTCCTGTATTATTAAATACTACTGTGTCATTGTATTGACCACATGCTGCAGATACACCTGCTAATGACGATGATGGATAACCATTACAATTTCCCTTGAATCCATCTATGTCTGTTCTTGTTTGAGTTGTGGTAGATAAAACTGTTCCACTTGAATCTTTTACTTTAATGGTAATTGTATGAGAGTCTGTAGCTCCACTATCACCTTCACAGTTTCCAGCTTCATGGTCACAGTTTGCGATATCAATATAATTATTAAGAGTAATCCCATTGTCCAACATATCCTGAGTACGAGTATTATTAGTTAAATTGATATCATCGGCGGATAATGTTGCCGTGCCTGTAACTTCAAAATCTCCACCCACACTCCATTTATAGCCACAATTAGCTTGAGAAGTGGCACATGTAACTGTAAATCCATTTACAACAGTACCATTGGATACATAACCAGAACTACCAGGATTAATTTGGTCTGTAGAACTAGAATTCCAATCTACTCCATCTCC
>Ga0114912_1001176_pt1 | contig 11531 bp, 6 predicted proteins | sample MalvirDeepMed_51_FD_89713 | JGI IMG/M metagenome (GOLD analysis project Ga0114912, IMG submission 89713) | Marine viral communities from the Global Malaspina Expedition - Malaspina viral metaG DeepMed_51 | ecosystem: Environmental > Aquatic > Marine > Oceanic | place: Mediterranean Sea...
AAAACCAAAACAGCGTGTCAAGAAAAAGCCTAAAAAATCCAAAGTAAAACCAAAGCCGGTTTATCTGGAAGAAGAATTTTTACCGGACATTAAAGAAGTGGAAATTGAGGAATTTGTTTGATGACATTCGATGAGATTGTAACGGAAGTTTGTACCAGGGTGAACGATCCAGACAAAGACACCTATGGAGGTAGAGCCGAAACATTATTTATTCAAGCCGTGTGTGAACTTGCTATTGATTCGCCATTGGAAGAAATACAGGAATTGATTATTGATGGAATTCCTTTGATTGATGTGGACGATGAAGGAACTTCAATGACAGCGGTGGAATTTTTGAACTATGAGGCTTCTTTTAGTATTCCCTATGGCACACTGAAAGTTCTGGACTTATTCATAGATCCTGCGGACTTGGTAGTTTCTGATTTGATTTTAAAGGAAATTGATCACGATGAAGTTAAGCGAATGAAATTAGAACCGGCATTTAAACCAGCCGGGAATGAATGTTTCTGGTATCGAATCGGCAATGAAATACGTTTACTTTTAAGTGAGGATTGGACAGGGGGACTTATTATTAATTTTACTTTTCAGATAATTAACAGCCCGGATAAGGATAATTGGACAGGGGACATGACAACGGGACACGGATACAGCAAGGGGTTTGTGTTTAAATGTATTGAAAATGCAGTTGGAAAATTGAGAGCAGAGTTAGTCTAATGGCAATAAGAACAGAAACAGCACAGAGACAGCCGTTAAAATTTCAGGAGATTTTTCAGGATATTTCTATGGAGCTACCTTCACAGCCGAATCTTAACATTGTCAAGGCTGAAATAAATAAGGTTATACGCAGGGTAAATGATGAGATTGGATTATGGAGAGAATTGATACAAATAACTCCAAGCACCATCACCACTGACATTGATTTAATGACCACTACAAATATTGAAGATATGGCTACAACGGATGTTGAGGATTTTGGGAGGTTCAAGTTTGGATGGGACTGGGACTCGGTGGATAAGTTTTTACGTCTTGACGATACAGTGATTGAGGTATTGGAGGTTTATTTAGATGACGAGGAATGGGAGTCTGTATCCTACGAAGAAGTAAAAGATTCTGCTAATTCCTCTGAAAATATTTTTTCACAGATAGGCAGGTTTATTTATTTCCCTATTGACCTTGCTGCAACGGCTGAAATCTGCAAGATAAGAGTAAAGCGTAATTTTTCGTTTGTAGATATGACCCTGGATGATGAGGCGGAGGTTGATTTGCCGGAAAGTTATAGGCAGTTGCTTATTTCCGGATCATTAATATCATTGACCAGCCGGGGAAAATACAAGGATGAGGGTGTTTATAAAGTGAACAAGGAAGTTTTTGAAAGAGAATTTGTGTCATTAAAGGCACAATATGAGAATTTAGAAATTATAACAAATTATGGGCTGAAATATGCCTATTAAAGGAGCAAAATAATGGGAAATTATTTAAAAGGAAATACATGGAGTGAGGTCTATAAAAAGGTTTTGTGTGTTGGTGGTGATTCGGCGGATCATGCCGGACTAACTGCATCGGAAAAAAATGTGTGGACAGATGATGGTTCGGCTGGAAAAACATTATCTGCTTTTCAGCTATCTTCTGATACGCTGTTGATGATAACGACCAATAAATTAGCATTTACCGATACAGCTACCTATGTTAATAATCCCGGAACGGGTCATTTAAAATTAGTTGGACGGGAGCAACTGACCATTGAGTCAGGCAGTACAGGATTTACCGTTGATTCGGCTGGAGATATTGTACTTGATGCTGACGGGGCTGATGTCAGTTTAAAGGATAACACTGTTCAATTTATTAAATTTACCAACAATGCCGGAGATTGCGAGGTATATAACGGTGTGGCTGATAAGGATATAATTTTTAAAGATTTGGGTGGTAATACCATAATGACATTGGACGGCTCTGCTGAGTCATTGCTTATGGCTACTAATAAGAAAATTGAGTTTTCCACGACAGATGAACACATATATGGTGATGGAACTGATATACATTTTGGTGTTGGTGTTAATGGGGATATAAATATTCCGGCAAATATTGGATTGACATTTGGACACGCAACTGGCAGTAAAATAGAAGGGGATGGGACTGATATAGCTATTGATTCAACAGGAAATATAAATATTACCTCAACGGTTTCTGAGGCTGCTGCTATATTATTAAATGCATCTGGTACTAATGGTGGTATTGATATTAATTCTGGGACACTGGGATTTGATCTGGACACAACCGGAGACATTCACTTACGGACAACAAAGAACGGAACAAATGCAATTTATCTTGAAACTGACGGCGGGACTTCAGAGAGTATAAAAATACATACAGACCAGGGGACAAGTGCGTCCTCTATTTTTATAGTATCGGATGACGGTGGTATAGATGTAAATGCCGGGAAGGGAATGACGATAGACACAGCCGACACAACCACGTTTACAATGGCAGCGAACCATGCTTCAGCGAAAGTATTTAGCTTAGTAGGTACAAATGCAGATGGAAGTGGACAAACAGATATAAAATTAGATGCAGATGGTGATATTCACCTTAGCTCAAACATTACAGGAGCGATTACCAATGGGACAACAGAAGGTAGTATTTCAGTTGGAACATTAGCCGGGATTCAAATTGGGACAGACCTTGCAGATGTTGATGTGGTTCTTGGTCATACAACATCTAATGTACTTGTGAGCGATGATTTCAAGGTAAATGGTGATGCTTATATATATGGAGCACTTTCAGTTAATGGTTCTATATCTTATTCTTCTCTTACAGTGAGTCAGGAGGCTGCTGCTGCTACAGCTACAGTATTAACATTAGACCAAAGTTCTCACAGTGATACTGATGGACACAGGCAAAGCCAGATTGTATTTACAGGAGAAAGGTCTGGTGCTGAAGAAGTTACAATGGCAAAAATAATAGGTGCTCACGATGGAGGAGATGATGACCAAAAAGGTTATTTGGAATTTACTACAAATACTTCTGGCGATGATGCGACTCCCACAACTGCATTGAAACTTTCTGCTGATAAAACAGCAACTTTTGCAGGTGACCTGTCAATCCCGGCAGCAAAGAAGCTATATCTTGATGGTGGAAATAACACTTACATCCATGAATCTTCAGGTGATACTGTTAAGTTTTATATTGGTGGAGCAGATAGATTAGTGCTTGATACAGCCTCAGAAATATCAATGAGCAATAATGATGAAGGTACATCTAACACAATATTTGGTTCTCAAGCAGCTCAGAATTTGGATGCTGGTTCTAATTACAATGTATTTATTGGACATGAAGCAGCAGAAGGAGCTTTAGATGATGCTACAAACAATGTTATTGTTGGATATAGAGCAGCTCAAATGTTAAGTACTGGGGATGGTAATGTTTGCCTTGGTACAAGTTCTTTAGCTACTGCTACATCTTCGAGTTATAATGTAGCTATAGGGTTTTCAACTTTAAATCAGAGTGCATCTTCTTCTTATAGTACAGCAGTTGGTGGAAGAGCAGGGCTTTATCTGTCATCAGGAGCTAATGCAACCTATATTGGCTATGAAGCAGGATTAGGAATAAGTGGATCTGTCCAAACTGGTGATAATAATACAGCAGTTGGATATAGAGCAGGATTAGAACTTGAAGGTGCTGCTCATTCTAATACATTTGTAGGTGGTCTTGCAGGAAATACAACTGAAGCAGGGGTTGAGAATACCTGTTTAGGTTATAATACTGAATGCTATGATGATACTGCAACAAATCAAATTGTTATAGGTAATAATATTACTGCTATAGATGCAGATAATGCAATTTTCATTGGAAATGATACGAGACAAATTCGTTGCGATTATGGTTCTGACCAGACTTGGGATGCTCCTTCTGATGAAAGGATAAAAAACATAACAGGTGATAGTCCATTGGGATTGGATTTTATTAACGCAATTCCGGTAAAAACATTTACTTGGAAATCGTTGTCTGAATATCCAGAAGAATTTAATGCTTATAATCCTGCTCAAACAGAACCATCAGATACATTAGAACATCATGGATTAATTGCTCAAAATGTAAAAGCAGCATTAGATGAAGCTGGAGTTACAGATTTTTCTGGTTGGGATGAGGATTCGGATGGGATGCAGACTGTTGGTGAATCTGCATTCGTATATCCACTAATCAAAGCAATACAGGAACTATCAGCAAAAGTAGAAGCACTTGAATCTGCTAACTAAAAAAAGAGAGTCTAAAATGAAAGCAAAGTTAGAGGAACAACTAAAAAAGCATCAAGAAGATTTGGTAAAAGTGGAACAACAGGTTCAAAACAATCTATTATTAAAGGAAAGATTGATTGGAGCAGTTGCAACTATTCAGGAAATGCTGGAATCTCTTGATGACAAGAAGAAGAAAAAATAATGTCCATAAAGGCTTTACCTTTACTTACAGGCGGACTAAATGAAAAGACTCGTTCTGATTTAATAGAAGAAAACCAGTTACAGGTCTGTACCAATTATGAAATAAACGGTGATGGTTTCCTTCACAGGCGGAAGGCTGTATCGGAATATGATCCCGGGCTAACCACTGCAATAGATGCTGTTTTTATAACGGTTACATTTGTTTCAGAACCATATTATCCACAGACAAAAATAAAAATATCTGATGTGGAAATGGACAGTGATTTCATTTTATTTGTCTTTGGATATACATTTATAAATACTTATGAACTCCACGCATTCTTTTATAATCTGGATAATGAAGATAAAATCTGGACAAATGTTGTGAACTCTGATGATAAGACATTATCAGACCTGCTTACAGATGGTGATATTAATTATGACTCTGATTCAGATATTCAAATCTCCGTAGCCCATGATTCTGTTTTCATTGCTGATGGGGTGAATCATACTCACATGGTTTCGGTGGATACGGATGGAGTTGTAAGGGCTGGAATATCCGGTATCCCAGCACCTACAAATAAGACAAGAGTAACAGAGATGACCGATTGGCAGCCGGAATTATGGGAAGAAACGGAAAATGCGTCTTATTTATCTGAACCAGGATTGTTTCAGTGTGTTTATACGGTAGTTACAAAAACAGGAGAAGAATCTAATCCTTCACCATTATCAGATACATTGGATATGCAGTTCTTTAAGTTGGATGCTGATTCAGTGGATGAAAGGTGGATAGAAAAAATTGAGATAAGGGATTTAACTGTTCCTGATGTTCCTGATAATATATTGGAGCAGTTGGAGTCTTTTAAGGTATATATGAGGGTGATGCGATACTCAGAAGGTGGCGACGCCAAAACGCTGGAGTTTACAGAAGCATTTAAGATCAATTCCAAGAGAGATGATAATGGTGATCCGTTGCATTACGGGACAAATACAGGCAATGACTATGTATTGACTATTGCCTCTGCACCGGGAGATACAGCAAGTTATGAAAACGACATTGCTCCTGTTGCCAAAACAGTGGACAGTTTAGGTGGAATTACTATGGTGGGAAATGTCAAGACAAAAAAGGCTTTTCCACATGAGTTTAAATATAATATTCCAATTACCTTAAATAATACAGACTCAAAAGGATATGTGGATGCAGTTATAAAGATACGATTGGAAGAAAGTAATATTGATAACTTTTCTGTAGGAGATTTTGTGTTAAGCACTAGGGTTTTAGAATCAGATATGAGTCAACATATAAGACTATATGATGAAGATTTAACGACCCCTATAATGGTGGCATATAATGGTTATAATAATGAGGGTGATGTTGATACTAATAGTTATATAGACCTTTATATTAAGATACCTTATCTAAAATCTGCATCACTTCATACCATTTATCTTGTATGGACTCCGGCTGATGCTATTGGTAGTTATGATGGAGTCCCATCTCATTATAATGATTTAATTACTGATACAGGTCACACATGGGATGGAAACTTGGGAGTTCATTATGGCAGGTTTATGATAGTTGGAAATCATAGTTGGAGTATGCAGCAGGTTTGGAACAATACGAGAGTTTCAGATGGTGATTTAATTGTGGATGATTTTGAAGGAAGGTTCTCTACAATAAGTAATAAGGCTGATACATCCAGTGATGGAACAAGCTCAGATATAGAGATAATAGCTAATCCATTTCACATTCCAATAATACAAGAAACAATTGGTGGTAATGCAATTAAACTTAGTAGTGCAAATGGTTATGTGGATTATGATTATGATGATACAGTTTCCTTTACAGAAAAAGGAACCATATTTGTTAGAATGTCTATTTCTGGCACTTCTCTGGCTGAGAATGGATGGCAATCAATAATTACATTAATACAAGACGATGACAAGTTTTTATCATTTGGTTTCAATGCCTCCACATTCTATGGAAACTTGAGGATGTTTCTTTATGGACAGGAATATGATGATACAGAAACTCATTTTTTATTTTATGATAGATTTAAGAATGTTGATGATAATAGTTATATAGATTTAAATATCAATTTTGAGGGCTATGTAGCTGTATCTTGGGAGAAAACAAGTTCGTCTGGAGAAAACAGATGGGTTGCAAGTCTATATTATAAAGGCACTAGTACTAATGATGAGTATAGACTTGCAACAATAAATTATAAATCACCCCCGGGTGTAGGTTCAAATCCACTGCCATATACGACAGAAGAAGATTATTTACTCTATTACTCTTTAGATAATATTTCCACAATAAATAATATAAAAATTGGATATATGGGTAATTTGGAAGGTTGGATTAACCCAACTGGGATAGAAAATAGCAAATATGATGATTTTAGGTTTGTACCTAATTTTTTCTTAGACCCAGAGGATGACTCTCATAACGATATGTTTATCAATCTGGCTAATTATATGCCCGGATTTGACAATATAATAGGGTATAAATATTCTGACACATCCAACAATAATAATATTAGTTTTGATGAAACAAAAGAGATTGAGACTAAAGAAAGAAAGAATATGGTTAAATGGACAGATGTAGGCTATACATCTTTTCCAGACCTGTTTTTTAAACAAGTAAAAGAACCTGTAAAAAGGATTATGGCAGCACCGTCATTTTTGCAGTTTGAGTATCAGAATACATTTATAATATTTACAAGGAATTCAATCAATAGATTTGTCCTTAAAGGAAGTGCAGACGGATGGAGTGGTTCATCTTCATCATTGATAGAAGAAAAGACACAATACGGACTGTTAGCAGATAAATCTCTCGTAAGGGCAGGTGATGCCTTGTTCTGGCTAAGCGAAGTTGGTGTTGTGTTGTGGAACAAGGATGGGATGAATCTAATAAGCAAGAATATAGTGGATGTTCCTATTGATTCTTCTGCAATCGGATTTTATTCTCCGCTGAATAATCAATATATCCTGCATTTTAACGAAGATGCGGAAGATGGGGAAGATAGTGAAACAATAGCGGGGGTTTGGAATCTTAGTATTGATATTAGTGCCGGAATGACTGAAACGGCACAATATCCAGAAAGCGGTATCTATGTATTTGGCAATGAAAATGTTACAGAGATATTTATTACATCGGGAAATAACCTTGATTCTATACATTTAGCTGAAATTGATAAAAATGTTTACGAAGTTTTAGATGATAATTCTTTTAATGTGAACATAACTTTATTGAATGATTCTACATTATCAGACATCTTGACTCCAGGGAATTATATTAAATTTATTAGAACCAATACAGGAGCATATTATTGGAGCGTAGAATCATCATTGGTTGAAGCCGGAAATGATACTGTTGTCAATAATGGTGTTTCTTATGTATATCATATTGAGCGAAATGTGTGGACAAAGTTCACGGGATTAAGTGTTTCATCTGCAGGAACACTTACAGGTGGTAAAAGGAAAGACAACATTAATTTATTACTGGACACAGCCGGTACAGTGAATAAATATCCCACTGATGTCTATACACCTGATCTGGCGGAGATAAGGACAAAGGAATTATTTTTTGAAAAAGGTGTATTGAGAAGAATGAAAGCAGATTTTGTTAAGGGACAAAACGATGTGGATATGGTTTCAATAATGAAAAAGAATGATTTATCTGGCAACGAGATCATCAAGATTAATACCATCACTAATCCCAATTCTAATCACTGGAGAGGCATTAACCTTGCAAATAGCAGAGGAAAAGAAATGTCTTTTAAAATTACAAATGCAAACATGATTAAATCTATCATGTATGACTTAAAAATAGAGGATTAACATGAGTATATGGTCATTACTTCCCGCAGCAATTAGTATAGGTTCACAATTAATAAACAAACCAAAAAAATCTGATTATACTCCAAATCTTGATTATTTAAGACGCTATATTTCTGATTTAAGGGGACGGCAGGCAGGCAGGGAAGTCTATCACCAGGCAATGCAACCGGCGTTACGAACCATAGGACAGCAGGGAAGAAGAATGCAAAGGCAGATAGGGTACGATGTGGCAAAAAGTGGATTAGGAGGAAGTGGAATAGAGGCACAGCAGAGACTTTCAGCCGGAAGGGATGTTCTTTCAGCAATGCAGGAAGCAGGAGAAACGGCTACATCGGCTCAATTAACGGAAAGCAGAAGATTAGGGCGACAAGCAGAAAATGTGCAAATGCAGGTTGGAGAAGAGGAGGAAAGAGCAAGACAGAATTATGAACAGGCTAAAAGCCAATGGCAGAAGAATTTAGTTACCACCGGAGCGAATTTAGCCGCATCAGGAATTGATAAGTATGTTGCTGGGCTGAAGACTGCAAAAGAAACAGCACAAGGGGTAAATTTTGCATTTAAACAAGCAGAAGCAGGTGGAACACTGCCGGAGGGTGTAACGACAGTTGAACAATATGTGCAACATGCAAAGGGCTTGGGTGTAACGCCGGATCAGTTATTAAAAATAGGTGGAATACAAACAGCTGGTGCAGATAAAATCACCACAGTAGAAACAACTTATGATGAGACTGGAAAGGGAACAACGGTTCACAGAACAGCGTCAGGAGAGACTGTAAAAACAGTTACAAAGGATCCAACACCTGAAAAACCAAAAGACCCAAAGGCGGTTAGGGTAACAGAGGAGTTTGATGAAAGTGGTAATAAAACAATAACCGAATTTGATAAAGATAATAATGTTTTAAAAATTAGAACTGTGGAAGCAAAAGACAAATCCGGATGGACGAAAAAACAGACAGTATTATATAATAGGATAAATAGATTGATAACTAGTAAGTTGAATATAGAAGCCGATGAGTTTAAGGAATTGCCGGAGAACATGGAGGGAGAAATACTTAGGTTAATAAGCGAACTAAAGAAGACAGGTTTTGATACTGAAACTTATTTTGGAAAAAGCGAGGTTTCTATAAAATTGGACGATCTCCTAAATAAAATAACATCTGACTAATGGCACTAACCCGAGAAAATATACAAGACTATAAAGGTGTCTATGACATCTTTAAAACAGACTCCAATGCTGTTTTAAACCATCCTCAAAAAGACCAATTATTACAGCTTGTTCAAGAGTATGAAGGTTATTTAACTCAAACAGAACAAGCAAGGCAGGACTCCATTGCTCAATCTCAATTCAATTTAGACCAAGTAACAGGAATCCAGCAGGACACAGGGGGAATAATACCTAAACTAATGGGTGATCCTGATTTAGTAAGGTCAGAGCCGGAAACCGAAGCCTCAACAAATGATGTATTAGATAAGCAAAAACAAACTGCATTAACTCCGCCTGGTCAAAAGCTATCAAAAATTCCCATGAATCTTGATTACAGGCAGGCAATGCCGGGGTATAAACAATCAAAATTTGATTATGATGTTGAGGGAGAAAAAATACCTGTTAAAACAATGGACGGTAAAATAGTTGGATGGATGGACAAACCACCAGAGGCATCAATTAGAAGGAGTCCTAATTTTATTTGGAGACCTGATTTAGCAAGGCAAAGATTTATAAGTGGATTAATCGGAGAATCTGCAAAAGATATTTATGCTAAAGAGCCTGAGTCTCTTAGTTTTCCAGAAAAACTTACTTACGGTGGTATAGGATTGACAGGAACTTTAATAAGTTTTTTCCCCGTATCTCAATCAGTAAATGCTTTAAAAGTTGGAGCAAGAGTATTAAAAAATTCTCCAAAACTAATACCCTGGTTACGATCAGGAACAACCTTTTTAGCTCACGGTCAAGTACAAAGCACATCTACGATTTTAGAAGAAAGATTAAAATTTGCAGGTAAGGATTTTATGACAGGTCTTGTTTTTCATGGTGCAGGGGGACTTGGAAAGGAATATTTTAAGGGGATTAAAGGAAGGGTTGCTTCATATCCAGTAATGTTTAGTGTTGGTTATGGAATGTCAAAAATGGGTGGAAACCCGTCTGATGAAGATGCAATAGTTAATGGCGTATTATTAGTGGCATTGCATGGTTTTGGTGATATTAAAAATAAAAGAAATATTTTAGTTGATAGGTTAAAAAAGGAAGGAATTGAAAATCCTGAAAAATTTGTTGATTCAGCATTAAAAGAGGCAGAACAATTTAAAAAAGATAATCCGGGTGCATATTCTGATTTTAATAATAAGTTAAAAACAGCCGTTGAAATAGCAATGGAAAAGGCGGAAAGGGGTGAGTTTGATACACCAACTGAAAAACCCATACAGGTAGCTAAAGAATTAAAAGAAACCCCAGAAAAACCTGCAAAAAGAAAAGATATTGAGCAATTAAAATCCGAAAGACAAAGACTGGGAAGTGAATTTGATAATTTATTAACCAAGCAGAAAAGGGCAGCGAAAAACTTTAAGGAAACCGGAGACAGGAAATATCAGGAAGAAGCGGATTTATTAAATGACCAGATAAGAGACCAATGGAATAAGATTCAGGAATTAGAAACGCTGGGATTGGATGAGGTTAAAATACCTGAACGAAAAACGGATGTAAAAACAAAGGAACAGTTAATTGAGGAGTTTGATGCTAAGTCAAAAGCAGACGAGGGTGCATTTAAAAAATACCTTGAAGAAAAAGCTGGTTTAAATAAACAATTAAAAGGATTGCAGGAAGAAATTCCTGAATACGAACAATGGTTGAAAGACAGGGATATGATGAATGTGCTTGGAGACAGGAGAAGCCGTGAAGGTGTTGTTGTTCCGAGTGAAAAGGGTGAAGGGAAGCCTCCGCCACCTAAAGAGCCTCCAAAGAAAGAAAAACCAGTTGAGCCAATAGAGCCGAAGCCTAAAGAAACCGAAAAACCAGAAAAATCAATTACAGATTTAAACGTAAATGAATCTGTTGAGCAGGGTCTTTATAAATTAAGCAAAGAGGAATATGTAAAAAGGTCAAAAGATTTCATAGATGATATTGGTGATGTTCCAAAAGAAAATCAAAATTGGGCAAAACAACAAAATGAAAAAATTGTATCTGACCATTTTTTTAATATTGTTAAAAAAGCAATAAACGATGGAAAAATAGACTCACACCCTGACTACCCAAAATTGCAATCTAAAACTCCCGTAGAAGGT